>JAEEGL010302080.1_pt1 | contig 13659 bp, 10 predicted proteins | sample 9134231 | NCBI WGS metagenome assembly JAEEGL01 (sample SAMN16246548, study PRJNA631951) | gut metagenome | biome: gut microbiome; feature: rumen; material: fiber-attached | host: Bos | place: Iran: Karaj | collected 2018-10
GATTTATTTATTTTTAAATATTTAGCAATTAATAAACTTATTAATCATACAAATGAAAAGTTTAATTAAAAACTTGTAACAAATACAAAACAAAAATGAGAATCAATCTATAATTGAAAATTAATTGATTCCATCACCTCCGTCTTTAATTTCTTCATCTTTTTTTCTTCTTCAGGAAGTAATTCCAAAGTGGGTTCTTCTTTATTACAAATCTATGGGTGGATCAGTGATTTCAGGATAGTAGTCCATATGACAAGAAATATAGGAGAACAACTTCTTCTTCTCATCATTTTCCCCTTCTTTAGGGTTTTCTTTGAAATTTCTTTTAACAATATTTTATTAATAAAATACTAAACATAATCTCCTTGAGGGTTATTATTCATAAAAGAAATAAATTTAAATTGAAAAAATCAATTTTCCTTCTTTAATTTTCCAAATTTCCCAATTCAAGGTAATTTTATTTTTTATATCATTAAAAACTCTCCATAACAATATCTAATACCATATTTTCAAGAACCACAATATTCTTTCCCTCTTTTTTTATATTTGAAAACTCCTCCAACATGTCTTTTCCCATTTTCTATCCTTTCAAAATGTACTACTATTATTCCATAAATCATTTTTTTGTCCATTTTCTTATTCACCAAAGATCACTTTAGTATTTATTGTTTGGGATGTTATCTGTTTCTTCTCTACCTTCCTTATAGTAAATATAAATTCTTTATCTTTTAACAAATACCAGAGTGTGTAAATTTGTTTACAAATTTTCCGTCGGCATGACATGGGTAATTTGTACTATTGTGTTGTTATATTTTTTCACCTTCTTCTAATCATTTTAATATTATATATATTTATTCAACTGGGTTTTCTTCTTTCCTTTTTTTTCTGTTTTTTTATATTTTTTACTTTTTTTGTAAATTATATTTTTTAATTATTATATTAAAATATAGTTTATATTTTTTATTTGATTTTATTTATATTTTTTTATATTGGAATTATGATGAAATTATGATAATTTATAAAATACCAAAAAATAAATTTTTATTAAAAAGTTAAATAACATATATATTATCAAAAAAATTTTATACTTATATACTTGTTTTAATTAATAAATCATTTGGATGCAATAATTCTTTAATAAAAGTTTCAATTTAATTATTTTTTTTAAATAAATTTATGACATTTATTTTTATGTAATGTTATTATTTTCATGTCTCATAATTCTTTTTGTTATTATTATCATTTCTTCTCTAAAATATTTCTTGAAATTTTTAAATATTCTATTTTTTTCCATTTATTAAAATTCAAACAATAAAATAATTTATATATTATATAACAAATATTTTATAAAATAATGGAAAACCAAAACCAATATAACTATAATTACGATAATTTCAACAATTTTGCATTTAGAGACCAAGAAATAAAAAAATCACCTTTAAATTCAAATAGATATACAATGACTTCAACAAATATATCAACAAAATTTTCAACTGAAGAAAATAATAATAATAATTTAATAACTAATAACTTAAAAAACAACAGAAATGAATGGACAGAGAATTCAATTGAAAATATTTATAATAATTCAAGAAATAATTATAATAAACTTTTTAACAGTAATTCTTCAGTTGAAATCCCTACTGAAAACTATATAAATAATTTGAAAACAAAGTTTGAAATTGAAAAACAGAAATTAATGGATGAATTCAATGAATATAAAAGAAAAAATGAAATTGAAAAAACTAAAATAAGTGATACGATAATAAATTTAGAAAATAAAATTAAGGAAATTCAAGATAAAAATAATTTAGATAATAAAACAATGTTAGAACAATTTAATTCAAATATTAAAAAATTAACAAATGATAAAGATGAACAAATTGAAATGTTAACAAATAAAAATATAGAATTAAATAAATGTAATAATCAATTACTTTATCAATTAAATAAAAATTTAGAATTATTAAATAATACAAATAATGATTTAGGAACAAAAGTAAAAAATCTTGAAGATGAAAATAATAGATTAAAAAAAGAAAATGATAATTTAAAAGATTATTACAATCAAAAATTTGAATATCATAAAAAAAATTTAGAAGATGATAAAAATAAATTAATAAATAATTATGAAAATAAAATTAAAAAAGTTAATGATAATTTTGAAAATTCAAAACAATCATTTAATAAAATAATGAATGAAAGAAATAATGATATTAAAAGATTAACATATAATAATAAATCAGAAATTGAAAGATTATCACATTTAAATTCAAATTATAAAAAAGAAATAGATAAATTAAATGAAGAAAGAATTAATTTATTACAAAAAAATGAAGAATATAAAATCACAATTGAAAATTTAAATAATAGTTTAAATCAAACTACTAATAAATCAAATATGCTTTTAAAAGAAAAAAATATTTTAGATGAAAAAGTTAATAAATTACAAAAACAAAATACTAATTTAAAAGATAATAATGAAAAACTTAATAGAATTACTTATGGAAGATTTAAAAAATAAAATTTTTTTGAATTAAATATTTTTTTTATTTAATAATTATTATTTTATTTTATTTTTAAGAAAAAATTAGATAATATATTGAATAAAAATCTTTTTTAATATTTATATATATTATAAAATTATTTAAATCAATTATTTCTAATTTATTTATAATATTAGAAAAGACTTTTAAATACTTTTTATATTCCAAAATAGATTCATTTTAAATATAATTATTATCCAATAGGAATACAACATAGAAATAATTTTTTTTTTTTTCCAAAATTAACTTTATTAGTATTAGGATTATTAATATTTGTAACAAAATTATTATTATATTGTTGTTCTTTTTGAGTGTTCATTGAATCAATCTTATTATTTATACTCACTTCAGATTTTTTTAATTTAATTGTTTTCTTTTTTTTAAATTGATTAATGACGAAAACATGTTCTTCATTTATATTATTATCATTAAAATTTTTATAAAAATTATAAACATTTTTACTACTATGATGAGGAACAATAATTTTATGTAATTGTTGATTATCTTCATTGACAGGCAAAAAATTTTTAGATTTTTTCTTTTCTATTTTTTCCTTTTTTTGTTCATTATCAATTAAAAAAGTTGAATGTCTTGGAACTTTTTTTGATTTAGAATAATTTAAATAATGCTTAGTTGTTTTAGGAGTTCCTACTGAAGAACCTCTTAGTAAATTTATATCATTTGCAAATTTACTTATTTCTTTAATTGTACATTTATTTGGATTTTTTTCTTTTTGAATCTCTTCAAATAATAAATTATTATCTTTAGGATTTTTAACAGAAGAATTTGATTTGTGTTTAAAGAAATTATTTTGATCTAATGTATTTGAAATTGTATTATTTTGATAAGACTTATTTAAATGTGGACTATTATCATTATTATTTTGTAAATGTAAATAATTATTATTATGAGAAGAATTATTTTTATTATTTTCTTCATGATTTAATTTTTCCTTTAAATCTTTATGGTTTTGTTTTTTTGTATAACTATAATTTTTTTTAATTAAACTTGAAGGACTTGAATTTTTAGATTTTGGAAGATTATTTTCTAAAGAATCTTTTTTAATTGATTCAAGGAAATCTTCATAGTAATTCATATTATTGTCATCTTCTGAAATTTCTGAAGAATCAGTAAATTCTCTATTTAAACCTTTTTTTTTTGTTATTCCTTGAATTTTATTTTGTAATTGTTCACCTAAGTCTTCTTGTAATCCATAAGAAATATTAATTATATTAATATTATATTTTTTTTCATTTATATCTTTCATTGTTTTTATATTTTTTTTTAAGTTTCTCAACTTAATTTTAAAAAACAATTATTTTAAATATTGAAAAAAATTACAAATTAAGTTAATATTTTTAATAAAATTAGATAATTTTTCTACTTTATTACCATAACTTGTATATAACATTCCATTATTCTCATAAAAATATCCTAATTTAAAATAAATCAAAAAATTATTTGTAAACATTTTAAGTGAATTTGTTTATATATTCTTTTACAATTTTTTCATCTTCTTCATTTTTATCACTAATACTTCCTTCAAAGTAATTTCCATCTTTAAATTCACATAAATTCTCATTTCCATTTTTATCAATCAAAGTAGTAGAACCATTAATTTTCCCATTAATAAATTTACAATTTAAAATAGATTTACCAGGGAAATTAAATATTCCACTTATCATATTTCCATCTGTGAAATTACCTTCAAACATAATATCATTTGAATAATATATTTGTCCATTTCCATTATATAAATTATTAAAAAATTACCAGACCATATTCATCACATGATAAAGTACCAAAACCAGTTAAAATATTTTCTTTAACTCCTCCTTTATATTCGAATTTACTTTTACTATCATTACTATTGAAAGTTCCTTCAATATTATGTCCTGTTATATTTTCATTTCTTTTATAATTTCCATTGAATTTGGAAATTAAATTAAACCTTCTCCAGTCATTTTATTATCACTAAAATAAATATATAATTTATTCTTTTTGAATCAATAAATCTTCCAATACCATTTGCTTTATTATTATTTATTGGTCCTTCATATAATTGTCTTTTTATAAAATAAATTCTACCAAATTTAAATTTATTATAATTCCATATTCCATCAAGTAAATAATTTTCAGTTAATGAATATTAAATTCCTTTACGTGAAAAGGAATATAAATTTAATATATTTTTAACCCAATCTCCTTTGTAAATTGCACTTTTTTTTAAATAAAAAACATTTTATTTTCTTTCATTTTGATTATAGTAAAATTTATTAAATAAAGGATTATCTTGTATGAATTAATCATTATCATTAAACAGTTTCATTGATTCTTTTGTTTTTTGAGGAATATAATTTTCAAATTCTAAATTTGAGGATTCATCTATTGAATTTGATTTAATAAAGTTAAAAATTCTTTATCAAAATTTTGATTTATAAAAAAATGATTAGTATTTAAACTCATTGTATTCAAAATATTTGGAGTGTTATCAGCATTTATACTTTCATAATTATTTAAATTTTGATTATCATCAATTTTTTTTATTAAAATTAAAGATAGAATTACTATTATTTTTTCCTTAACAACAATTAATTTCTCCCATTTATTTAAAAATATTTTTTTAATTTAAAGTAAATAATTATTAAATAATTTTTCCTTTTTATTTCAAACAATCCATAAATAAAAAAGAGATATAAGTTTAAAAATATATAATATGAATTTACATTTTATATTTAAAAAAGGAATTACTCTACTTAAATATTATTTTTCTACTAATTAAATACATCTGTTTGATTTAACAGTAAATAATATGTAGCAGAAGCATAATTTAATTCATTGTTATTTAAAGTTTTTTGAATATATTCTTTTTTATAACCTAAACTTTCCATATTTTTTAAAATACTTTCATCAATAGTTAAAGTACTAGAATCAGTTAAATTAGAATCATTTTTTTTTAAATGTTTTTCAGATAATTCATTATTATTATTATTATTAGAGTTAAATTTTTTATTATTATCTTCAATTAATTCATCGTCTAATTCATTATTATTAATATCATTTACATCCATTTCTTTTTCCTTTTTTTCACTTTTTTGATTAATTAAAACTCCATGATCAATTTCACCGTTATTATTAAGTTCATATAGTCTATTTAAAACTTTTGTATTTTCATTAAATTGTATAACATTATTACAAATTTCTAAAGACTTTTCTAATTTATTATCATAATTATTCACATTTTTATTATCATCTCCAATAAATGAAGAATTAAAAGGAGCTAAAATATCACTTTTTGTTCCAATGTTTTTATTTTCTTTATCATTTATAGTATATAAATTTTTTAATGTGAAATTTTCTATCATTTCATTTTTTCCACAAAACCTATAATCAACATTTTCTTTACTTAATAAAACAATTTCAGCTTTAGTAAACAAACTATTTTTATTTCCTCCATTAAAATTAATATTATTATTATTTTCTCCATAATCATCATTAGAAATCATCCAAGGATGATTTAAAATACCTTCAATATTAATTCTTTTAGAAGGATCAACTTCTAAAATTCTTTTAATTAGATTCTTAGCATCATTACTAATATCCTTAATAATATTATATTCTCCTCTAATAATTAATTGATGTAAATCTTTAATATTATTTGCTTTAAAAGGAACATTCCCACTTAACATAGCATATAAAACAACACCACTTGACCAAATATCAACAGGAGGACCATAATAACCATCTTCATTATGTAATATTTCAGGTGCTATGTATGCTGGAGTTCCACATTGATCTATTAATTTCTCATTTTTTTTATAATTTTTACCTACTCCAAAGTCACATAATTTTATTGTGTTGTTTAAATCTATTAATATATTATCTAACTTTATATCTCTATGAATTATTCCTTTTGAATGAATAAATTTAATTGAGTTTATTAATTGTTTATATATTATTCTTGCTGTTTTTTCATTTAATTTTGTTCTTTTTTTAACAAAAGATAATAAATCTCCTCCACTTATATTTTCCATTATTATTAATATATAATTTTCTGTTTCTAATGTTTCTAATATTTTTACTATGGAATTGTGACGGAGATTTTTCATTAAATTTATTTCGTGATATATTTTATTTATTGATTCTTCATTGTTTAATTTTGTTTTATTAAATGATTTTATTGCTACTATTCTTCCTGTTAAAACATGAAGACCTAAATTTACTTTTCCAAATGCACCTCTTCCTATTAATCTACCAAATTTATAAAAAGATAATTTAGTTTTTGGATAATCATGATATTTATCATAATATTTTTTTAAATATAAAGATAATTTTTCTGATTGTTTTAAGTAATATATTCCTTCTTTTATAAGAGTATTTTTTATATTTGTTTTACTTTCATTTAAATCATCATCCTTAAAAGTTGATATTGAAATATTATTTACATTTTCATTTGTTTTTAAACTTAAATTATTATTATTTGTACTTAAAATTAATTTATTTTCTTCTAATTGATTTATTTTCTTTATATTTTCTTTTACTATTTTTTTAGTTTTATTTTGATTTAAATTAGTAATTTTTTTAATAACTCCATTATGCTTTTTAACATTATTATTACTATTAACATTATTCTTTCCTGATCTTGGAATAGTTTCTATATTTTTTTTAGTGCCAATTAAAGTCAAATTATTTCCATTATTTTTATTTATTTTACTTACTGAAGATTTATGACTTATTGTTTTAGAAAAAGAATGAGTTGAAGTTTTTGAAGAAGAAATAATTTTTTTTCCTAAATTATTTCTTAAAGCTTCTTTTGAAGTTGAAGTTGTATGATTTCCTTTTTTTATATTTAAAGTAGAAGGTTTTAAATTATAATTATGAAATAAAATATTTTTATTTTTAATTGTTTGTTTCGAAACTAAAGTTTTTTTATAAAAAGAAGGTGAGCTTTCTGTAGTTAAATGACTTTTAAAATTATTTGATGAAGATAATATATTTTTTAAATGATATTTTTCATTGCTATAATTAGTTTTTAAATTATTTATTATTGAATTACTGAAAAATTCTTCAGTATTATTTGATTGAAAATATTTATGTTTATTATGAGTTAAATTCGTTAGAATTGAATTTTTTTTATTTTGATTAAAATTATGATTCGATATTTTTTTTTCATTTGAAGTTTTCCTTGAATTTGTATTTGTTACTGGAGTTGTTTGACTTATTTTTTGTTTAGAAGATAATGTAAAATCATTTAATATTGTTTTTGATTTTTCATTATTAATTAAATTTCTATTTATTTTCTTTGCTGATATTTTACTATAATTATTTGTTTTATTTTCATTTTCATTTTTATTATTTTTTTCATTATTACTCTTTAAGTTATTATTTGAATTAATAATTAGATTATTAAAATTTTTATTAATATTATTACTTCTTTTATTTATTTTATTATTATTTATACTATTTGAATTTGATTTATGCTTAAATACTTTTTGCTTTGGTGAAGTTATTGAACTATTAATAAAAATTCCTTTTTTGTAATTTAAATTAGTAGATAATAAATTAATATGATGTTTCTTAAAATCATTTGAATTACTATTATTAATATTTGTTTTATTATTTGAATCTGATTTTTTGGAAGGATTAGAAAAGTTTTTTCTTTTTAAAGTAGATAATTCCTTTTTTCTTATTAATTGTTGTTTTAAAAAGTCATCTGTTTGCTTTTGAGAAATACATGCTTGTTGATAAATTTTTTTTTCTTCATTTATTAAATTATTTTTTTCTGGTGAATTTTTAGATGTTTGAAATTTTAATCCGTTTATAACTCTAAAAGAATTTTGATTTGTATTATTCTCACTTACTCCTAAAGAAAAAGAAATTATTTTTTCTTTTATATTTTGATTTTTTGATGAAATTAAAATATCTGATTTAATTGCCTCCTTTTTCATTTTTATGAAAACAAATTTTAATTAAAATTTAGTTTTAAAATTATATCAATTATTTTTTAAATTCAAAGAAATAAATATAAAAAAGATAAATTCAAAAATTTAAAATTTGAATTATGGAATGAATAAAAAAGAAAATCAGTCAATAAATATAATATAACATAAGTTGAAATGGTAATTGATATAAATCCAATAATTCAATATTTACAAAAGTTTTCATTATAAAATCTAATGTTGAAAAACAATAAAAAATCCTTAAAGATGAATTTCTTAATATTATTCAATATTTAATAGAAGTAAAATATGAAAAAATAAAATTTTAAAAATAAAAAGAATTTCATATAAATTTATTAAAAAGTGAATTATATCAATCTGAAATAATAGAAAAATTTAGTGAAGGAAAGTTTCAGATTTGTTTATAAAATTAAACAATAAAAAACTTTTTTGTTGATAAATATATTGATTTTGAAAAAAAAATATTGATTCTAATTTTATTAAGATAATTTAATTATTTTTATTATGACAATAATTATTAATATATAATTGAGATATATTGTTTAAATCATTTAAAAATTCTTTTATTTATTATTTTTGGGATAATAAATAATATAAAAATTGATTTAAAAAGACAAACCCTTTAGTTTAATTTATAATTAAATTATCATCTATTGAATTAATTGATTCCCTTATTAAGAGTACTTTATTTTGAATTTTTTATTATATCAAAATTAAATAAATATGAAATTTTAATATTAATATATAATATGTAAATATTCATTTAACGTTTTTATATAATGTTTAAAAAATTTTTTACTCATTTTTCTCTTCTTCTTCCTCTTCTTTAGGAACGAAAACTTGTAAAGGAACAATTTCTTTTTGATAATTTTGTGCTAAATTATTTCCTAATAGATTAACAAAAGAATCATAATTTTCATTAATTTGTTGCATTAAATTCTCTTTTTCAGCTTCTTCAAATTTAAAAGTATAATCAATACAATCAACGAAATTTTTTCTCCAAATTCTATCGAAATTTTTATTAATACAAATAATTTTTATTTTTTCAGAAACAAAATTCATACTATAGATTTTTTCAGAGAAAAAATGAGAATAAAAATTCTTAGCTCCTTTTTTATTTTTTTTAATAGCAGCTAATTTACTTTTAGGCTTATCATCAACTTTATCATTTGGATTTTCAATAGGAATAACTTCAGGTTCAAGTAAACAAATACATTCTAAAGGAATTTCATCAACGGCTAAATCTCTTTGTGCAAATTTAACAACTCCAAAATCATTTCCATTTCTAAATCTCTCTAAAATTAATTTAAAGATTTTAAAATAAGTTTCTTGTATATTTTCTAAGCCAATTGAATTTTTAGCAGCATCGAAAAAAAATTGTAACATATCATCATTAATTAAAGTATTTTCATAAAATTTTTGAATTACTTCATTAAATTTATCATCATTTGGTTTAGATATATCTTCTATTGTTTCAATATTTTCATCAATTGCTTTATAAGATTCCATATCTTCATTTTTATAAATGAAAATAAAAGAATGGGATTTTTCCATATAAGCACTTAAAATTTTATTTATTTTTTCATCGTCTAAAAACTCAGGATTAATTTTATTAATTAATTCAATTAATAAAGCAATTTGTCCAATAACTCCTCCGCTTAAAGTAAATCCTTTATCTTTTTGATAAAAACCATTTATATCAAATATATTATCTGGTGAATTATCTTCTATAAATTCAGCTTCTTTTAATAAATTTTCTCTTATAATTTGTCTAATTCCATCTAATATTTTTTCATGTCTTCTTCTTGCTCTTTCTTCTTTTTTTCTTTTTATTTCTTCTGCTTCTCTTATTTTTAATATTTCTCTTATTCTAACATTTTCTTCTAATCTTTTTTTCTCATTTATAATTGATTGAACATGTTCTTCATTTGTTTCTTTTGTATATTTGTATTTTAACATTTTTTGAATGTTTTCTAAATTAGAATAATCATATTTAAATTGTGTTTCTGCAATATTTTCTATATCTGGTAATAAATCTGTATAAAAATCTTTTGAATCTGGAGTTTTATATAAACCTCTTTCTTTCATATATTCATGTGTTTGATCATATATTTTTTTAATATATTGTTTTGCTTTAATTCTACTAATTAATTTCTTTTGAAATAATTTAGTCATTTCTAATCTTTTAATTTTATCATTTTTTTTCATTTTCATTTCCTCATATTTTTCCCTTTCAATATTTTCAATATTTTTAATTCTTTCTTTTTCTTCATTTTCTAAATCTTTATATTTATTTTGTTGTTCTTTAATAATTTTTAATTCTTCTTCTTCTAAAACTTCTCTTCTTGAATCTTCTAAAGTTTTACTGACAATAATAGAAACAAGAGGTTTAACTTCTAAAGTAAAATTAAATAAATCACCATCATTAATTTGAGTTTCAACATCAACTCCTTTTTTTTCAGGCCAAATTAATTTAGGAACAGGCTTTTCAGGTAAAGGATCAGTTTGAATTATTTCATCAAAAGAAATCGGTTTTGGCATCACTGTAGTATTAACTTTTTCAGTAAAAATTCCAAATCCTTCATTATTAAATTTGCTTTTTTTTTCTTCTTCTGTTTTATTCATTGCATCTATTGCATATTTATTTTTAAATTTAAATGATTTTTTTTGCGTATTTTCACTTTTTTGATTTTGAGATTTTTTATTTTCTGATTTTGGAATTGTGTTATCGTATGAAGAAGATGTGACATAGACTACTCCAAAGTTATGTCCTCGACGAAGACGAGGGTCTGTTACAAAATTATAAGTTAATTTATTTGAAGATGGGTTAAAAGTTGTTTTTTCTTCTATCACTTGTGGATTTAGATTTAAGGGGTTTTGCATTTTTTTAATTTATTTTTCAAAGTTTTTATATTTATGTTTTTTATGGGAGTTATATTATTTTTTATATTATTTTTTATTAACATTTTATTTTTATTAATTATTTATTTTTTGTAAAAAATAAATTTGTTTTAAATGGAAAATTCATCTGAGAAAGAAAATATAGTTATATCAAAACTAAAAGGAATAGTAGTAAAATCATATAAAGATACATGGAAAGATAATGGAAAAGAAGTAAAACAAATATATAAAAATTAATTCTAAAAAAAACAAATAAAAACAAATATTTAAAATATAGTTATTTCAAAAGCTCTCAACAACAGATAAAAGTGAGCTTAGATTAATAAGAAAGCGTTTAAAAAAATTAATGATTAATGGAGTTCCAGGAGAATATAGACCACAATTTTGGTTTTATGCAAGTGGAGCCGCAAGAGAGAAAAAGAATAATAAAGGTTATTATCAAAATTTACTTAATAATTATCCAAATAATATTCCTTCAAATTCAGAAAGTGTTATTGATGCTGATATTCCAAGAACTTTCCCAAATGAAGATTTTTTAAATGAAGAAAATTTAAAAAAGCTAAGAAATATATTATTAGTTTATTCAAGAAGAAATCCTAAAATTGGTTATTGTCAAGGATTTAATTATTTTGCTGCAAGATTACTTTTTATTTTTGAACAAGAAGTATTTAATTATTTAATATTTTTTCTTATTTTTTTTTAAAACGTTTAGGAAAATGCTTTTTGGGTTTTTACACAAATTTTAGAAAATATTTTACCAAATGATTATTTCAGTGAATTAAATGGAATGATGGTTGATTGCTTAGTTTGTTCAAATTTATTTAGTAAAGCAAATAAAGAATTAAATGAAGTTAAAAATCATATTAATAAATTAAATGCAGATATTTCTTTACAAAATTTATTATATAAATGGTTTGATTCACTCTTTGTTGACGGATGTTCATTCTTAAATTTTTATATTATATGGGATGCAATGATGTTAGATGGAAATATTGTTTTATTCAGAGCTGCAATTGCTATTTTAGAAGAATTAAAAGATCAAATATTAAAGTTAAAAGACTTTAATGAAATAAATGAATTTTTAGAAATTAAAATTCCTGAAGAAAATTTTAACAGTGAGACATTTATGAGTAAATTATTAGATAAGCATTATTGTAATTTTGATATTAATGATATTTGGGAACTTAGAGAAAAGTGTTATAAAGAAGTTTATGATTCAATTAATAAAACTAAAAAGATTGAATTTAAAAGTAAAGAAAATGAAAATAAAAAGATTTGTAATTTAAATTGGCCTTTTTGTGTTGAAAATGTTAATGATTTTTACATTCAAAAAGTAGAAATTTTAAAAACTAAATATTTTGATAATAAAATTATTGATTATGACTTTTTTAATGATAATGTTGAAGAAAAAATCACGAAAAATAAAAATAAAATTGAAGAAGAAAACAAAAGAGAAAATAATAAAGATTTAAATGAAAAAGATATTAATGATAATAATTATAAGATTTATAATGATTTATTAATTCAAAGAGATATTCATAAATGTAAAAATAATGTTCAAAATTCAAATGATTTTTCTGAAGAAATTATTCAATCTTCGATTGTTCATAAAGGAGTTAATGTTAATTTTATTACCGGAATTTTAGGAGATCTTGATCTTAAATTACAAAATTCTTTAAATAATTATCAATTTAAGGAAAAAGATAAAGATGATGATGAAAAATAAATTTTAATAAATAATTTAAAAAAATTAATGTAGTTTTTTTTATTCTTTATTTTTAAAATTTTTAATTGAAGATAAAATTATTTATTAAGGAAATGGAAAGATTGGAAGTTATGTTGATATTATATTAATCCAATTATTAAAGTAATAAATTTCAATGAAATGAATCAATGAATCATTGAAATTTTAAAAAGGATAAGTCATTAGAAAAAATAAATTTTAGAATGATATTAAAAATTAATAAGAAAAATGAAAAAAATAAAATGAATCTAAATCTCCAAAACAATAATAAAGATTGAAAAAGAAAATAGGAAAAAAAAATATATGTATATATTAAGATTATGTAAAAACTAGGTTTATATTATCATAAACAAAACATATCTTTAAAGTTACTTTGAGTAACAAACTCATTATCTATGGCTTTCGAATTAAATTAACTAAATAATATAAAAGTGACTGAAATAAAAACAAATCCTTTAGAACATCAAATAATTTTAATTTATTTTTTCCAAATTAATAAAAACAAAAA
>JAEEGL011129381.1_pt1 | contig 13659 bp, 13 predicted proteins | sample 9134231 | NCBI WGS metagenome assembly JAEEGL01 (sample SAMN16246548, study PRJNA631951) | gut metagenome | biome: gut microbiome; feature: rumen; material: fiber-attached | host: Bos | place: Iran: Karaj | collected 2018-10
GCTTCAAGAGCTCTGCGTTGTATCTGAGCTTCTTTACGCTTTTCAAACCAATCTTGTACTGTCATATTGTGTTTTCCTACTAATATCCCTTATACAATATAAATCTAATCTAACAAACATATTATACACAAAAAACAAATCCGGGCAATTTTAGTTAAGTATTTTAATATAATATTAATAATTCATATCTCTGTGCTGTTTTTTGATTTGCTCTTTTAAGTCGTTCGGGATATTAACATTCTGAAGTGCCATATGGTATTTACGAAGGTTTCCGATATTTTCGTTTTCCTCCAGCAAATCTCTTTTTGGCTTTTCTTTTACGCTATCTTTAACTTTTTCAAACTCTGTTTTTGCCTGTTTTGAGATGATTTTTGCAACAACCTCATCTATATCACTTCCGCTTACGTTATACTTGGATGCGATTTCAGCAACAGTTTTCCCCTGAGGAAAAGTGTAAAGCCAATTTATTGATAAGCGATCTCCCGGGCCGACATGCATAACACCCTTTTGGTGCGGAGTATACATAATATCGTTTTTAAACGGACTATGCCCAAGCCCGATTGCATGCCCTATTTCATGCAAAATTGTATGGTAAACCTCGCCTTCATCCATATAATCAGCGTGAACAAGACCTTCCGTCAGCCCTATTGAAACCTCCGCACTGCCAAGCCGATTAAATTTATCATACTGGAAATAACACATGCCAAGCGCTTTACGCTCAACCCTTTTCCACTCTATATTAACTTGAGAATCGTAAATATTATTTACGATTACAAATGACACTTTACCGTTAGAAACCTTCTGCCATTCGTCAAGAGCCCGCTTTACAAACCCCCTGTATTTGAGGTCCTGTCCTTTTTTTGAATAAAAATTCATAGGAGCAATAAAAACCTTCAACGGCATACTAATCCATCTGACTAATCTGCCGCCTTTAACAGACTCTTGTAAATATGTTTTCTTCTCCATATTTTTATTGTATAATAAAACTCAGGATTAGAAAAGAATATTACAGACTTAAGGAGAGTATATTATGGGAATGAATTTAATGAACATCATGAAGCAGGTTCAAAATGCTCAAAAAAGAGCCGAAATTGCACAAAAAGAACTGGCTGCTCTTGAAATAACAGGAGAATCGGCTGGCGGATTGGTTCAGGTAACCTGTGACGGACAAGGTAAATTCAAATCAATTAAGATTTCCCCTGAAGCTAAATCAGAATCAATAGAAATGCTTGAAGATCTTATCACAGCTGCAATCAACCAAGCTACAGAAAAAGCTTCTGTTGAAATGCAGGCGAAAATGAAACAGATTACAGGCGGGATAAGCATACCGGGACTTAATTTCTAATGATATACCCAAAAGCAATAGCAGCACTAATTGAACAGTTCCAGAAGTTCCCGTCTGTGGGACCGAAATCTGCTCAAAGAATGGCATTTCATCTATTGAGAATGTCCTCGGTTGATGTTGAAAATTTTGCAAAAGCAGTCATTGAAGCAAAACAAAACACTCATACCTGTGAAGTTTGTTTCAATCTTTCTGCAGAAAGCCCGTGCGAAATTTGCTCATCCACCTCACGTGACCGCTCGGTTATATGCGTTGTGTCCGAAACAAAAGACCTTATTGCTATTGAAAAAACAAATGAATTTAAGGGGCTTTATCACGTTCTGCAGGGGCTTATTTCTCCTATGGACGGTATCGGAGCCGAAGATATAAGAATTAAAGAACTGCTGAGCCGTCTTACTGATGACAAGGTAAAAGAGGTCATAATAGCCCTAAATCCTTCAGTAGAGGGAGAGGCAACAAGTTTATATCTTACAAAACTTATTAAACCCTTCGGTATAAAAGTTTCCAGAATTGCATTCGGTCTGCCTGTGGGAGCTGATTTGGAATACGCAGACGAAATTACAATAGCGAAAGCTATTGAAGGCAGACGGGAAATTTAACCGGTAAAATACTTACCTTTCTACTTCATTTTAGCCAAAGTGTCGTTGATGAAATTTTCAGCATTATCAGCATCAGCCAATGCCTTTTCAGCAGCTGTTAAATCAACGTTGTTTTTGACCTTTGAATCCGGTGACGGTACGTAAGTTCTGTACGGCTCGGGAGTTGCCTGAGTTTGACCGTTTCCGTCAACTATTGTTGTAGTTGTGTTATTTACAACGGTGCTTGCTTGATTAACTGCAGAATTCGGATTCGGAACATATCTTTGTCCGCCGTTATTTAATTCCTGTTGAGCAACGCCGCCTTCCGGAGGATATTGTCCGTTCAGGGACATTTTTATATAGTTTGTATCGGGATATAAAGTTTTATAATCCTGAACTGTAGGATGATCATTAGGTGAATTTAACGCACCTTGGAAAGCCGGTTTCCCGCTCATTGCCTGCTTAATCAGGTTAGTATCACTTTGATAATCCTGAGGGGCTTTGTGATAAACTGCAGGTTGTGCCGCAACTGCAGCTTGAGGTGCTGTTACCTGCTGAACTGTCGGCTGAGCTTGTTGAGATGCCGGAGCATCATTTTCTTGTTTTTCTTCTTCGTCTTCATCTAATACCGAGTGAGTCGGACGACCAAAGATAGCATGACATCCTTTTGTTGCCCATTTTGCAATGAATGGTACGGCAACACCCATTGCCAGCCAAATTCTCAGCGGAACACCGATTATATTACCGTTTTTAATCTTACGTAACCAGTTCAGGTTCCATTTTGCAGTCGATTTGTATGGTTTTATTCTTTCATTACCAATATTTATAAATGCACCGATTTTTTGGAGTAATTTTGTAATCGGGTTTTTAATATTTTCTTTTCCTAAATGTACTTTATTCAATTCTTTAACTGCGTTTTTCCACTCTTTCTTTGATTTGAATCCGCCTGCAGCGTTTTTAGCATTCAGTGCTTTCAGCTCATTACGATATGCTTCAACAGCTGCTTTATCTTTTAGTCCGACATATTTAAATCCGCCAATTTTGTGCATTGCAAGTAAACCAAGCGTCATACCAACGAAATATGAGAAGTCATTGACGAGTCTTTCTGCAGCCGTTTTGAATTTTTCCTTCACCGGAGCTTTTATTGTAGCCATTACCATATCAGCAAAGATGAAGGCCTGCATCGCAACAACCAGTTTTCCACCGCCAAATCTGTTGGTACCGCCTTCCATAATCCAGCCCAAAGATTTTGATAAGAATCTGCCAAGACGTGTTGCTCCGCCTTTTCCTGTTGCTATAAGTCCTTTATTACGATATTCAGTAAAGCTTACCGTTCTGCCAAACAGATGAGAATTTAGCTTATTTAAACCCTTAACGGTTTTATCTGCAGCATTTTCACCAAATATGGCATTTACCAGTTTGCCCAAACCATTTATAAATTTGTTGCTGGCAACAGAAGTTTTATTTCTCCAGATGGAAACCTTCCAATCAGGATGTTTTTCAGCCAAATTAGACCATATTTTAACAATTTCATCCGGATTATCAGCAGCTTTAAATTTTTTGAATTCATCAAGCTTTTTAAATATGCCAAGCTGTCTGACTTTCCATGTCTCAGCGTACTTCTGCATTCTTTGCAAGCGCTCTGCATTCTTTGCCTGTTCAAGCATGTCAGTGTACATCGGGGTGCCTTTTATACTTTCTAATGCCTTTTCGGCAGCTCTGTCAGCAATTTTCTTCAGGCGCTCAACAGTTCTTGGTTTTACGCCTAACACTGACAATTCTTTTTCCTGAATCATTAATTTCTGAGCAGCAGGAGTTTTACCTTTTAAAGTTTTAACAAAATCATCTATTTCTTTTTGCGGTACTGCATATTGTTCCAATCTTTGAACATTTGTTTCGATTGGTTTTACAAATTCTTGCAAAACTTGTTCCGCGTCAATAGACCAAAAGCCGTACAAACCTTTTGCCGGCACCTTTGCAAAATTCCATTCCGGAGAGGTCGAATGATATTTTAACGAATTAACAACCTTGTTCTTTTCAGCCCATTTTGTAGTTTTTCTGCCAAACCAATCAATGAATCCGTCAATTTTTTTGCCTAACCAGGAAGTTGAGAATCTGTCACCAACACTGGCGACTTTTCCGCCTAAAGATTCTTCAAATTTCCCGCCCATTTTCGGATTAACTTTATCCATTAACTGAGCAAGGCCATACCAGATTGCAGTTCCTATGCCTAATTTAACAAACGGATTATCACCTTCTGAGGCCCTAACCCTGTTTGAAATATAGTTATCCGTAGCGGCCTGTTTTAATTTTTCCTGATCAACAGGAACACCCTGCATAGGTGTTGTCACTACAGTCTGCTGAAAATTTACCGGTTTATTGTTCTGTATACTTGGTATATTTAAACCATTAATTGAGTCTGCCATTCAATACTTCCTATTTTCCCTACAAGTATATAAAAACAATTTTTTTCTATTATTTGCCCAAAATTAACATTTCGCTACCCATATATTACAAAATGTAACAAAAATTATCAACTTTGAAATTCAGATATGAGTATATACTTTATATATACAAGAGAGTTAAATGAGAGAGAGATAAATTATGGCAGTTGCAAATTTAAAAAAACTGGACAAAAAATTACAAGATATGTACAAAGATCAGGTTACAACAACCGTCGCTGTACAACCTGAACCTTTCGTTGATAAATCAGAACTCTTGTTTCAGCAAATGAATTTTATTGCAGCTTATAACAAACAAATGCTGCATATAGCATAAAAGATTTTTATTTATTGTATATTAACTCCAATTTAATTTTTCCCCTACAAATTTTATTTCCCCGATATCTGAGATGTCGGGTTTTTATTTTATTAAAAAATCATGTTATAATATATATTACTCAGTACAGGTGTTAATTTTGTTCCTACATTTATTATAAAAGGGAGAGTTAACTCCTAGGCATTGAAGTATACCCGCCGATTGAAAAATCGCCAGCGGGAAACGGATTAGTCAGGGTGCTCACCCACCTGCGAGTTGAGCAGGTAACAAAATCCGCCTGTACCGAGCTTTTTATTTGCCCTTTAAAAATTGCCCGAAGGTTACAAATATGGTATAATATTTGAAAATAAGGGTGTGTAAATGCAAAAAATTTCAGCATTAGTTTTAACAGATGAGCTTTCAACTTCGGAAGTTATCAAATTATATCTTAGCGAATTTGATAATATTGAGGTTCTGCCGTCCGTGAACAACTTTGAAAAAATTATTGATACCCTGAATGAAACTCACGGACAGTCGGTTTTTGTAATTGATATTTCCCAAAGAGAAGAAGAAAAAATTGAGTTGATGCACAATATTTCTTCCCAGTGTAAAAACTGTAAAATTCTGGCCATGTCAGATAATCCGACCGTAGATCTTATTATTAATATTATGAGGGCAGGTGCAAGAGAATTTATTCCTGTCCCGATAATAAAGAACGAGTTTTTGGAAGCCGTAAAGAAAATTATTGAACAAATCGAAGAACCAAAACACTATAACAAGTGCAAAATTATTTCAATATTTTCAAACAAGGGCGGAATGGGCAAAACCTCACTGGCAAGCAATCTGGCACTGGAGCTTGCAAACATTTCAAAAGAAAAAGTCGCACTTATAGATATGAACTTTCAGATGGGCGATATAACGACATTTCTTGATCTTAAGCCATCTTTTAATATTTCATACATGCTTGAAAACATCGACAAAATCAACGAAATATTTTTGCTCAGCACACTTGAAAGATATAAAAACACGAACCTTTATATTCTGGCAGATCCGCCGTATTTTAAGCAGGCGGATAATATCCAGCCAAAACAGATTTCCAAACTGTTTAATATTTTAAAAGATACATTTTCTTATATAGTGGTGGATGCCGAATCAAGCTTTGACGGCAAAAATATTGCAGCACTTGATCAATCGGATATGATAATGCTTGTAACGTCAGCAAATCTTCCCGCCTTACGTAATACTCAAAGATGTCTGGAATTATTCGGGAAACTTGGTTACGACAAAGAAAAAACCCAAATTGTCGTCAATCGCTATATGGAAAATGATGAGATTAAAGAAGCCGATATTGAAAAAGTTCTTTCAAGAAAAATATACTGGAAAGTCCCGAACAATTATTTTGCGATAATGTCGGCAATCAATAAAGGGGTGCCCGTCAGTACTGCAAACGGCAACAGTAATCTCGCACAAAGCTACAGAGATCTTGCTCAGTATATTTCGGACAACCTTTATAAACAAAACATTATAGATAAATTTGAAAATATTTTACAACAATCATAGAACAGGAGAAAAAATGGGATTAGCAGAAAGATTTAAAAACCGGCTTGCACAAAAAGATATCTTCTCTAAAGACGGAGAAGCCGCAAGCCCGACACCGACACAATATATGTCAACATCAAAAATTGAACATACCTACGAATATGAAGATATTGAAGCACAAATTATTGACAAAATAAGAAAAACACCTTATTGGAACGAATATTCAACTCAAAAACAGGAAAGCATGATTAATTCTTATATCGATAAAAAACAAATGGGTAACCCTATTTCTCCGACACATAAAAAAGAACTTATCAATAATATAATGATTTTATCTAAACACAACTAACAAAAAAGGCGGATTTTTAAAAAATCCGCCTTTTTACACATATTCTACTGTTTAAATATTCTCAACTTCTTCTTTATTTTCCAATGCTTCTATTTTGGTTTTGTAAACTCCGACGTAGTTTTCAGTTGCCGCATTTGCAATCATAGTATTTACATACATCTGCAAAATTGCCATCAAGGTACCTAATACAACAACTATAGAAACTGTTGCAAAATTATAAACCATAGAAGATGATTCGGCCGCGGAAGCATCGCCTACCGCAGCAAGCATCAACAATGGGAAAGCCACTACAAATACAAGCAAATTGAGTATACCCATCGGGAAACTTGCAACAATCGCAACGAGCCAGAACTTTGCAAATACAATAATTGTATCCTTGAAGGCGACCTTCATATAGTTTGCTAACGTGAACGGATTGTACAAATACCCCTGGTTCCCGTATTTTATATATTCAATGATTATATAATTATAAAATGGCAGTACCAAAATGCATATTGCAAACAATACAGCCAAAGCAACTAAAAAACCAAGTATAGCGATAACAATTGTTGCTCCGTCTTTTCCTGCGCCAATCATTGGCAGGAAGGGCAGGGCAAGGACAACTATAAATACTAAAAGGAAATATATACCCCAAACCAGCGTAAGCGGTAATACCTTAACACCTTCCCAAAGCATCTCCAGACTAACTTTCGGAATACCGACTTTGCCCATCAGTCTTTCTTCAGCAAAACATATTGCATAACCTAACAGCCATATCATAGGAACGATTGAAAGAGTAACAAAAAACAGTACTGCTATTCCTATTATCAACATAGCTTGAGACGGAGTATCTTTATCCATAAGCGAGGCAACACCGGATAATAATGCCGGCAGCACGAACAATGACACCAAAGCCCAGTGCTTTGCAGCTACACCTTCGCCTTTATAAAGATTTTTAAAACTTTCTATAATCTTTTCCATAAAACCCTCCTTAAATTACAAGTAATCTTACCATATTTTTAAGTGCATTACAAGAAATTAGAAAGAAAATCATCTAAATTTACGGGTGTAGAAATAATAGCATTTTGTAATAAAATATTATTATGGAACACAGAGAATTTAAAATATGTTCTAAATATAAACCTGCGGGAGACCAGCCAAAAGCCATACAGCAATTAACGGACGGGTTAATCAAGGGTTATGATACCCAAACATTACTTGGGATAACAGGTTCCGGGAAAACTTTTACTATTGCAAATGTAATTGAAAAAATCCAAAAACCTACCCTTATTATTGCTCACAACAAAACACTTGCGGCACAGCTTTATAACGAATTTAAAGAGCTTTTTCCCGATAATGCAGTTGAATATTTTATAAGTTACTACGACTATTACCAGCCGGAAGCATATATTCCGAGAACTGATACTTATATAGAAAAATCATCCTCTATAAACGAAGAAATTGACCGGCTACGCCACAACACCACACGAAGCTTATACGAAAGGGATGATGTCATTGTTGTTTCTTCCGTAAGTTGTATATATGGTTTGGGGCTGCCTGAAAATTACTTTAAAGGTTCCACGGAAATAAACGTCGGAGATGAAATACCAAGAGATGATTTATTAAAATACTTGGTAAAAGTCAGATATGAAAGAAACGATCTCGAACTCAAAAACTCCACCTTCAGAGTAAGAGGGGATATAGTTGAGCTTATGCCGGCTTACGAAAAATGTATCACAAGATTTTATTTCTTCGGCGACGAGATTGAAAAAATAGTTATCATTGACAACGTTTCGGGTGAAATTCTTAACACCCCGCAATCCGTCGTAATATATCCCGCTGTCCACTATCTGTCAGACGACGAAGACGTAGAAGGAACAATAGAATTGATAAGACAGGAGCTTCAGGAAAGACTCGCAGAATTATATAACGAAAATAAACTTATTGAAGCTCAGAGACTGGAACAAAGAGTAAAATACGATATTGAAATGATAAAAGAAATGGGTTACTGTACGGGGATAGAAAATTATTCCCGAATAATTGAACGCCGTCCGAAAGGTTCAGCACCGGCAACTTTACTGGATTATTTCCCGGACGACTTCCTGACAGTTGTTGATGAATCGCACGTCACACTGCCACAGATTAAAGGTATGAGCCACGGAGATGCAGCAAGAAAAAAAGTTCTAGTTGATTACGGTTTCAGACTCCCTTGTGCAAAGGATAACAGACCGCTTACAAACGAAGAATTTTACGGAAAAGTAAAACAAAAAATTTATATCTCAGCAACCCCTGCTGAATTTGAAAGGGAAAATTCAGAGCAAATCGTCGAGCAAATCATCAGGCCAACGGGACTTTTGGATCCTAAAGTTTCAGTTCGTCCGATTGATACACAAATTGAGGACCTCAAAGCCGAAATCAAAAAACGTGCTGATAAAGATGAAAGAATACTTATTACAACGCTGACCAAAAGGATGGCAGAGGATTTAACCGATTTCTTCATTCAGGAAGGAATTCGTGTTCGTTATCTTCACAGCGAAATACAGTCTATTGAAAGAGTTGAAATATTAAGAGATTTGCGACTCGGAGAATTTGATGTGCTAATAGGTGTTAACCTCTTGAGAGAAGGACTCGATATTCCGGAAGTTTCACTTGTTGCAATTATGGATGCCGATAAAGAGGGCTTCCTGCGTTCAGATACAAGTTTAATCCAGACAATCGGACGTGCGGCAAGAAATTCGTGCGGTGAGGTTATAATGTATGCCGATAAGATAACAGAATCTATGGACAGAGCAATTAAAGAAACTGAACGTCGCCGCAAAATCCAGCTTGAGCATAACCAAAAATACGGGATTATTCCTCAGACAATTAAAAAGCCGATTGAAAACAACTTATTATCACTTGTTGCAAGTTACAGAGATCTGGAAGATATTGTTGCGGAAGAAATGGTTGATTTGGGAATCGAACAAAAAGACCTGCCCAAACTTATAGATAAACTTGAAAAAGATATGCACAAGGCCGCTAAAATTCTTGATTTTGAACGCGCTGCACAAATTCGCGATCAACTCAAAAAACTTCGTGAAATGAACAAATAAAAAGACCGGCTTTACAGCCGGTCTTTTTAGTATATAAATTATGTATTAGTGTCCGTTCATTCTCTCAGCCGCATCGTCAATTGCATTGGTTTTGTTGTAATTATCATCGTAATCTTCGTTGTTACCTTTTATCTGTTCATATGAGGCCTGAGCCAAATAATTAACAAACATTGAGAAGTTAATTACAATCACAATACTTGCCATCATTAGCATAAACCAATGATCATTAGGCAATTGCATATACTTGTGCAGAAAATAATATGGCAGCCAGAATACAACGGCATTAACGATTAAAACCTGAGGTACAAAAAATAAAACACTTATAAAAACGTCTATGCAAGATTCTGATACGACAACCAAGTTATACCCCTCGCCTACTTTCAGATATTTTGAGAAAGACAAATAAGAAGTCAACAGAATTGAACCTACGATACACCAGACAATTACGGTAACAATCATGTTATAATGTTCAATATTTACTGGAATTGAAGTTAGCATCATTACAATTAAATGACCTATAAGACCCAAAACTAACCCTTGCGGTATCAAAACCAAAAAAGATTTTAGCAGAGCCCATATAACATCCAAAGGATTCAGAGACAAGACACTCCGCTTATTCATACGTATATTATTTATACCCTTCGTCATCTCACCCAGAAACAGCAGGCCGAAAACAGGCACCCAAAAATAAAACTGTCCCATGTTGCCGGACATAAAAAGCTTTATACAAAAATATACAGGCACAGCAAAAACTACAAGTTTTACTGCAGCCAAATCTTCGTGTATCGCTTCACTAAAACAATCAATAATAGAAGCCATAAAAGACCCTCCTATATTTTTAACCTTGAATTAAACGTTTAAGCTCGTTCGGTTTGGAAGATTTAGCCATAGCGTCTTCCAAAGTAACCTTACCGCTTTTATACAATTCAGCAAGCGCAGATTCCAGAGTCTGCATACCTGAACCCGATGAGGTTTGAATTGTAGAATATATTTGTGCTGCTTTTGATTCACGAATCAAGTTTGAAATAGCCGGTGTAACAACCATGATTTCCTGAGCCATTACACGACCTCTCTTAGAACCATCCTCAGCTTTTTTAGGTAAAAGTGTTTGAGCAAATACTGCAACCAGAGAGTTAGCAAGCTGAACACGAATCTGTTGCTGCTGACCTTCCGGGAATACGTCGATGATACGGTCAATCGTTTGTGAAGCAGATGAGGTGTGCAAGGTACCGAATACCAAGTGACCTGTTTCTGCTGCCGTCAAAGCCAATGCAATAGTTTCGTGGTCACGCATCTCACCTACCAGAATGATATCAGGGTCTTCACGAAGTGCTGATTTCAACGCATTTGCGAATGATCTTGTATCCATACCCAACTCACGTTGGTGAATTATTGAAAGTTTTGACGTATGCACAAATTCGACAGGGTCTTCAATCGTCAAAATATGTTCTGCTCTAGTTCTGTTAATATAGTCAACCATTGCAGCCAGGGTTGTTGATTTACCTGAACCTGTAGGCCCTGTAACCAGAACCAGACCACGCGGTTTTTCTGCAATTTGGGTAACAATCGGAGGCATACCTAATTCTTCCAAATCAGGAGCTTTTGTCGCAATCGTACGGAAAGCTGCAGCATATGAACCCTTATCTTTATAGAAGTTTACACGGAAACGACCCAGCCCTTCAATACCATATGAAAAGTCAAGTTCCCATTCTTGCTCCAGATGTCTTCTTTGTTCATTTGATAACATCGGGAAAAGTAAATTTTCAACATCTTCTGATGACAATACCGGATGATCCGTACGAATCAGTTTACCGTCAACACGGATTACCGGAGGTAACTTACTTGAGATGTGTAAGTCGGAACCGTTTCTGTCTAATAATTCTTTCAATAAATCTTCAATAATCATAATTCATAACCACCATTATTCTGTATAATTCATCATTGCATCATTTTCTTTAACTGCAAGTTCAATAAGCAGGTACGTCATATACGCACCCAAAGCAACGGCCTTCGGATCAAGATTTGTCTTGTTTGCCGCTTCAATTATTGCAGTATTCACTTCCGGATTTTCATCCTTAATATAATGTATCATTTTCTTACGCCATTCAGGCATATTTTCAAAAATTTCGCTGAATGCTGTTGCTGCAATCTCTTCTGATATAACAGGTAACATATATAAAGCCCTTCTTATACTATTTGCTGAAACTATTATACACTAATTTTTAAACCATGTCTATATTTAAGGAAAAATCATATGTTTGAAGTATAATGGACCTATGAAGCTTAAACGTTTAAACCTTAAAGATTACAGAAATTGCGAGAGCTTAGAACTTAATTTTAACAAAACTAAAGCTCTCATTATAGGGAAAAACGCTCAGGGGAAAACCAATATCCTTGAGAGCATCTATTTTATGTCAACCCTAAAAACTCCGAGAACCTCCACTGTGCAGGAATTGATACGGTTTGACAAAGATTATTTTAAAATTGAAGCTGAGGTGACAAAATCGGAAACAGATATAGATTTGTCATTTTCTTATAACACCGAGAAAAAACGGGAAATAAAAGTCAATTATAATAAAGCAACTATCAAAGATTTCAAATCCGTTTTGAAAACAGTTCTGTTTTCAACATCCGATCTGCTTTTATTAAGAGGGGCACCGCAGGACAGGCGCGACTGGTTAGACAGGGCTATATCGCAGATTTATCCGGCATATGACGACAGACTGTCAAAATATGATAAAATACGCATTCAGAAAAACAACTACTACAAAGAATCTGCAAAAACAGGAATTGTTGACAACACTTTACTTGATGTTTTAAACGAACAACTTTCCATAACCGGAAGTAACATAATATACATCCGCCTTAAATATCTCAAAGAAATTGAGCGGCTTGCAAGAGAAAAACACAAAACCATAAGTGAAACGGAAAATCTGTCACTTGTGTATGATTGCAGCTTTTTGAATACTCAGGGAAATTTTGAAATTGAAGAAATCCAACAGGAATTTAAGCGTTCACTCAATGAACGCAAGGAAGAAGAATACAGAAGATGTCAGGCCTGCGTAGGTCCGCACAGGGACGATGTTTTGTTTTATATAAACAGTCAGGAGGCAACAAAATTTGCATCCCAAGGTCAGCAAAGAACAATCGTACTTGCTCTGAAACTTTCTGAGCTTGATATGATTACCGAAAAAACAGGTGATGAACCCATACTTTTGCTTGACGACGTTTTGGCAGAACTCGATGATCTCAGACAAAATTATCTGCTAAAATCAATCAATCCAAACACCCAAACGATTATCACCTCTGTTGATACCATACTGTTTGAAGATGAATTTTTAAAAGATGTTGAAATCTTTAAAATTGAAGGCGGCAAAATCAGTTGCTAAACTGTTTCTCCCTCTTTAATCATCTTTGTAACTATTACCGCAGCCAGCAAGCACGCCGCACCAATATAGAAGGTGTATTCATAGTGGTGATTGATATTTCCGCCTGAAGAAATAACCGAAGCGTTAATCAGCCAGCCAACCAGGGTACATACAAACACTTGCGGACCTGCAATAAAGATATTAAAGATACCCATTACAGAACCTTCCGTGCCCGGTTTTATATATTTTGAAAGCATCGCAAAAGGCAATGCACAAACACTTGCCCAGCCGATACCTGACAAACCCATCAGGCAAAGTACTGCAACAGGACTTGATTTAAACAGAGCAAGTCCCAAATATGCAACAATCATTGACAGCATTGAAATTATGTGAATTTTTTTATTCCCGAATTTATCGGCAAGTTTTCCGATAGGAATTGCCACAAGAAAACATACCAGATTGAATACTGCAAGACAAATCAGAGCATAATTTTGTGCTGTATCCTTAAGACCTTGAGCCACAGGATTTGCCGCTATATCAGGGATATTATAAACCGTATGCATAACAAACGGCGTTACATATATCAAAAGACACATCATGCCAATCCAGGTAAAAAATTGCATTGTACAAATCTTCTTAACTTCAGGTGATAACA
>JAEEGL011501402.1_pt1 | contig 13659 bp, 14 predicted proteins | sample 9134231 | NCBI WGS metagenome assembly JAEEGL01 (sample SAMN16246548, study PRJNA631951) | gut metagenome | biome: gut microbiome; feature: rumen; material: fiber-attached | host: Bos | place: Iran: Karaj | collected 2018-10
CACGGGTTCCGGTTCAACGACCACGGGTTCCGGTTCAACGATCACCGGTTCCGGTTCAACGATGACGGGTTTCGGTTCTTCGTATACGGGTTCGGGCGGTTCGACCACCGGCTTCGGCGGCTCGACGACCGGCTTCGGCGTCGGCTCAAAATGCGTCGCGGCGCGGGATGCCGGTGCGGCTGCGGGCTTCGCAGCGACGGGCTCCTCGTCGGCGGATCCGCCGACGACGGTGCGCAGCATTTCGGCGCCCTGGGAATACATCGTGGTCATGCGCGTGACAAAATCCTGCACTGCGGCTTTGGCCATGGCCAGCTTCTGCTGCTCGGCGGCGATGCGGGACTGATACTCGGCCAGGACCTCGTCGCCGGATCTCTGCGCGCCTGCGCGGATGTTGTTGGCTTCCTGCTTGGCTTTGTCCACGATCTGCGCCGCCATGGTCTGCGCGCTGCCGAGGGCCTTGCGCATGGACTCGTCCATCGAGCGGTATTCCTCGATCTTCTTGACGAGCTGGCGAAGCTTGGACTTGAGAAGATTGTTTTCGCTGACAAGCTGCGTATAGTCCTTTTCGACCTGATCCAGGAACTCATCCACGGCGCCCATATCATAGCCGCCGACGATGACTTTATCGAATTTGATCTCGGAAATATCTTTCGGATTGAGCATAGTTTACCTCTCTACTATAACCTGTCTTAGATCAGCGCGATCAGAAGCTCCAGCAGAAGAAAGACCACGATAGGGCTGATATCGAAGGGCAGCCGTTTCAGAGGCTTTATGAGAAACAGCAGACTGCGCACAGGCATGATGATCGGCTCCGTGATCGCATAGGGGACGGAGACGACGGCGCTTTTCCGGTTGATCGGAAAAAAGGCCAGAATGACTCTTGCGAAGATCAGAAGCTGCACGACGCGCAGCAGGATCTCCAGTACGGAAGCCACGATCGACATAGGCTCGCTCCCGGGTTACAGATGCAGGCCGTTGGATTCCAGCTCGTCGATCACATCGCCCTGGATCTCCACGTTGTAGGGCGTGATCAGATAGGTGCTCTGCGCGATGCGCTTGATCTTGCCGTCGTTGGCGTAGGCAACGCCGCCGAGGAAGTCCAGAAGACGGCGCGCAACGTCGCGGTTGGTGGATTCGAGATTGAGCACGACCGTGCGCTTGTCGCGCAGATGGTCGGCGACCTCGGAGACGTTCTCGTATTTTTCCGGCTTGACCAGTACGACGGAGAGCTGGGTGACGGTATTGATGTTCACGATGCGGTTGTTGTGCAGCGGCGTGACGGTCGCGGCGGGGCGCTCGCGCGGCGCTTCATAGGCAGGCGTGCGCTCAGACGCGCGTTCGGTGCGCTCGGTATAGCGCGGGGCTTCCGGGGTATAGCGCGGCGCTTCCGACTGCTGCTCTTCGCGTGCGGCGCTGCGGGCGGACTCACGGTTTCCTGCGGTCCAGCGCATCGTTGTCTGCGTGGATTCCTCCGGCGTGTCGAATTCGTCGTATTCGTCGCTCTCGTAGTCCTCGCCTCGGATGTAGCGTTTAAAGTTATCAAGCAGACCCATTGCAGTATCGTCCTTTCTTGAATCTTACGGCTTTGCGTACTCTCTCGGTCCGAAGATGCCCGTGCCGATGCGGATCATGTTTGCGCCGCAGGCCAGGGCTTGCAGATAATCCCCGGACATACCCATTGAGAGATATACCATTTTTATATTATCACAATTATTCCGGGATTTGTCAACAAAAAGTTTGTGCATTTTTGTAAAATAATGGCAAAGAAGGTCGTTTTCCGCCTTCGGCGCCACGGTCATGAGGCCGAGGACGCGGATATGCGCTTTTTTTGCCGCAAAATCCAGAAACGCGTCCAGTTCTTCCGGCGCCATGCCGGATTTGGCCTCCTCGCCGCCGATGTTGATCTCGGCAAGCACGTCCTGGACAAGACCGCGCTTTTCGGCCTGCCGGTCTATGGCCTCCAGAAGGTGCTCGGAGTCGACCGATTCGATCAGCTCGACGTTCCCGACGACCTGTTTTACCTTGTTGGTCTGCAGATGGCCGATGAAATGCCGCACGAGACCGTCGTAAGCGCCGAGCGGCAGCTTTTCGGCAAGCTCCTGCACGCGGTTTTCCCCGGCGGTCCGGATGCCCGCGTCGCGCGCGGCCCATATCTCCTCCGGCGTGCGCGTCTTCGTCGCGGCGACGACCGTGACCTCGCGGCCCGGCGCGGCCTGTTCGACCTGCGCAAGCAGCGCGCGGACGTTCTCCTTTATTATATTGGGATCCATTATCCGATCACCTTTCCGTCCGAAAGATTCTTTCCGCTGACGACGATCGTGTCGCCGCGCAGCAGCGACGAGGTCCTCGACGGATCCGTCGCCACGATATAATAGTCCTCCGTCTCGTAGAGGATGTCGATCTTCTTGAATTCGGTGTACAGCCCGGTGATGACGTAGACGCCCATATTGCCGTCGGCGTCGACGCGGGCCGCTTCGCGCGGCACCTTCAGGCCGCTGTACTGCTCGAGCACCACCATGGCGCTCTGCTTGCGCATGTTGATCAGCTCCTCCATGTGCCGGGTGTAGGAGAAGACCACGGTCACCTCGCCGTTTTCCTGGATGCTGATGGATTCGACCGTCATATCCAGCAGAACGTCGCCCATCGCGTCAAGCTGGAGCTTGATCGAGCGGCCGACGGAGAAATTGGCGGCGTCCGCGGTGGAGATGTTGGCGACGAAGTAGCCGCCGAAGCCAGTGACGAGCTTGCCCGACTGATGCGCGTCCACCGGGCGGCGCTGGGAGATCAGGCGGTTCAGGTCCGAGGGCTTCAGAAGGGAGAGGTCGTCGGTATCGAATACCGATTCATATCCGTCCACCTGGCTCGAAAAGTAGCCGGAGCGGGGGACGGTGAGGAAGGTCTCGCGCGTGCCGATCTGCGCGGAGAGGGTGTCGCAGCGGTTCTCCAGCGTTTCGATCAGCGCGTTGATCTCCTCGGCCGAGGTGTCGACCAGCTCGCGCGTGATGATGTTGTTGCGAAGGTTCTGGCTGAATTCGCCCAGCCGCGAATAGTCGTAGTCCGCGGCGAGGGAGGCGCAGGAATACAGGCCCGTATAGATCTGCTCGGACAGGGAGGAGATGGAGTCGGCGCTGCCGATGGCGGACAGCGCGCGCTTGAGCACTTCGATCTGCTGCAGATAGCTGCGGATGATGGAGCGCAGCTCCGCCGCGCTCTTGTTGGCATAGACGGAGGCGTATTCGTCATAGCGGCCGAGCTTTGCGCCGTCGTCCACGGCGTAGAGCACGATGCCGCTTGCGTCGTTGACGATGACCTGCTCCTCGCGCACGAAATAGCCCACGATGGAGAATTCGCGGTTGATGTTGCTCTCCGAGGCGATGGCGGTGGTCATGCGCGTGCGCAGGCCCTGCCAGACGCTGACGGCGAAATAAACGGCGATGCCGACGAGAAAAATGCCCAATATAACGCGAAAAGGCAACAAAACAGTGCGCCTGCGCGTTTTCTTGCGCCGGCGCTCGTTGAATTGCCTCATATAATGCTGGATTACTCTCTCTCTGGACGGCATAGACGCCTCTTTCGCGGGCGGGTCAGGCGCTTATTCGGCGTCCTTGTCCTCGCTTTCCGTTTTTATGCTGATCTCCCGGGTCGGGGCGATGGTGGACAGGGCATGCTTATAAACAAGGTTCTGTTTTCCGTCGCAGGAGAACAGGACGACAAAGCTGTCGAAGGCTTTGACATAGCCGTGGAGCTGGAAGCCGTTGGTCAAAAATGCGGTGACTTCGATTTTTTCTTTTCTTGCGGTGTTGAGAAACTGGTCCTGAAGATTCATCGGTTTTTGCATAAAAATCCCTCTTTACTGATGGCCGAGCCGAAAAAACACACAGAAATCCGGCCCCACTGTTTTCTTTTCAAGGGCATTATACCATATCCATACAAAAAACGGTAGTCCTTTTTTGCAAAATCGTCTATCCGAAGCTTACAAAATCACAGACATATTGTAAGGCGCTTTTGTAAAGATTATCCGCATCGGCGGCGTCGAGGAAGATCACCTCGCCGTCCCGCCCGAGCCAGCTGATCTGCCGTTTGGCATAGCGGCGGCTTTCGCGGGCGATGTTCTCCTGCGCTTCGGCTAAGCTGATCCGGCCTTCAAAATAGGCGAACAGCTCTTTGTAGCCGATGGCCTGCCGGGCGGTCGGGGATGGGAAGCGTTCGTAGATGGCGCGCGCTTCCTCGACAAGGCCCGCGTCGAACATGGCCTGCACGCGCAGGTCGATGCGTTTGTAGAGCGTCTCGCGCGGCCACGAAAGCCCGAGCTTCAGCGTTTCGTAGCGTCTGGGCGTTTCGGCGGCGCGGCGGGCGCGCTCGGAGGCTTTCTCTCCCGTGAGCAGGCAGATCTCCAGCGCGCGCAGGATCCTGCGGCGGTCGTTTTCGTGCAGGCGCGCCGCGGATTCCGGGTCGAGCGCTGCCAGGCGCGCGTGCATGGCGGCGTCGCCCTCGGCTTCGGCCTGCGCGTAGAGCTCGGCGCGCAGCGCGCCGTGATCGGGCTCCGGCTCATAGTGCAGCGTGCCGATCAGGGAATCGAGATAGAGCCCCGATCCGCCCGCGACGATCGGCACGATCCCTTTCGCGAGAAGCGCGTCCGCGCAGGCGCCCGCGTCGAGCGCGTACTGTGCGGCGGAGTAGCTCTCCCCGGGATCGAGGATGTCGAGCATGTGATGGACCACGCCTCCGCGCTCCTGCATCGAAGGCTTCGCGGTGCCTATGTCCATATAGCGGTAGATCTGCATGGAATCGGCGGAGATCACCTCGCTGCCGATCGCCCCGGCAAGACGCACGGCCAGCGCGGTCTTTCCCGAAGCGGTGGGGCCGACGATACAGATGAGTTTCTTCATACGCGGAAAAATCTCTTTTCAAAGTCGCGGCGCGAAAGCTCCAGCGCGATCGGGCGGCCGTGCGGACAGTAGCGAAGCTCCGGATCGGCCAGCACCGTGCGTACCAGCGCGTCGATCTCCTCCGGCTGCGTCGTCCAGCCCGCCTTTATGGCGGCCTTGCAGGCGATGGAGTGGAGGATGTCCTCGCGGCGGTCGTCGTTTTCGCCCTTTTTCATGCGGCTGCAGACCTCCTCGATGAACGCGGCGGCGTCCTCGGGGTCGATATGCGGCGGGATCGAATGGATCAGGATGTTCCCGTCCCCGAAGTCCGTATATTCCAGCCCGAGCCGAGCAAGCTCCGCCTCGTTTTCGTCGAGCAGGATCCGGTCCTCGCGCGCCGTCGGCAGGACGACGGGCGTCAGAAGATTCTGGCCGGGCGCGGGCTCGTCGGCGGCCTTGAGTTTGTTGTACAGGATGCGCTCGTGCGCGGCGTGTTTGTCGATATACATGAGCTTGTCTTCAAGCTCCACGATGATATAGCATTTGAAAGCCTCGCCGAGGATGCGGTATACGGGCGCTTCTTCGGCGATCTCCCGCGGCGCTTCTTCGGCGGTCTCCGGCTCCGGTTCCGGTTCCGGCTCCTGTACAGCCGGCGTCGGGGTCAGCGCGCCGAAGTCAAGCGTGAAATCCTCGGCGGAGATATCGATGGACGGAGCGAAGCGGTGGGTCTGCGTATAGGCGAGCACCGTGCCGTCGCCGAGCATGTTTTCGCCTTCGTTTTTCGGCGCGGCATAGATGACCTGTTCCGTTTCCTGCTCTTCTTCCGCGGACTCCGCCTGCGGCGTCTCCCGTGCGGCGTCCTCCTCGGCAGGCGCTTCCTGCATTGTATCCTCTTCGTCAGGCTCGTCCTGCGGCGGCGCTTCCTCTTTCTCCGGCTCCTTCTCGTCCTGCAGCGGATACTGCGGACGTTCGGAGGCGGCGAAAGCGCGCTTTACGGCGGCGTACAGCGCCTGGAACGCTTCGCGTTCGTCGGAGAACTTGACCTCCAGTTTGGCCGGATGGACGTTGACGTCCACATGCGCGGGGTCGACGGCGGCGTAGATCACGCAGCCGGGATATTTGCCGACCATGATGCTCGTGCGGTAGGCTTCCTCGAGCGCGGCGGTCAGGGTGCGCGAATGGATGTGGCGGCCGTTGAGGAAGAAATACTGGGAATTGCGGCCGGAGAGCGCGCGCTCGGGCTTTGTGACGTAGCCCCAGATCTGGATCCGGGAATTCAGCGTGCCGTCCGTCTCCTCCGGCGGGATGGGGATGAGGGAATCGACGAAATCGCGGCCGCAGACGCCGTGGATGGCGGACAGCGGCTGCCCGTCGCCGGGCGTGCGCATCGTCACGCGGCCTTCGCGCGTGAAGCGGAAGGCGATCTCGGGATGGGAAAGCGCGACATAGTCGACCGCGGCGGCGCAGTAGCCGCCCTCGGTGGCGTTCTTTTTCAGGAATTTCATGCGCGCGGGCGTGTTGTAAAACACCTCGCGCACGGTGATGCTCGTGCCGACCGGGCAGCCCGCGTCCTCGCATGTGACGATGTTTCCGGCCTCGCAGTAAATGTGCGTTCCGGCCAGATCCTCGGCGCGGCGCGTATACAGATCGACCTTCGAGACCGCGCTGATCGCGGCGAGCGCTTCGCCGCGGAAGCCGAGCGTCAGGATCGAATACAGGTCTTCCTTGGTGCGGATCTTGCTCGTGGCATGGCGCAGGAAGCACACGCGCGCGTCCTCGCGGGTCATGCCGCAGCCGTCGTCCGTGACGGTGACGGAGGCTATGCCGCCGTTTTCGATCTCCACGCCGATGTTCTCCGCGCCGGCGTCGACGGCGTTTTCCAGAAGCTCCTTGACGATGGAGGCGGGACGCTCGACGACTTCGCCGGCGGCGATGAGGTTGGCGATATGGGGCGGCAGGGTATGGATGATGTTCATAGCAGACTCCAGATAAATTATGTAAACCTTACGGCGTTTTATACGCGTTCATTCCAGCGGGGCGAAGATGCGGCGGTACTCCTGGCTTCCTATATATAAGGGCGGGAGGATGTCAAGCTGCGGCCTGCCGCCGCGCCGCGCGGCGACGAGGGAGAGGATCGGCGAAGAATCGGGATCGCGGGCAAAGAAGCGCAGCTTCTTTGGTTCCAGCCCCTGCGCGCGCAGGGCGCAGAAAAGATCCGCCATCCGATGCGGGGGATAGACGAGATAGACCCAGCCGCCGGGGCGCAGGATGCGCCCGGCGCAGGCGCACAGATCGGAAAGCGTGCAGCAATATTCCATGCGGGCGATCGCGGCGTCCCCGTCCTCCGGGGCAAGGCCTGCCGAGACGGGGATATAGGGCGGGTTGGACAGGACGATATCGAAGCCCGAGGGCGGCAGAAGCGCCTCGTCGCGCAGATCGCCCTCGATCAGTTCGGCATGAAGACCCGCGCGGCGCAGGTTCTCTCTCGCGCGCGCGATGGCGGCGGGACGGATCTCGACGCCGGTCAGGCTGAAATCCTGCCCGGCGCTTCGAAGCGCCGCAAGGATCATGACGTAGCCCGCGCCGCAGCCGAGATCGCAGACCCGGCCGGAGACGGGCGAGGAAAAGTCGGACAGCAGGATGCTGTCCGTACCCAGCGGCAGGCTGTCCTGTACAAGCTCTATCCCATTTCCGACGGCGCAGTAAGTATCCATAAAACAGACTGTTTCTCTTCGGGTATACGGGGAATGTATTGAACGATGCGTACCGGGCAATATATTCCCCGTATACCCCCTATAGTGTGGAGGAGCCCTGTTGTCCGCAGGGCGGAAACAGGGCTCGGCTTGTCGATTGACGCGATTTATTCGGCGGGTTTCGGAGCCTCAACCGGGCAGACACCGGCACAGGCGCCGCAATCCAGGCAAACTTCCGGGTCGATTTCGTACTTGCCGTCGCCCTCGGAGATCGCGCCGGCGGGGCACTCTGCTGCGCAGGCACCGCACATGATGCATTCGTCAGAAATCTTATAAGCCATATCTTTCCACCTCCATGAAAAGTTTCATATAGATTATAGCACATGCAGGGGGAAAAGCAAGCGTTTTTTCAAAATACCCGAAAATCCGACCTTTCCGGTTTTCTCGTTTCTCCGAGGAAATTCTGCCGATAAATGCCGGGTTTTGCAATAATTCTTCCTGTTTTCCGCCCGGAAAATACAAAAGTCCGGAAAAATAGAAAAAAGCGCAAATTTGTGAAAAAAGTTCTTGCATTTCTCATTTCGCGATGGTATAATAGCAAGCACTGATTAAAAAGAAGGAGGTGGACATATGCCTAATATAAAGTCTGCCGAGAAAAGAGTTCGGACCACCGAGACGAAGGCGATGCAGAACAAAATGGCAAAATCGTCCTTGAAAACCGCTATCAAAAAGTATTACGCGCAGATAGAGGCGGATCCTGCGAATGCACAGGCTGCTTACAACGCCATTGCTTCGAAGGTTGATGCCGCTTGCTCGGCCGGCATCATGCATAAGAACACCGCCGCCAGACGGAAGAGTTCTTTCGCTAAGGCCGCAAATAAGGCCGCAGAAAAGTCCGCCTGATTCTTTTTTCGGCGACTCATGACCGCACGGGACTTTGGTCAAGTCCCCGTGCGGTTTTTGCTTTTTCGCGGCATACGCCGCGCCGGGCTCACAAATCTGCGTAAATTCAAACCCGCCCCTCTGTGAAACAGAGAAGCGCGCGTTTATCGCGCGGCCTGTGGTACCGAACGTAGGAGAGGCGAATGAGATTTCTCGTTTACTCTGCCGATTGTGCGCATGCGCTGTATGGCTTGATTTGCAATCCAGATCGTAGGGCTGGGGCTTGCTCCAGCCGAATCTTCGATACAGCACGATTGTGCTATAAAGTAAGGCACGGCGGGAGCAAGCCTCCCTGCGGCGCATCGCCGGGAAAGCCGATCCGCGCGAAAAAAGCGGCGGGAGCAAGCCCCCGCCCTACGATGCATCACCGAAAGTGCCGATCCGCGAAAACTCCTCCGGTCAGCCGTAAGCGGCTGACAGCCCCCTCGGAGAGGGGGCCTGCGGACGAACCTTTCCGAATAGAACAGGCGCAAAATATACCGCTTCTTTTCTTCCCCGCAAAAATCTGCGTTTCGGCATTGAATCCCGGGGGAAACTATGGTAGAATAAGCTGAATATATAGGAACCTTATCGGAGAACGGCGGACGCCGGTCTCCGGTGCACCGTCAAAAAAGGAAGTGTTTTTCTTGCAGTATACGTTTTCCGACCGCATAAGCTCCCTCAAGCCGTCCGCGATCCGTGAGATCCTGAAGGCCACGCAGGACCCGAACGCCATCTCCTTCGCCGCGGGCAGCCCCGCGTCCGAGGCCTTCCCGGCCGAACAGATGAAGATCTTCATCGACGAAATCCTGACGAAAAACCCCGCCGCCGCACTGACCTACGGCGTCAGCGAAGGTTATGATCCCCTGCGCATCGCCGCCAAAGCGCGCATGAAGGACAAATACGCGACCGGCACGGACGACGACGATATCCTGATCGTCACCGGCGGACAGCAGGGCATAGAGCTTCTGTCCAAGTGCGTGCTCAACGAGGGCGACGCCGTGATCTCCGAAGCGCCCAGCTTCATCGGCGCGCTCAACGCCTTCCGCTCCTTCGGCGTCGACCTGATCGGCGTGCCGATGGAATCGGACGGCATGGACATCGCGGAATTGGAAAAGGCGCTGGCGAAAAATCCGAAGGCGAAGTTCATCTATGTCATCCCGACCTTCCAGAACCCGTCCGGCTATGTCACGAGCCTTGAAAAGCGCAAAGCGATCCTGGAGCTTGCGAAAAAGTACGACGTGCTGATCCTCGAGGACAACCCCTATTTCGAGCTTCGCTACTCCGGCTCTTTCGTCCCGACCATCAAGAGCCTCGACACCGAGGGCAGGGTCGTCTACTGCGGAAGCTTCTCCAAGATCCTTTCGCCGGGCATCCGCGTCGGCTACGTCATCGCGGCCAAAGAGATGATCGCCAAGATGACGGTCGCCAAGCAGGTCTCGGACGTGCACACCAACCTCGTCTTCCAGATGGTCGCGCAGAAGATGCTGACCGATTTCGATATCGACAAACACATCGCATGGCTGTGCGATCTCTACCGCGAGAAGCGCGACGCGATGACCGGCGCGCTGCGCAGATACGTGCCTTCGCTTTCCTTCGTCGAGCCGGAGGGCGGCCTGTTCCTGTGGCTCAAGCTTCCGGATACGATCACCGGCACGGATTTCGCGAAGGCCTGCGCGGCGAAGGGCGTCATGCTCGTCCCGGGCGCGACCTTCATGACCGATGAAACGGCCGCCTGCCCCTATGTGCGCCTGAATTTCTCGACCCCGTCCCTTGTCCAGATCGGGGAAGGCGTGCGACGCGTGGGCGAGGTCGCGAAGGAATTCGGCATCTGAACCTATCATAAAGAATCAAGAGGAAACGATCATGGACGTCAACGAAGTCAGAAAACCCGTCATGCTTTCGGGCATCAAACCCAGCGGCGAGCTTACGCTCGGCTCCTATCTCGGCGCGATCCGCAACTGGGCGGAACGGGCAAACGATTACGACTGCTATTATTTCATGGCGGATCTGCACGCGATCACCGTGCGCCAGAATCCCGCCGACCTGCGCCGCCGTACCGTCGAGCAGCTCGCGCAGTATATCGCCTGCGGCCTCGATCCGCAGCAGAACACGCTGTTTATCCAGAGCCATGTGCACGAGCATGCGGAGCTTGGGTGGGTGCTCAACTGCTACGCCATGTTCGGCGAGCTTTCGCGCATGACGCAGTTCAAGGATAAATCCGCCAAGAACGCCGAAAATATAAACGGCGGCCTGTTCACATATCCGTGCCTGATGGCGGCGGACATCCTGCTGTATCAGCCGGACTTCGTGCCGGTGGGCGAGGATCAGAAGCAGCATGTGGAGCTTACGCGCGACATCGCCAACCGCTTCAACGGCGTATACGGCGAGACCTTCAAGATCCCCGAGCCCTTTATCGCCAAGGTCGGCGCGCGCGTCATGAGCCTTGCCGATCCGACGAAGAAGATGTCGAAGTCGGAGGACGAGGATCCCGGCCGCATCATCCTGATGGACAAGCCCGAGGACATCATGCGGCACTTCAAGCGCGCCGTCACCGACAGCGAGGCCGAGGTGCGCTACGATCCGGACGCCAAGCCCGGCATTTCCAACCTCATGACCATCTATTCCGCCGCGACGGGCTGCAGCTTCGCCGAGATCGAGGCGGAGTTTGCCGGTCACGGCTACGGCGATTTCAAGACCAAGGTCGGCGAGGCCGTGGTCGAGCTTCTGCGCCCGATCCGCGAGGAGACGGAGAAGCTTCTCAAGGACAAGGCCTATCTCGAATCCGTCTACCGCGACGGCGCCGAGCGCGCCGCCCGTATCGCGCGCAAGACCCTGTCCAAGGTCTACCGGAAGGTCGGCTTCGTCAAGGCATAAAAATCACTTGCAGGAAAAGTCACGTTTGGGGAAAGTATGCAGCGGGAAATCTATCTGAAACTGTTTCTGGCCTTCCTCTGCGCCTGTGCGGTGGCTCTTGCCGCCACGCCGCTCGTGCGGCGGCTGGCCTTTGCCGTCGGCGCGGTGGACAAGCCGGGCGGACGCCATATCCATAAGAAGCCGACGCCGCTTCTCGGCGGGCTCGCGATCTTTCTGGGCTTCGTCGTCTCGCTCCTGATCTTCGGGACGCTGGACCGGCAGCTCGGGTCGACGCTGCTCGGCGCGCTCGTGATCGTCGTCGTCTCGGCGCTGGACGACCGCTTTGATCTTCCGCCCGTACTGCGTCTGGGCGTGCATGTGATCGCCGCGCTTTCGCCGGTGCTGCTCGGCGGCATCCGCGTGGAGTTCCTGTCCGGGCTCGGCTTCGGCGCGGACGCGGAGTATTCCCTTGGCTTTCTCTCCATTCCCATGACGGTGCTGTGGATCGTCGGCGTGACCAACGCCGTGAACTGGATCGACGGCCTCGACGGGCTGGCGGCCGGGGTCTCCGGCATCGCCGCGCTGAGCATGCTCGTCATTTCCTGTCTGCTCGGCAATTTCTATGTGGCGCTGGTGCTCGCCGCGCTGGTCGGCGCGGTGGTCGGCTTCCTGCCCTACAACTTCAATCCCGCGAAGATCTTCATGGGCGATACCGGCGCGATGTTTCTGGGCTATACGCTCGCTGTTTTGTCCATACAGGGACTTTTCAAATTCTATGTCATCGTATCCTTCGTGGTGCCCTTCCTCGTGGTGGGCATCCCGATCCTCGATATGGCGGTGACGGTCCTGCGGCGCGTCCTGCACGGGCAGAGCCCGATGGCAGGCGACCGCGCGCACGTGCATCACAGGCTCATCGACATGGGCTTTTCGCAGCGGCAGACCGTCGCGATATTGTACTGCATATCCTTTGTGCTTGGCATTTCCGCCGTCGTGCTCACCGTCAGCGGCGAGTTCAAGGCGATATTGCTTCTTCTGGCGGTGATCCTTGCCGCCGTGTTCGGCATCGTGCTCATCGCCCGGCGCGAACACAGCCCCGGCGATCCGGAGCATATGTCGGAGAGCGGGGAGGAACGAAAAGACCCGGAGAATCCGGAGGCGGCGCAGGCCGAGAATGCGGAAAATGAAGGGAAATAGGAAAAAAGCCGAGCTCCGGCCCGGCTATATCTCGGCGATTATCGTGCTGATCCTTGCCGCCGTGATCGCCATGATCCTTCTGACGGACGCCAACCGCGACCGGAGGGAGGCGAATATCGTGCTGCCCGAGACCGGGGAAGGGCTGAGCCCGTCCGGCTCGGTGGAGCTTCCGCGCGAAGCGCCGGAACCGGGGAAGAACGTGGAGATCGATACAGGCAACGTGCTCTCGGTCATCCGCGCGATGGACAGGCCCGAGCAGTATTATCTTGAGATGGATTCGACCGTCTACGCGGACGGTTCGTCCCTTACCGCGCATATCCGCCACTGCGTGCGCGGCGAGCAGTCGGTCACGCGGCGCATCCGCGACGGCGACCGCACGGCGCGGTATCTTCTGCGCTCGGGCGATACGATCCGCATCTGGTATGAAGGCGGGCAGGATGTGTATTCCGGCTCAGTCGAGGATTATTCCGGCGACGACGCGGCGGGCGTTCCGACCTATGAAGAGGTGCTGACCAGCGCCGACCGCATCCTCTCGGCAAAATACGTGCTCGAGGACGGCCGCGCCTGCATCTATGTGCTGACGCAGGACGAGGCGCTTTCGTACAGCCGCGGCTATTTCATCGACGTCGACACCGGCCTTCTCGTCAAGAGCCAGACCCAGAAAAACGGGACGCTCGTGTATGAGATGCGCGTCACGGTATACAGCGAGGATATTTCGAGCATGGAAAACCTGCTTGACATGTAAGAAAGAGAGAAATCGCCCGCCGCGCCGAAAGCGGCGGGCGGTCTGACAGATGGGGGAAAACTATGCTGGAGAAAATGAATGAGTTCTTTGACCGACGCGTGGACGGCTATGACGAGCACATGCGCGAGACGGTCGAAGGAGACGACCGCTTCTATGAATACACCGCCGCCCTGCTTCCGACAGACGGCGCGATCCTGGACCTCGGCTGCGGCACGGGGCTGGAGCTCGAGGCATACTACGCCCTCGGCGGCACGGCGCACGTGACGGGCATAGACCTGTCCGAGGGGATGCTGGACGCCCTGCGCGCCAAATTCCCGGATAAGGCGCTGACGCTTCTGCGCGGCTCCTATTTCGATCTGCCGCTGGGCGAAGCCTGCTTCGA
>JAEEGL012245131.1_pt1 | contig 13659 bp, 9 predicted proteins | sample 9134231 | NCBI WGS metagenome assembly JAEEGL01 (sample SAMN16246548, study PRJNA631951) | gut metagenome | biome: gut microbiome; feature: rumen; material: fiber-attached | host: Bos | place: Iran: Karaj | collected 2018-10
CATATAGCGGGGTTGCGGGAAAATGACGGCCGATACCACAGCCGAATTCAGTAAGATCATCCACAGGATCAGGGCCCCTGCCACACACAGATCCGCGGCCTTTCTCCGCCGGGACAGCGCGCAGAGGAGGAACAGGTACAAAGCGTACAGAAAAGCGGCGGCCGCATTTAAAAGCCGGTGATACCGGAGAACGGAATTCACGGCGCCTTTTACGAAGTTCATCCGCCAGAGCCGGAAATACCGGCCCGGATGGGAAAACAGCAGCGCGCGGTTTAAGCCGCTCTCATATCGATCCAGCAGGATCTTCTGTTCGATCCCGTCCATTTCCGGGTCTTCTTCCAGGATCAGCGCCTGAAAAACCGGATGAACGATATGGTAGCCGATCTCATCGTAACTGTCCGCGTAATGAGTCGTCCGTTCCATGGCGGATACCTTTCCGACCGGTCCGTCTTCCAGCGTCGTATAAAGAAGTCCCTGTTCTTCCGCTTTCCGGTGAATGGCGCGGAAAGCCTCCGCCAGCTCCGCGTCTTCGAACCTGCCTTCGTCTTCTTCATCCGACACATACAAAAGCGTACAGCACAGGCCCTCGCTCCCGCCCGTGTGCTGCATAAAGCGTCCGTGGACGCTCTGGTGGTACAGGCCTTCCAGCAGGAACGCCGCCGTGTAAACGGCCGCGGCCGCAAGAAGGATCATTCCCGCTTTTTTCAGGGAATGCCGCCTGAGGCATGCCGTCACGAACCCGGCCGAAGCAAAGACCAGCAGACAGACCATGAGCTGTTTGCGCAGCAGCAGGACCAGAAGCAGGATCGCCAGACAGCGCGCAGCTTCCTTTTTCCGGAAAGAACGCAGATATTCACAGAGAGCGGTCATGAAAAGGATCACCAGCGGATAGCTGACGCTTTCCGTGAGAATGCAGGTATGGTAGGCGCTCGCCCTTGCGGCCGCGAAACGGTTTAAAAGCGCGGTAAAGCATACCGCGGCGGCGCCCAGATACAGCATCACCCGGCAGACGACGCGGTTGCCGGACAGCTTTGCGTAAAAACGGCCCGTTTTCCAGGCTGCGAAGGCCGACAGGAAAGACTGCAGGATCACCGCCAGATAAAGCGCCGCATCCGGAAACCCGGGAAACAGCGCCTGCGTCCCTTCTCTTCCGGAAAATCTCTCCATTATCCGCGCCAGAGCGGCACAGGCCCTTAGGAAAAGAGGATACAGGGCTTCCCTGCTGCTGTCTGCCGATAAGTAGCTTACGCTGTCAGGATACAGCTTTACCCCGTCGAAAAAGACAAACGAGAGATAAAAGAGAAGACAAAACAAAAACAGGGCCGCGCTTTCCGCCGGCCCGGGTATCCGTTGTACCTGTTTTTCCAAATGGCGATCCTTCAGTTCATTCCCCTTTCCGGCAGATCGGTCCCGCCGACGACTTTCATCTGCATCCTGCGGAGCGCCTGATCGCCCTCCTCCGGCGTTCCGACTTTGACGATCTCTCCGCCGAGCCCCCTGAGCTTCTCCGGGAAATCCTCATATCCCCGTTCGATAAAATGAATATCGTAGATCCGGGAGATCCCGTCGGCGGAAAGCGCCGCTATTACCAGCGCGGCTCCTGCCCGGAGGTCCGGGGCTTTTAACGTTGCCCCGAAATAAGAGGAAACGCCGTCTATGATCGCGGTCTTTCCTTCCACCGTGATCCGGGCCCCCATTTTGGTCAATTCATCCACATATTTGAAACGGCTTTCAAATATGCCTTCCGTAACGATACTGGTCCCGGAAGAAAGGCCTAAAAGGACGGTCACCTGCGGCTGCATATCGGTCGGAAATCCCGGATACGGAAGTGTTTTGACGTTGGTCGGCTGAAGTCTGTGGGTAGCCGTCACGCGGATCGCGTCGTCGCTTTCCACCACGTCGCAGCCGATCTCCTTGAGTTTGGCGGAGATCGATTCCATATGCTTCGGGATGATGTTGGTAACGGTCACGTCACCGTGTGTTGCGGCGGCAGCGAACATAAAGGTCCCAGCTTCGATCTGATCCGGAATGATGGCGTATTCGGTGCCGTGCAGCCTCTCCACCCCGTTGATCCTCACCACGTCGGTACCGGCGCCCTTGATCCGTGCGCCCATACTGTTCAGGAAGTTCGCAAGATCGACGACGTGCGGCTCCTTGGCGGCGTTCTCGATGACCGTTACGCCTTTTGCCAGGCACGCTGCCAGCATGACGTTAATCGTCGCGCCGACGGAGACCATATCCATGTAGATATGCGTTCCCCTCAGGTTTCTGGCAGTGGCTTCCACCCTGCCCGGCGGTTTGAAGCTGACCGCGGCGCCAAGCGCCTTGAATCCTTTGATATGCTGGTCGATCGGCCTCAGACCGATCGTACATCCGCCCGGCAGCGCCACTTCCGCATGCTTGTACCTGCCCAGCAGCGCGCCGATCATATAATAAGATCCCCGGATCTTGCGGATCAGGTCATTGTCCACAGGAAGATCGTGCACCCCTGCTCCGTCGATACGGTAAACGTGACGGCTGGGATGCTCGACGCGGGCCCCGATGCTTTCGATCGCCTGGGCAAGCACCCGGATGTCGCTGACATCCGGCACATTTTCAATTGTCACGGGCTCATCTGTCAGTATCGCAGCGGCAAGGATCGCCAGCGCAGCGTTCTTTGCGCCGGCAATCTCGACTTCTCCGCAGAGATGCGTCCCGCCTTTGACAATATAATGATCCACTTATCTCCCCTGAAACCGGCGGCCGCCCGCGGCGGGCCGGAAAAATTACATTCCGAAAAAGGCAGCGTTTCCAAGCCTGACCAGCCAGGAAAGGATGCCTGTAAAATCAAGTATCTCAATAGCGAGCGTTCCCAGGGAAAGCAGAAATGCCGCCGTAAGAAGCGGAGAGTTCACTTTCACCCTCTTCTGTTCCGAGACCTTCTCCCGGATCGCGGAAAGCTCTTCTTTCACGGAAGCCAGTTCCGTCTGCAGAAGGACGGTCTGCTTCTCCAGCTCAGCGATCATGGACGCCTGGACGTTCCGGTATACGCGGACGTTTTCCCTGTGGATCGAAGCATCCTGGTCTTTCAGCCGCCCCAGCAGTTCCTCTTTGGCGCCGTCAAGCCCGTTCTTCCATTCCGATCCCTGCCTTGCCTGTTCTTCCCTGAAAAACGACTGTTCTTTCCGAAGCTCGGAAAGCTCGTCAATATTCTTTTGTACCACGCCGCCCAGGATCTCGCTCTTGGCTGCCTGTGCCGCTTCGTTGGCCGCGATCCATTCCGCGGCGCTCATTGCCCGTTCAGACTGCATAATCGATTTTAACCTCAGTTTGTCACTATATATGGTATCATGACGGCAAATGGCACGCAACGCAAACGCCTGTTCATGACAGCTCGTTGATCTCCTGGTTCAGCGCCAGCATCTGCGCGTCCAGCGCCGAGACCATCTTCGCGCAGTCTAAAAGCTCCGCGCTGATCTTTTCCGGCACCTCTCCCGGAAACTTATACTGGATCTTGTGTTCCAGCGACGCCCAGAAATCCATGGCGATCGTCCGGATCTGGATCTCCACCTTCGTGTCTATGATCCGGTCGGAAAGGTAGACCGGGAGCATGATGAGCATGTGATAGCTCTCGTACCCGCTCTCTTTCGGCTTCGCGATGTAATCCTTGATGGCGAGGACCTTGATGTCGCTCTGGTTGCTGATCATGTCCGCGATCCGGTAAATATCGGAAGTAAAGGAACAGATGATCCGTATCCCGGCGATATCGTCGATGTACTTGACCATATTGGCCAGCGTATCCTCGTAACCGTGCCGTTTCAGCTTTTTGACGATACTCTGCGACGTCTTGATCCTTGCCTTGATATGCTCTATCGGATTGTATTTATGAACATGCTGGAATTCTTCGTTGAGAATTTCCATTTTGGTTTCGATCTGCCGGAGCGCCGCCCCGTAGATCAGCATGACTTCTTCGTAACTCTCCGCGCCTTCGCTTTCAACATTGATTTCCATGATCGGTCTTTCTTATCCTTTCCGGAGATCCTCCGGCATTTTTTTCTTCAGTTCCCAGTAATTCCGGTTCCCGGTCATCCAAAGGACCAGTTTTTCCGGCAGCTTCCGGTAGTTTTTCCCCAGCCTGTACCCGATCAGCCGCATCCCGCAAGCATATACGAACGGGACGATCTCTCCGCGGGCTCCGGCTTTCCAGAGCTCCCCGATCATCCGTCTGACGTACCTTACGCCTTCCGACTCAGACCGGATCCGCCCGAATACTTCCGGATGATCCGCCTGCGAAACCCCCAGGTCAAAATTCCGGTGGAGCTGGTCCTTCCCGGAATAATCGTGCGAATGGATCACCACGGCGTCCGCCGCATAATAAACGGAAAAGCCTTTCTGCATCACGCGGCCGGCATAAACCATATCCTCGTTGAAGATCATGGGGAAAGCGAACGGCCCTTCTTTTTCAAAGATCTCCTTCCGGTACAGCGCGCAGACGTTGGAGCAGAAATAGGTCTTGATCCCCAGTTCGTCCAGATCGGCTTCCGTCTTGAGCCGGGAAGTCTCCGGATAATTGATCTTCCTTGTGATCTTCTCGGCGGCGGTAGCGCTCTCTGCCGCCTTCTGCCTGGCATACGAAACGGCAAGATCCGGTTCGTTTTTAAACGGGGCGATAAGCGCCGCCGTCAGGCGATGATCCTGCGGCACGGCGTCCTGCGTCATAAACAGAAGGAAATCAGCGCCCTCTGCCCTGCCCGCCCCCAGGTTCCTGGCAGATCCGTGATCAAATTCTTCCTTACGGATATGGCAGAGATCCACTTCCGGATGAGCGGTAAGGAACGCCTGCTCATCCAGGTCTTTCCGGGAAAGAAAGGCATCGAAACCTTCTTTGTCGGTATTGACCAGATGGATCCGGCGGACCGGCGCTTCCTGGGCGGAAAGCTTTTCCAGAATGATCCAGAGCCTGCCGTCCGGATGCCACGTCGGCAGGACGGCGTCAATGACCGGTGCTGTCACGGTTTCCTTCCCTGTCTCAGTTCGCGGGACCGTATCCCGTGATCTGCGTGACCCGGTCGCTGCACTCCTTTACCTTCGCGGACACTTCATATTCCTCGTCTTCGAACAGATACTGATGCAGCCATATGACGTTCTGGGTAAGGTCGACGGGGATGACGCAGCTCTGGGTGCCGATATACCCGGTCGCGAGATGCTCTTCCGTCGGGAACCCGCTGCCGTACTTGTCGTCGGGGTTCTCCTCCACCAGCTGGAAGTCGTTCAGGCTTGAAGCGATCTCGATCAGTTCCGAAGTCGACAGGGACGTGTAGACCTGTCCGAGGACCCCTTCCACCATTTTGGTCAGCGTCGCGATATCCTTCGTTTTTGCCTTTTCAAAGATCGCGCGGAGCACCTCGCGCTGTCTGGCCGCCCGTTTGAAATCGTCACCGGCCGTATACCGGATCCGGCAGTATGCGGTGGTCTGGACGCCGTTCAGATGCAGAAGGCCTGTCTGCGTGATCTCCTGATAAGGAACGTTCAGTTCCTTCGACATCGTCCACTGATAGCTGTTCAGATGCGGGCGTTCCGCCTCATCCACGTCGATGTCCAGGCCTCCCAGCGCGTCGACGGCGGCTGTCAGCCCGCCGAACCCGACGGTCACAAAATCCGTAATATTCAGGTCCAGGTTGGTATTGAGCATCTTGATGGCCTGCTCGGGACCGCCGGCGGCGTAAGCCGCGTTGCATTTGCTGTAATCGTCATTTCCCAGGTTCAGGTAGGTGTCGCGGTAGACCGACACCAGCTTGCAGACGCCGGTATCCTGATTGATGGAAGCGATCATGATGGAGTCGCTGCGGGTCTTGTCCCTCAGGGCGCCTTTGGTGGAGTCGACCCCGAAAAAGGCAATATTCCTGAAGCCTTTCATCTGGCCTTCTTCCACACTGACTTTTACTTCCTCGCTGATGCTTTCCTGGACGTGCTCCTCCACTTCGACGCTGTCGACCTTCTCGATCTTTTCCGCCATGATGACAAATTTAAAGATGACGACGACCACAGCCAGGACCAACAGTTCGGCGATCAGGAACAGGATCCATTTTCCGCTTTTTTTCTTCGGGGCTCTTCCCGTCTGGTGCCCGGCGCCGGAAGAAGCCATTCTGCCTCCCCCGCGTTTCTTTTTTCCTTTATTCTGACGGACGTACTCGTCATAAGCCTCGTCGTCGATCGGCTCATACTCGAAATCTTCTTCCAACAGATCATCGATCAGTTCCAGATCCTCTTCTTCCTGAAACTGATCATCCATCGGTCTGTTATCCTGTCTTCTCATTCGCCTCTTTTCCTCTCTGTCAGTTTATCAGTTTTTCGGGTACGCCCGTCTTAATAGGCGTTTTTATTAATGAAACCTTTGAAGACCGTCATCAGCAGGATCTTCAGATCGAAGCCGAACGACCAGTTTTCAATATAATACAGATCGTATTCGATCCGTTTCCTGATGGAGGTATCCCCCCTGTAGCCGTTGACCTGCGCCCATCCCGTAATGCCCGGACGCACCTGGTGTTTGACCATGTACCGCGGGATCTCTTCCTTGAACTTTTCCACGAACTGCGGTCTTTCGGGTCTGGGGCCGACCAGGCTCATCTGACCCAGGAAAACATTGAAAAACTGCGGCATCTCGTCAATGCTGGTCTTTCTCAGGAGCCGCCCAAACGCGGTGACCCTGGGATCGTCCTTCTTCGTCCATTTCGTTTCTTCGTCTTCCGGTTTCTGCATGGTCATGGTCCGGAATTTGTACATGATGAACGGCCGGCCGTGAAGCCCGATCCGCTCCTGCTTGAATATCACCGGCCCGTTATCGGAAAGCTTTGTCCCGATCAGGGCGATCAGCATGACCGGCGAGAACAGCACGATGCAGAAAAGCGACCCGACGATATCAAACAGCCTCTTGGCGACCGCATAAAGAGTATTGGAAAGCGGTACGTAGCGGATATTGATCAGCGGCAGCCCCATCAGGTCTTCCGTATAGGGATTGCTCGGGAAAAGCGAGTTGTAATCCGGGATAAACTTCGTGTGGACGCCCGATTTTTCGCACATATCCACGATCTTTTCCAGCTTGTCGTAATCGTTCAGCGACAGCGTGATCGTGATCTCATCCATCTTGTTTTCCGGAAGGATGTATTCCAGGTTGTCGATGCTCCCCAGCACTTTCGTGCCTTTGTATTCCGTGCCCCGCGGCACGTGATCGTCCAGGATGCCGTGGACCACATATCCCCACTGCGCGTTGGCGTACAGCCGGTCCATATAGGCTTCCGCCGCCCGCGAATAACCGACGAGCAGCACATGTTTCAGATTATTCCCCCGCCTCCGGATATAATACAGCACTTTCCGGATCCCGTACCGGTAGAGGGCTGTCAGTACGATGTTCAGTCCGTAAAAAATGAAGATCAGGGTGACGGAATACTCCGCGGCCCAGTCCCAGACGTTCCGCATGGTGAACAGCGTGATGATCCAGACGGCCACACCGATCGTATTGGCCCGGATCACCCCGGCGAACTCCGTCCGGATCCGCATGACCCGCTTGGAAGAATACAGGTTGTTCATGCTGTAAAGGATCAGGAACAGCGGGATGATGATGAAAAGCGCCGAAAAATAAGTCCCCGCGTTCAGGGCCGTGACACCCGGGACCGTCGTCGCGAAAGGTGACTCGAACTTGATCAGCCACGCAGCGGCGAAGCTGATGAGGATCGTCAATCCGTCCAGAACGATATGGAATCTGTTGAACAGTACCTGATTATCCTTAATCATTTCAGATGATGATCTCCGGTCATTATCCTTTCAGCCGGCGGATGCATCCTGCCCATAGTGATAACTGGATCCCGATATAATTCGGCAGGTGTCTTGCCTGAAAATCAACTTTTCCGCCCAAATACAGCGGATTGAACGTCTCGGTCCCTTCCGGCGCGGCTGACAGGCAGGCTTCTTCCGGAAGCGGCGCACGCTGGGAAAGGCAGTCTTCTTCCGTGCCTTCCTTCCATTCTCTGGCTCTTTCGCAAAGGATCCTGCCTCTGGCTATCCCTTTATTATACGCCTCTCCGAGTCCTTTTTTCGTAAAATATTTATTTTTTATCCCCCGCCCGAGCAGGATCAGCGGCGCGTTCAGTACGTACTGGCCGGCCGGCATATTCTTATACAGAAGATACAGGTTGTTCCCGGCCGCCATTTCTTCCTTGAACGGGTTGTGGACGCTGCCGCTGGAAGCGCTGCCGAAGTGGCGGACGACCGCCTTCGGCTCGAACAGATTCCGGTAGCCGAAGATCCTGGCCCGGTATCCGATATCCACGTCTTCCAGATAGCAGAAATGGCGCTCGTCAAATCCGCCGATCTCCCGGAAGACGCTCATCCGGTACATGGCCGCCCCGGCACAAGCGGAAAAGATCTCCCTTTTCTTCCCGAAGTTTTCCCGCGGCTGTGCCTTTCCCCGGGCAAACGCCCATCCCAGCGCGCAGTAATCATCCCCGGCGTCGTCGATCACGTCCGGATCCTTCATGGATACCATCTTCGCCTGGACCGAAAAAGCGCGGCTGTCCGTCAGGAGCGTTTCATACAGATGCCTGACGCACCCCTGTTCCGCCGCCGTGTCGTTGTTTAAAAGCATGACGAAGCGCGTCCGGCACAGAAGGATCCCCGTATTGACCGCATGGCAGAAACCGGTATTCGCCGGAAGCCGGACCAGCGTGACCTGCGGATAGCGGCTTTCCACCAGCCTGTCGCTCCCGTCTTTTGACGCGTTGTCCACGACGATCACGGCAGGAACGTCCTCCGGGCGCTCCGCTTCCAGGATCGAATCCAGGCATTTCTCTATAAAATCCATCCCGTTGTAATTCGGGATGACGACCGTTACCTGTCCTCTGACCGACAGATCATCTCGGGATCCCATACTATGACATACCCCATCTGCCGGACGCGCCGGCAGAATTCAAGGCTCTTCCCCTTCAGGATTTCCGCCCTGTCCTTCAGCTCTTCTCCGTAAGGAACGCCGAAGACGTCCCTGTACAGCGGCTTCAATTCATCCCGGATCCGCATGCAGCGCGCATCCACGAAATCGGCGTCCTGCGTGGTATCCGCCCGGTGCATCGGCCCGCTCGTCATTTCATGCCGCCCTTCAAACGTCACCCGGCCGGTCTCATCCATCATTCCGCCGCAGATCCTGCGGGCGGCATTGACGATCTTCCCCCCGACGGCGCCGACGTCGGTACGGACGGTAAAAATGTCCGGATGATACTGCGTCCGGTAAAAGCCCAGGTGCCTGCTGTGAGAAACGGTCACGTCCATTCCGTGCGTCCGGAAATAGTCTTCCAGCGCCCTCTTCCCGGCATCGTAAGCGTACTGCTTGCTCGCCGGATTGGCGGCCGTGGACGCGTTGTGCGTCCTCCAGTGATAAAGCACTTTCGGAACGTGGACCACCGACGATTTCGGAGCGCGGAGCACCAGGTCGTAGTCCTGCGCCCCGTCATAGGAAGGCCGCAGCTTCAGCGCGAGGAAGAGTTCCCGTTTGATCATCAGGAAATGGCAGATATAGTTATTGGAAAACAGATAATCCTGATTAAAGTCCGGTTTCCGGTTCGGCTCGAAAAAGGCCTTCCCGGCGGCGTCGCATTTGTCTTCGTCCGAATAAAGAAGCTCCGCGTCATCCCGCATCGCCGCATATGCCATTTCATACAGCGCGTCCGGCGTGAGCCGGTCGTCGTGATCCAGGAATCCCACATATTCACCCGAAGCCAGTTCCGCGGCCGCGTTCGTATTTGCCGAGATCCCCTCGTTTTTCGGAAGCCTGCGGTAAACGATCCTGGGATCGTCAAAACCATCCAGTACCCTGCGGACCGTATCCGTCCTGCCGGCATCCGCGACGACCAGTTCCAGATTGCCGTAAGTCTGCGACAGGACCGACTCCGCAAGTTCACGGAAATACCCCGAAGCCGGATCACAGGCCGGCACCAGGATACTGATCTTCGGCGGATAGTTCATCCTGCAGCGGCTGCGGAACACTTCCTCCGGTTCTTCGCCGCCGGCCAGACGCCTGTAATCCGTCCGCTGGACCGAAAGCGTCTCAGCGGACGGCTCTTCATAGACGTAATGGTTCCGGAGATTGTCTAAGAGGCGTTCGGAGGCCGCATAGAAAGCCTCCCGGACACCGTTTTTCCGGGCGTACCGGATGGTTTTCCGGATATTATTTGAAAACTTCGCAAACGGCAGCATCTTACAGGGCGGCCTGCAGCGCCTCTGTCAGTTTCCGGTTCAGTTCTTTCGCGTCTTCCAGGCTCTTTCCCTTAACGCCCATATAGAATTTGATCTTCGGCTCCGTACCGGAAGGTCTCGCGCAGCACCAGGCGTCGTCCGGCAGCGCGAAGTACAGGACGTTCGAAGACGGAAGGCCGGTCCGGGATTTTTCGCCGGTCCTGAAATCCGTCACTTCGCCGGTCTTGTAATCCCTGAATTCCAGAACTTCGAATTCCCCGAAGCTCTTCGGCGGATCGTTGCGGAATTTTTCCATCATCGCGGCGATCTCCCTCGCTCCGTCGATGCCCTTGCGCGTCAGCGCCAGCTGGGTCTCGTTGTAATATCCGTATTTGTCATAGATCCGCAGCATCTGGTCCCAGAGGGACAGGCCCTGCTTCTTATAGAAGGCCGCTGCCTCGCAGAGCATCATGACGGCGCAGACGCCGTCCTTGTCGCGCGCGTGTGTCCCGGCCAGGCATCCGTAGCTTTCTTCCAGGCCGAAGACATATTCGTGGGAATGATCCGCTTCAAAATGTTTGATCTGCTCGCCGATGTATTTGAACCCGGTCAGTACTTCCTTGTAATAAAGGCCGTAAGCTTCCGCGATGGCCTTGCCCATCTTGGTCGTAACGATCGTGGAGACCATGGCCGGGTTTTCCGGCATGGTCCCGGTGGCCGTCCGCTCGGAGAAAATGTATTCCGCGATCAGCATGCCGGACATATTCCCGGTAAACGGCACGTATTCCCCGCTTGTCCGGTCAAGCGCGTAAACGCCGAGCCTGTCCGCGTCCGGATCGGTCGCCATGACGATATCCGCGTCCTTTTCCTTCGCCAGCCTGAGCGCGTACGTAAAGGCCTTCGGATCTTCCGGATTCGGGTATTCCAGAGTCGTGAACAACGGATCCGGTTCTTCCTGTTCCGGAACCACGAAGACGTGTTTGAAGCCCATTTCCGCAAGCACTCGCCTGACGGGGATGTTTCCGGCGCCGTGGAAAGGCGTGTAGACGATCTTGAGTTCGTCCGCCATCTCTTCCACGATCTCGGGATGGATATTCTGCTTCTTCAGCGCCTTTGCGTAAGCGGTATCGATCTCTTCGCCGAAAAGGATATAAAGACCCGCTGCCCTCGCTTCTTCCTTGGACATATCCTTTACGTCGGGCAGCCCGACCTTCTGTACTTCTTCAATAATGCCGGTATCGTGCGGCGGGGTGACCTGCGCGCCGTCTTCCCAGTAGACCTTATAGCCGTTGTATTCCGGCGGATTGTGGCTTGCCGTGATCTCTATCCCGGCCTGGCAGTTCAGCTCGCGGACGGCGAAGGACAGTTCCGGTACCGGGCGGAGCCTGTCGGAGACGTACGCCCTGATCCCGTTCGCCGCCAGGCATCTGGCCGTAATATCCGCGAATTCCGGCGACATTCTGCGGCAGTCGTAGGAGATCGCCACCCCGCGTTTCGGATCGCCGTTCTTCAGAATGTAATTGGCCAGTCCCTGCGTCGCCTTCCTGACAGAATAAGCGTTCATCCGGTTTGTGCCGGCGCCGATGATCCCGCGCAGGCCTCCGGTCCCGAACGTCAGGCTGGTATAAAACCGGTCCTCGATCTCCTTGTCGTTATCCGCGATCGCCCGGAGCTCCTTTTTGGTCTCCTCGTCATAAATAGGGCTATCCAGCCACTCCTGATACAATTCTTTTGCCGTTTTGCTCATAAGCTCCTCCCATTCACCGGCCGCAGCCTGTCATTCTGGTTTCCAGTTCCATCAATCCTGGACCTTCAGTGAAAAATCACTGCGGTCCAGCGTAAAATTCGGATTATAATACGGATCCCCCGCTTCCAGCACTTCTTTCCACTTTTCTCTGAAGATCGCCGACTCGGCGTCGTAGCGCTTCGCTTTCTCCCCGTCCGCGTCGCTTCCCCGGGATGCCGATTCGTAATGATACAGCTCGGCAAACGGCGTAAAGACGTTCAGGTATCCCAGTTTACGGATCTTCAGGCAGAGATCCACGTCGTTTAACGAAACGGCGAAGGTCTCGTCCAGGCCGCCCGCTTCGTCGTAGATCTTCCGTTTTACCATCAGGCAGGCCCCGGTCACGGCCGACAGGTTCTGCGCGTAGCAGAGTCTCCCCATGTATCCGAGATTTTCCCTGCGCTGTTTATAATGAACGTGCCCGGCCGTCCGGTGCGCTCCAAGCCCGATCACGATCCCGGCATGCTGGATCGTCTTGTCCGGATAATACAGTTTTCCGCCGACTGCCCCGACGTCCGGACGCTGCGCGTACATCAAAAGCTCCTCCAGCCAGCTGACGGAGATCACCTGCGTATCGTTGTTCAGCAGAAGGATATACTCCCCTGAGGAAGCCCGGACCCCGGCATTGCATAATCTCGCGTAATTGAAGCCTTCTCCTTCCGGAGGCGTCTCGTCCAGGATCTTTATCCGGTCTTTGTACGGCCCGCTCTTTAATTCCTCGTAATACTTCAGGACTGCCGGTTCGGTGCTGCCGTTTTCCACCAGGACGATCTCGTAGTTCTCATAGGTCGACTTGTCAAAGATCGAAGTCAGGCATCTCCTTAGATCCTCTTCATGATCCTTTGTCGGGATGACGATGGAGATCAGCGGATCTCCCTTCACTTCATAGGTGATCTTGAAGATCGTTTCGAACGCCCGGGTGCTGGTGATCCGGAAATTTTCGTAGCCATGGCGCCTTAAGTGATCCGCCACAGCCCCCCTGGCCGCCGCGATGGCGTATTCCTTGGCCCCGATGTTCGACGCCGTGGAGCCCGGGTGACAGCGCCAGTAATACAGAAGTTTCGGTACGTGGACGATCTTTTCCGCCTTGTCGGTAAGCCGCAGGATCATATCGTGGTCCTGGCTCCCATCGTATTCGCTCCGGTAAAGCTCCTCCCCTTCGAGGAGTTTCCGGTCAAAACAGCTTAAATGGCAGATATAATTGTTCGCCCGCAGATTGTCGATCGCGTAATCCGGCTTGAAATGCATGGTCACGAACTTGTTCAGGTTCGTTCCCGCGAACGTCGTTTCGTCACAGTAGATATAATCCGCCCCCTGTTCCGCGATCACCTTCGCGTACTCGTACAGCACCGAAGGATGCAGGATATCGTCGTGGTCGAACGGGGCGATGAATTCACCTTCCGCCATCTCCAGGCAAGCGTTCGTATTGGCGGAAATACCGCCGTTCTTTTCCAGTTTCCGGTATTTGATCCTGCGCGCGTACGACTCGTCGCGCTCCCGGTATTCCCGGACGATGTCGCCGACGGACGAATGGTTTTCGTCGGAGCCGTCGGCAAGGCACAGCTCCCAGTTCTCGTAGGTCTGCCCGATCACGGAATCGAGCATATCTTTCAGGTAGTTATCGGGCGTATTGAACAGCGGCACCAGGATACTGAACAGCGGCATCCTGGAAA
>JAEEGL012935194.1_pt1 | contig 13659 bp, 14 predicted proteins | sample 9134231 | NCBI WGS metagenome assembly JAEEGL01 (sample SAMN16246548, study PRJNA631951) | gut metagenome | biome: gut microbiome; feature: rumen; material: fiber-attached | host: Bos | place: Iran: Karaj | collected 2018-10
CAGTTCTACTTCAGAACAACAGACGTTACAGGTGTCTGCAATCTTCCCGCTGGTACAGAGATGTGCATGCCCGGAGATAACGTAGAGATGACTATCGAGCTGATCCATCCCGTAGCTATGGAGCAGGGACTTACATTCGCTATCCGTGAGGGTGGTAGAACAGTTGGTTCTGGTCGTGTTGCTACAATCATCGAGTAATAACGAGCGAACAGCCCAACCCATATAATAGAGGACTCCGGAGTTTTCTCCGGAGTCCTTTTTTCTTTTTATTTATACTACATCTTGTAGTATAGGACCCAAAGTGATATACTAGGTGTTGTGGGAGTCAACCTTTCATGTTGGATGGGAGAATCGTCATGGTCACCAGTATTTGGTATCCGGTTCATATTAATAAAACAGCTCATGCATAGCGCATGGGCTTTTTATAATGATGAAGGGAGAAAAGGGGAATGAAAAAGATCTACGTTCTTGACACTAACATTCTTATGGACACAGCGGGAACAGCAATCAACGGCTTCGATGACAACGACGTTGTTATCACGGGTACCACTATCATGGAGCTGGAAAAGCACAAGAATGATGAGGGTGAGACGGGTTTCAATGTCCGCGAGGCTTCCCGGATCATCAAGAGCCTCCGCGAACGCGGTAACCTGTATGAAGGAGTGGATCTGGACTTTGGCGGCACATTTAGAATAGAAGAAAATGGTGTTGAACATGAACTGCCGGAATGGATGCTCATCAGCAGCAAGACGGAAAATGATAACCGAATACTTGCGTCCACCCTTACGCTTATCGAGAAAAATCCTGATATGCGGGTGGTGCTGGTCACCAACGACGGACTTATGCAGATCCGGGCAGATGCCCTGGGGATAGAGACCCAGGAATACAAAAATGACTCCATAACAACGGATGATCTTTATACCGGACGAAGGCTACTCAGTCTTTCGGTTGAGCATATGAACCGGCTTTATAAAAACGGTTCTCTTCCTATATCTGAGCTTAATGAATATGAACTTGAGGGGCAGGAGCGGTCAGAGTTTCTTGAAAACGAGTTCCTTCAGATAATGGCCCTTGAGAACAATCAATCTGCCCTTGCCTGGATCAAGGGTGACGAGATAGTCCTTTTGGATGGGGATGTAATAAATGATGAGTACATGGGGCTTACCGCAAGGAATGCGGGTCAGAGATTTATGATGGCTGCCCTCAACGCTCCGGCGGAGGAAATCCCTCTTGTCATAGTATATGGCCCTGCAGGAACAGGTAAGACCCTGGTCTCGGAAGCTGTAGGACTTTCGAAAACATACGGTTCTGAGTTTGGCGGTTCCGGAACGGAGTATAAGAGCGTTTACATTACAAGGTCCAATACCCTTCCGGAGAATGAAAATCTTGGCTTCCTTCCCGGAGATCTGGAAGAGAAGATGGGGCCCCTTTTGGCACCATTTATTGACAATCTCGAGGCACTTCTCAAGATGAACGGAGAAGAATCAGCGGATCAGGTTGAGATGATGATGGAGGATCTTACCAGAGAAGGCGGCCCGGTCAAGATCGTTTCACTGGCATATATCAGAGGACGTTCAATACCCGATTCCTTTATAATCCTGGATGAAGCACAGAATACGACAGCAAAGCAGATAAAAACTATTATAACGAGGGCCGGGATGAACACCAAGATCGTTCTTCTGGGTGATCCGGAGCAGATTGACGCACCCCGCCTTTCCAAAAAGATGAACGGTCTCGTGTACGCTGCAGAAAAGCTAAAAGGTCAAAAACTCACAGCCGTTATTACTATGACCGAGGAAGAGTGTATGCGATCTGAACTGGCCAAGGTGGCTGAGAGATTACTTTGATATATACGAGGAAACGAAATTGAAAACAGTAATAGAAGATGATCTGGACCTGGATAAAATAGCTGACAGCGGCCAGTGCTTCAGGTGGCGAAAAATAGATGATGAGACCTGGGGGATTCCGGTCGGTGAGAGGTTTCTTCGTATAAGGGACATGGGTGCGGGAAACTTCGATCTCGATTGCAACCATGAGGAATTTGAGACTTTTTGGAGTCCGTATCTGGACTTACAGACCGACTACAGATCCATCAGAGCAGCAATAGACCCGAAGGCAGATCCTTTTTTACATAAGGCGTCAGAGAGTGAGGCAGGGATCAGGATCCTTAGGCAGGACCTGTGGGAGACATTGATCAGTTTTATCATCTCTCAAAACAGGAATATTCCGGCTATTAAAAGATCTATAGAGCTAATATGTCAAAAAGTAGGTAGTCCGATCTCGGACATAAATGGAGAGGCTGTTTATTCTTTCCCAACGCCTGATGAGATCGCTTCCATGAGTGACAAGGATCTGTCAGGATGTGCTTTGGGGTATAGGGACTCCTATATAAAAGAGACTGCTCGACGGGTTGCAGGCGGAGATTATAAGTTAGAAGAACTGCTGGAAATGGAAGATGATGAGAGCCTTCAGAGGCTCATGGCTCTTAAAGGAGTAGGCAAAAAGGTGGCCAGTTGTGTCCTTCTTTTTGGGCTACACAGAATGGATGCATTTCCTATAGATGTATGGATAAAACGGATACTGGAAAATGAGTATCCGGGCGGATATCCCATGGAGTCATATCATCCCTGGAATGGCGTTTATCAGCAGTATATGTTTGCCTATTACAGGAAGTTGTGATATACTTTTATAGATTATGAGTTGCGGAAACACTGATATGATCAGTGTTTCTCTGTTATACAGAAGGAGGATCACATATGCCTATTTTTAAGGGTGCCGGTGTTGCTTTAGTTACTCCCATGAAGCCAGACGGAGAAGTTAACTACGATAAGCTTTCAGAGATCATTGAGGATCAGATTGCCGGCAATTGTGATTGTATTATCATAGCAGGTACTACCGGTGAGAGTGCTACACTTACTATGGAGGAGCATTCACAGGTTATCAAGGCAGCAGTTGAGTTTGTCAAGGGAAGGATACCTGTTGTTGCAGGTACCGGATCCAACTGCACTAAGACAGCGATTCAGCTTACCAAGGAGGCTGAGGAGTACGGTGCTGACGGTGCACTTATAGTGACGCCTTATTATAACAAGGCTACACAGGCAGGCCTCATTGCACATTATTCAGAGATTGCCGATTCCACTAAGCTTCCGATTATTGTTTACAATGTTCCCAGCCGTACAGGTACTAATGTTGCACCTGAGACCATGGCAGCTCTTCGCAAGAGCAAAAAGAACATCGTAGGCCTCAAGGAGGCTACCGGCAATATGTCACAGGCCAGCCAGACCATGTATCTTTGTGATGGAGACTTGGAGATGTATTCAGGCGAGGACGGATTGGTAGTTCCCCTTCTTTCTATCGGAGCTATCGGCGTTATCTCCGTAACCTGCAATATCATTCCTCAGGACACCCACCAGATGATCATGAGCTTTTTCGAGGGAGATATAGAGCGTGCAAGAGCTCTTCAGATGAAGGTCCTTCCTTTGGTAGATGCTCTTTTCTCAGAGGTCAATCCCATCCCCATTAAAAAGGCCATGAACCTTTTGGGCAAGGATGTAGGACCGCTCAGAGCGCCGCTTTATGAGATGAGTGAGGAAAAGGCTGCGGTTCTGGCTAAGGTGATGAAGGAGTACGGATTATTATGACTAGAGTGATCATGCATGGCGCATGCGGTTACATGGGCAGGGTTGTCACGGATATTGTTGCAGAGGATGCAGATATGGAGATCGTTGCAGGTATTGATCCTGCAGGACTCGAGATGCCTTATCCCGTATTTAAAACAGCTGCTGAGTGCACTGTAGAGGCAGATGTGATCATTGACTTTTCGACAGCCGCTGCTATAGATAGTCTTTTGGACTTTGCAAGCGAGCATTCACTTCCGCTGGTGCTTTGCACTACCGGTTTATCAGAGGAACAGCTTGGCAGGGTTTACGAGGTTTCGGGATCGGTTCCCATTCTCAGGTCGGCTAATATGTCTCTTGGTATCAACACCATTATAGATCTTCTTAACAAGGCGACCAAGGTATTCGGAGATGCGGGATTTGATGTAGAGATCGTAGAGGCCCACCACAGCCGTAAGCTTGATGCTCCCAGTGGTACAGCCGTAGCTCTTGCGGATGCGGTCAATGAGGCTGCAGACGGCCGTTATGAGTATATATATGACAGGAGCCAGAGGCGTCAGGCTCGTGATAAAAAAGAACTTGGTATCTCAGCCATCAGAGGCGGTAATATCGTAGGTTATCATGAGGTTATCTTTGCCGGAACGGATGAGGTTATCACCCTCAAGCATCAGGCTACATCCCGGGCAGTCTTTGCCAGAGGTGCGGTTGAAGCAGCAAGATTTCTTGCTTCCCGGAAGCCGGGCATGTATGATATGGCGGATGTTATAGCATCCAAGTAATTCTTTTAATACTGAAAAACGCTGACCATCAGGTCAGCGCTTTTTTTCTGCATTTTTGGATTCAACGAGCCTGGAATGGAGCATTTCCTTCCAAACTCTCGGATGTAAAAGTATGAGAACAGGGAAGAGTTCAAGTCGTCCCGCAAGCATATTGAAGATAAGGACCACCTTGGAAATAGGACCGTAGAAGGAATAGTTTTCGGCAGGTCCGACTCTGGACAAACCGGGTCCGACATTGGATAAGGTGGTGACCACGGAAGAAAAGGTGGTCTCAAAGTCGTGCTCTTCAAATGCAAGGATAAGGCACGAGATAATGAATATTGCAAAGTAGGTTATAATGAATACGTTGGCAGAACGCTGAACCTCGTGTTCAACGGGCTTGCCATCGATCTTGATCTTCTTGACACTCTTGGGATAGATGTATGAAGCTATCTCTTTTTTTATGGTCTTAAGAAGAAGCACGATACGGGAAAGTTTGATACCTCCGGCAGTGGAACCTGCACAGGCTCCGGTGAACATGAGGATGACCAGTACCGTGATAGATAATCTGCCCCATAAGTCAAAATTCGTACTCGAAAATCCTGTAGTGGAAATAATAGATGAAACCTGGAAAAAGGCATCTACAAGATTATCGGCAGAGAAGATAAATGAACGGCAGAGATCAAAGTAGATTATCAGGGTACAGATAAATACGATCCCGAAATAAGTACGGACTTCCTCTATAGAGAAAGCTTTGCGTCCGTCCCTTAAAATAAGGAAGTAGTAAAAGTTAAAGTTAACACCGAAAAGGAACATGAAGACGCCCACAAGCGCTTTGATATACAGGGTTTGGGAACCCATGCTGTCATTGTAGACGGAAAAACCTCCGGTTCCCGCAGTTGAAAACATAGTACAAAATGAATCGAACAGCGGCATACCGCCAACCATAAGCAGAACCAACATGATGGCGGAAAGAGCAAGATAAAGCATATACAGGATACGTGCGGTATGCTCGATCTTGGGAACAAGCTTGCCTACTGACGGTCCGGGAGACTCGGCACGCATAAGATTGATGCTGCTTCCACCATTCATAGAGACGATGGCAAGAAGGAAGACGAGTACACCCATGCCTCCGATCCAGTTAGTAAAACTACGCCAGAAAAGATTGACGTGAGAAAGTGCAGTCACGTCGGTAAGGATGCTGGCGCCGGTAGTAGAAAAACCGGATACTGTCTCAAAAACAGCATCAAGATATGAAGGGATGTCTCCCGTTATAGTAAAGGGAAGCGCTCCGATCAGTGATAGAAAAACCCAGGAAAGAGAGGTAACGATGCACCCCTCTTTCAGGTAAAAACTTCGATTAGGCGGTTTTTTGAAAGAAAAAAGAAGGCCAAGCAGGAATGCTCCTGCGGCAGTACATACATATATAAGGCTGTCCATATACTCCGCGTAAAACAGTCCGACGACTGCGGGAAGGAGCATAAGTGCTGCCTCGATCATCATGACACGACCTAGTATATGTCTGATAATGGATCGATCCATAACTAAAAGGTTCTCCTAGCCTAAAATATCCGTTGGTTCTCCAAAGCCTCTGTGAGTGGTTATTATAAGTACTGAATCACCCACTTTGATAACGTCATCACCTGTAGGGAAGATGATCTGACCGTTACGATTGATAAAGGAGACCATAACACCGTCTTTCAGGCGAAGACGCTTGAGAGGCGTGTCGGTAAGGGGTGACTGGGTTTTGAGATTGAATTCGATAGCTTCAACCTGTCCGTCACACAGGTGAGACAAAGTCTCAATATTGGAATCCATGGAAGCACGCTTTGCTCTCGCGAAAGCAAGTATGGATTCGGACGTAATGATACGAGGGAACACCACACTTCCAAGGTCCAGAGAATCAATGACGCTCTGGAAAGCAAATCGGTTGACCTTGGTAACGACCTTGGTCTTGGAAACGCTCCGGGCGTGAAGTGTAAGCAGGATGTTTTCCTCATCTATACCGGTAAGTGCAACAAAAGCGCCTACAGTCTCGATACCCGCTTCCAAAAGAAGAGCCTCGTCTGTTCCGTCGCCATTGATGATAACAGCCTCGGGAAGAAGGATGGAAAGCTCCTCGCATCTCTTGAAATCCCACTCAATGATCTTGACCTCAATGCCCTCGTGAAGAAGCTGGGCAGCCAGATAATAAGCAGCTTTTCCGCCGCCGATGATCATACAATCACGTATCTGGGGGGTGGGTACTCCAAGGTCATTAAGACAGCTGCGTGAGTGTCTACGGGGAGAGATAAAGGATACAACATCTCCGGCAGACAGCACAGTACTACCATTGGGAATGGTTGCATTGCAGTCACGCATAACAGTGGTAAAAAGAAAATGCTCGTCGGAAGAGCGTCCTATCTCAGCAACAGTTTTGCCGGCAATAGGAGAATCATCGGCTATCTTGAATCTGATAAGTTCGGCTGCTCCATGGGCAAAACTGCCAACCTCCAGAGCGGAAGGAAGATAGAGGATCCTTGCGATCTCCATGGCTGCCTCAAGCTCGGGATTGATGATCATGGCAAGATCCAGACGATCACGGAGATAGTTGATCTCTTTGCTGTAGTCCGGAGTGCGGACTCGAGCTATTGCAGAGCAGTTACCGACACGGGTCGCCACAGTGCAGCACAAAAGATTAAGCTCATCCGAACCGGTAACCGCAATAAAAAGATCGGTGTTATCGATACCGGCATCCTTGAGGATGTTGTAACTGGCACCGTTGCCAAGATAACCAAAGACGTCAAACTCATTGGTAATATCTGAGATGACGTCCGGGTCTGTATCAATAAGTGTAACATTATTGCCCTCAGAGGATAACTGGTCCACGAGGGTGTGTCCCACTTTTCCGCCTCCGACGATAATTATCTGGAGGGGTTTCATGTCAGGGACACTTTTTTTACTAAGCAATGACATAATCTAATAAGTCCTATTTCGTACTTTATTTTGTTCCAAAGATACGATCACCTGCGTCACCGAGACCGGGGCAGATATATGCGTTTTCATTGAGCTCTCTGTCGAGATGACCTACGTAGATCTGGATGTCGGGATGATCCTTGTGGAGTCTCTCAAGTCCCTCGGGAGCTGCAATAATGCACATGAACTTGATATTAACTCCGCCGTGCTGCTTGATAAAATCAACGGCTTCGGAACCGGAACCACCTGTAGCGAGCATGGGATCAACTACAAGGATAGTACGCTCCTCAATAGGTGCAGGGAGCTTGCAGTAATACTCATGAGGCTCGTGTGTCTCGGGATCTCTGTAAAGTCCGATATGACCAACCTTGGCGGTGGGAACCAGTGAAAGGATACCGTCAACCATTCCAAGACCTGCCCTTAGGATAGGAACGACAGCAAGCTTGCGGCCGGCGATCATAGGTGACATGGTGGTCTCGATAGGCGTCTCAATCTCAACATCCTCGGTGGGAAGATCCTTGAGTGCTTCAAAACCCTCAAGCATAGCAATCTCTGAAACCAGAGTTCTGAACTCATTGGTACCTGTATTTTTGTCTCTAAGCATGGAAATCTTGTGCTGGATCAGCGGGTGATCCATGATGATTACATTATCCATTTAAATCCCTTTCTTTATACAAGCAATAACGACGATACGATTATAGGATTTTTTGGGGGAAAATACAAGTTCAAGTTGATTTTAGTGTACGGTTAGATTATACTCTCTTAAGTATGCATTGAAGGAAAAATGTTGTAATTTTGGAGGGTAAAATGGAAAAGACAGCTATCAAAGACGCGAGGGAGCTGGGCTACGGTCGCATGCTCGTCCTGGGACTTCAGCACATGTTCGCCATGTTCGGTGCGACCATTCTGGTTCCGGTTTTGGTAAACAGTTATTTTGAAGGAAATGGAATGTCAATCCAGATCACACTGTTTGCCGCAGGTGTGGGAACACTTTTGTTCCATGCGATCACTAAGTTTAAGGTACCGGCATTTTTGGGATCGTCCTTCTCTTTCCTGGGAGGATTCGCAACCGTTGCCAAGCTTGACACAGGTATCTACGCCAACATGACCATGGCGGAAAAAGTTCCTTATGCTTGCGGAGGTATCGTTGTTGCCGGCCTTTTGTATTTCGTTCTGGCAGGTATCATCAAGGTTGTAGGCGTTAAAAAGGTTATGCGCTATCTGCCTCCCGTTGTAACAGGACCGATCATTATCTGTATCGGACTTTCACTTGCTTCTTCAGCAGTAGGTAATGCTTCTTCACAGTGGCTTCTTGCTTTTATAGCTTTTGCAGTTGTTGTTATCTTTAATATCTGGGGCAAGGGCATGCTGGGTATCATCCCCATCCTTATGGGCGTTGTTGTTTCCTATGTATGTGCTCTTATCTTCGGAGCAGCAGGAATGACCAATGCAGACGGTTCCGCACTTCTTGATTTTTCATCAGTAGCCGCTGCAAACTGGGTTTCACTTCAGCCCTTCACTATCTGCAAATTTGATCTGACAGCGATCCTCGTTATGGCTCCTATCGCTATTGCAACAATGATGGAGCATATCGGTGGTATTTCTGCTATGTCCGCTACAACAGATGAGAACTTCATCGGAGATCCCGGTCTTCACAGAACTCTTATCGGAGACGGACTTGCAACAGCATTTGCCGGACTCATCGGTGGCCCCGCAAATACGACATACGGTGAGAACACAGGAGTACTTGAACTTTCCAAGGTTCATGATCCCAGGGTGGTACGTATCGCAGCTGTTTATGCGATCATCCTTTCTTTCTCACCCAAGATCGCAGCTGTTATCGGTTCCATGCCTGCAGCTATCATCGGTGGTATCTCTTTCGTTCTTTACGGAATGATCGCTGCTATCGGAATGAGAAATGTTGTAGAGAACAAGGTTGACTTTACAAAATCAAGAAATCTTATCATAGCAGCAGTGATCATGGTGTCCGGTCTCGGATTTACCGATGGACTTACATTCAACATTGGAGCAACATCCATTACACTGACATCACTTGCGCTGGCAGCTATCTTCGGAATCGTTCTTAATGCGATATTACCCGGAAAAGACTATGAGTTCGACGCAGAAAAATAAGTAATTAAAAAGGCGAACCATGGTGCTCTGATCCATCAGAAAGCACTGGGCTCGCCTTTATATTTTGTGGCAATACGAGATTATGCTTGTATATCTACATGTTTAGTGATCTTTTTTGAGATCTTTGCAAGATCCTTCATGAAGTCCGAATCTTTACCAAAGGTTTCCTCGAACTCGCTGATATCGATATTATCGATGGCAGAGCCTTTGACGGTCATATAACCGTGGCTGTCAAACTTGACACCCAGCTCACCCAGTTCCTTGGAATACTTTTCAGTAAGCTTCTTCATGTCCTTGGCAAGCTTTTTCGTCGAAGGATCCTTGCTGTCATGACTGGACTTTAATGTATTGTTATAAGCGTCCTGAAATGCTATCATGTTCTGGTAGAACTTTGTCTGCTGAGCTTTGGTATCTTTTTTCTCATCTCCGTAATCGTACTTACCGAGGAACTTGATACCGCGGGTCAGTGCCCTGGAGTCAGCGTTGACAAGCTGGGCATTGGAAGCATCAGATCTGACACTTTTCTTTGTAAATGAGCGGTCATCGTTGTATAATGATCGAAGATATGCATTGGATGTTATTGTGAATCCCATATTAACCTCCGTGTTGATAAAGATGATATCCTGATTCTTTTATCGGCATGCTTTGGTTTTTTCTTAACAGTTGTTTTGCTTTTTAAAGGAGAAATAATGGAAAGGGAAAAAGTAATCGTCATTGATTTTGGCGGCCAGTACAATCAGCTGGTAGCCCGCCGCGTCAGAGAGTGCAATGTTTACTGTGAGATTTACTCATACAGGACTCCTCTCGATGAGATCAAGGCTATGAAGCCGGCAGGCATTATCCTTACCGGTGGCCCCAACAGCGTTTATGCAGAGGGCGCCGCAGGATGCAAGCGAGACCTTTTTGAAATGGGTATACCTGTTCTCGGACTTTGCTACGGAGCGCAGCTCATGATGCATGTTCTTGGCGGCAAGGTAGAAAAGGCTGCGGCGAGAGAGTACGGAAAGACTCCCACCAAATTCGATACCTCCTCTGAGTTGTTCAAGGGAATCCCTGAAGAGTCCGTTGTATGGATGAGCCATTTTGATTATATTTCTGCTATAGCGCCCGGCTTTACGGCTATCGCACATACGGACAACTGTCCTGTTGCGGCTGCGGAGGATAGGGACGCCGGATTATATCTGCTTCAGTTCCATCCTGAGGTTCTTCATACAGAGTACGGCAAAGAGATCCTTTATAACTTTGTAAGAGGGATCTGCGGCTGTGCCGGTGACTGGAGGATGGATTCCTTCGTTGAGACCCAGATCAAGGCTATCAGAGAAAAGGTTGGTTCAGGCAAGGTTCTGTGTGCTCTTTCAGGCGGTGTGGATTCCTCCGTTGCAGCAGTGCTTTTGTCAAAAGCTATTGGCAAGCAGCTGACCTGTGTATTTGTTGATCATGGTCTTCTTCGTAAAAATGAGGGAGACGAGGTTGAGTCCGTTTTCGGACCCGACGGACCCTATGAGCTTAACTTTATCCGCGTCAATGCGGCAGACAGATATTATGAAAAACTGGCCGGTGTTTCCGAACCGGAAAAGAAGCGCAAGATAATCGGTGAGGAATTTATCAGAGTATTCGAAGAAGAAGCGAAAAAGATCGGGGCTGTAGACTATCTGGTTCAGGGAACGATCTATCCGGACGTAGTTGAATCCGGTCTTGGAGGAGAGTCTGCTGTGATCAAGTCTCACCACAATGTTGGCGGGCTTCCGGATCATGTGGATTTCAAGGAGATCATCGAGCCGCTCAGAGATCTGTTCAAGGACGAAGTTCGCAAGGCAGGACTCGAGCTTGGCATTCCGGAGTATCTGGTATTCAGACAGCCCTTCCCCGGCCCCGGACTTGGCATCAGGATCATTGGAGATGTTACCGCAGACAAGGTTCGCATTGTTCAGGATGCGGATGCCATCTACCGTGAAGAGGTGGACAAGGCAGTTGAGATCTGGAGAGAAAAGCACAGCGAGCCGGATTCCAAGGAACTTCCGCCCTGGATGCCGGACCAGTACTTTGCAGCACTTACCAATATGCGCTCCGTAGGAGTTATGGGTGACGAGCGTACCTACGATTACGCCATCGCGCTTCGCGCAGTCAAGACCATCGACTTCATGACTGCCGAGTGTGCCCAGCTTCCTTACAAGCTTCTTATGGCGGCCACCAGCAGGATCATCAACGAGGTCCGGGGGGTCAACAGAGTAATGTATGATCTGACGAGCAAACCGCCCGGAACGATTGAATTTGAATAATTAATGTTGTCCAAGGGCAAAGCAGATTATCCTCCAAGAGGTAAACTGTCTTAGCCTCTAAGAATTAAATAAAACAATAGTAACAGACCTTGAAAAGGACTAAAGAGACCCCTTTCCAAGGTCTGTTCTTTTGTTTATTAATCCTTGTAGTATAAGGCGTTGATGGGATTTATTACTCTTGTTTTTGAGTCTTTTACAGATAACCATTAATAAGTATTATGGGTACTCTTATAGGGAATATTTTACAGCAGGATTAGATGTAGTTGTAAAAAGATTGAAACCTATAGCTATAATTGTTTATGGAAGTGCGCCTGACTATATATTTAGTACATATAAAGAACAAGGCATTAAAGTGTATCAATTCGATAGCTCATTTGCCACTTCTCACAAGAAGGTGGTGTAATGGGAGCAGGTTTTCATGGAGGATTCGGAAAAACATCGGGCTCTAATGAACGATATAGGATAGGTAAAATTGTAGAGCCTATTTCTAAAACGTATGAAATGGCATTAGATCCCGTGAAATATGCTGAAGCAGTAGTGAAGAAATATAATATTAATTTAAAGGGATCTGGTCAGGTTGTGAAGATTGTTTTTAATCCCAAACTTGGAATGGGACAATTTGGAAGAACTAGAAAAGATGCTCCTAATGTAATAGAGATAGGTCCAAGTGCTTTGTATAGCGAAAAGCAATTAGCGAATACTATCGCGCATGAACTTAATCATGTCAGAAGTTATCTTCGTGGAGGTAAGGCACCAGAAGAAACAGCGTATCCCGCTGGAGATGCATTACAAAGTTATATAGAAGGAGGTAGATGATATGTGGATAGATGATGATAGATTAACTCAAGAAGATTTTGGTATAGGCACATACCCCAAAAAGTGTCCTATATGTGGAAAAGATAGTATCCATTTGCTGATGTATAGGCATAGTGAGATGTCGACAAATGGAGCTTGTTGGATATGGTGTAGTTCATGTGAAAAATATTCACATATAAATGTTACAATACCTGATTGGTGGGATAATTATGACAGGCTTGGATCAGATAAGCTTTTTGCTTCTCCGGAACATAATATTGATGATGAAAGGGAGAATATTGATAAGTGGGTAAATAAACTTATTAACGAAAAAGTGGATACTCCCAAAGAAGAACCTAAATCTATAAATGAAGATAAAACATTATACGTGATAAAAATCAATACGCAAAAGATATTGACGGAAGAAAAGGCTGAATTAGCGGCACAATTATGTCGATGTGATAAGGAACAAGCAATTAATATGATTGAAAATCATGGCTTTGAGCTTTATCCTATGCCAGCTGCTGATATCAGTTTAGTAAAAAAAGAGCTGGAGTTTAAGAAATTCGATTTTACTGTATCGCCTGAATATAAGTGGTGAATTAATGTGGATTGATTATTACCCACAGGGAAAGAAGAGGTGATTTGAATGAACTTAATAAGTGTTGGTTTTTACAAAGAAATGCCACATAATGGTGGTACACAGATATCTATAAAGGATTATATAGGTAAACAGGTTGAGTATATCGATGAAATCTGTAACTATCTTTCTATGAATGAAGCATTTATAGTTAGCCCGGGAGTTGTACAAGATGTGATAAATCCTGAAAAGGGTAATTCTGGTACACCTAGTTTATACACAGATGGAAAATGGGTTTGGTCAGGTGATTTAGCTTATTACGTTAAAAACTATAAACTGAAGCTTCTGGATGAGTTTATAGATACTATGAAAGGCAATTCATGGATAAATGATTTTGATATAAGTAGCATTGATTTTGACACGCTTAAGCTTGATGGTGAAGACTTCTAGTATAGAGTTTGCAAAATAGCTGGACTTAATGTGACGAATGTTTTTCCAAGAGTGCGTGACTGAAAACGTAGGCGTAGCGGGCTACGTCGAGG
>JAEEGL012939007.1_pt1 | contig 13659 bp, 12 predicted proteins | sample 9134231 | NCBI WGS metagenome assembly JAEEGL01 (sample SAMN16246548, study PRJNA631951) | gut metagenome | biome: gut microbiome; feature: rumen; material: fiber-attached | host: Bos | place: Iran: Karaj | collected 2018-10
AATTTCAATACCAACATAAATTGTGTGGAAATAGCTATAAGGAACGCAATTAAAAAAGCTGCAAAAATATGCAACGGCGAATTTAAAAGTGTTTTTGATTTTTGTGAATGTCGTCCTAGTAATTCTATATTTCTTTCAACATTAAGAGAAAAAATTTTAATCGAAATGCTAATTATTTAAAAAATTTGGTATTATTGCTATTAGTTTATTAGTAAATAACATAACTAACTTCCATTTAGAATTAGAATGTTTAAAAAAATAATGAAAACATTTTGGATAGTGTTATTATAATTAAAAATAAAAGACGTTATTTTTTGTTACGTTTTAAAATAATATTCTGTTATGATTGACAAATAATTATTTATGTGTTAAATTATATATGCTGATACATAATGTGTCAGTGTATAAAACTTGAAATGAGGTTTTTTTATGAAGTTAAATCTGAAATGCAAAATTTTATCTGCGTTTATATTTGTTGTGTTAATTTATAATTTATTATGTCCATCGTTATTGGCTTTTAACCCAGGTTCAATATATACTGCAGAGAATTCGACTATTAATGTTGAAGATCTTGAGAGGAAAAGGAGGGATATTGACAATTGGCTTAAAGGTAACCCCGGATGGTCTACACACGACAACTTGGAGCTCGCCCTTCAACACGGCCATTGGCATATTGCCTATGCCATGCTTACTCATCCGGAGGCGTCACGTAACCTTTTGCTTCATGTACCATTTCAATCTGGTGGTAGACAGCTTACTGTAATTAGCGCAGTTTGTTCAGGATGGAGGAATAGCGCTAGCGATGGTGTTCGTACAAAAATTGCTGATTTGGTTTATAACGCTGTTAGTCAAACGCCGTCGTTGGATCATGATGGTAAAAAATCGTGCCTTGATGCTAAAAATACACCAAGTGGGCAAACCGCTTTGCACATTGTGGTGCAAAATAATGATTTAGAGATGGTTACATGGTTAATAAATCATGGAGCTTCTGTGAATGAATTGGATACAAGTGGACATACTCCTTTAGATTATGTATCAAAAGGTTCATCGCTAAAAATTAGAGAGCTTTTGGTCAAGCATGGTGCTGTAATAAGCATTCCCCGGCATAATCCTTCATGTTGTGTGATGCTTTAAATATCAGTATTAAGCTATGTTTTATATGCTGTTTCTGAGTTAAAAATAACCTTCCCCTTTAATGTATAAAGTTTTCGATAAAACAATGTTGTGGGGAAGGTTTGTTGTGTTTATTTAGAATCAGTGGGTTTCTTTATCTAGGATCAGCATGGGATCAATAAATTTTTCGCCTTTATTTATCGAAAGGTGGAGGTGGGGAGGATCGGCTGTTTCGCAGGGAATTTTTCCAATTGCGCCAATTTCATCTCCTGATTTTACTTTCTTGCCTTTTTCAATTACATCTTTTTCAGAAAGTCCGGAATAATATGCTGTAAAATCGCTGCCGTGCTCGATTACAACGGTTGTGCCATAAGATGCATCTTGATACACATCTTTTACCGTTCCATCTGTAATTGCTTTTACTTTGCTACCTATATCTGCTTTGAAATCAGTCCCTTCGTGTGTACGCCAATCGCCCATTGTGTTCGAATATACTGGATTCCCACCACTAAATTCTTTTAAAATATTATTCCCGTCAACAGGATAAACTATTTGTAAATTGGCAGGCAAAGCGGAAACTGCCTGGGCCTTTTCGGGCAAACTTTCTTCGTTTTTCGGTTTCGTTTCTTTAGCTTTTCCATAAGGTATGGTTTTGCCATTTTGCTGCGCGTTCGGCGCAGCATTTTTTTCGTCAAGTATGGAAACTTTACCGGCATCCGATTCCTTATTCTTGGAAAGTTTACCCGATTTTTTATCTGAAGAGTTTGCTGTAAAAGGAGAAATAAACGTGTTAACACTCTGATATGTCGACCACGCGACTGCAGAAACAATAATCAAACAAGCCCCCAGAGCAATATAAGCTTTTTTGTTGCTTTTGTTTTGATTTTTCTTTGAATCGTTAAAATCCTTCTTGAAATTATTATCTTCATTTTTTGGCATTTTCATATTTAATGCACCTCCGATTTTTATTATTTACAGCAAAAAAACTATTTATACATTTTTATTTTTGTATTTAAAAAATGGTATACTATATTGGAAAATGATATAATTGTATCGAATATAAATATGAAAAAGGATTTGATAAGATTGTCATTTAAAGAAGAATTTATTAGCATATATAGTGAAAATATAACGAGAGATGGCGCCAAAGAGCTACTTTCCTGGATGGAAACAACGGATTTTTTTACAGCTCCAGCGAGCACGAAGTATCATTGCGCGTGTCATGAAGGACTTTTACAGCATAGTTTGAATGTATACAAAGTAATGATGGAAAAACATTTTGATCAAGAAAATGATAGCCTTGAAAGCGCTACAATATGTGCGCTCCTACATGATATTTGTAAATCCCATTTTTACAAAGTATCTACAAGGAATGTTAAAAATAATGAAACCGGCGTTTGGGAACAAGTTCCGTTTTATATGATAGAAGATGTTTTTCCTTTTGGACACGGCGAAAAATCAGTTTTTTTGATAGAACGATTTATGCGTTTAAAGCCTTCTGAAGCGATGGCAATAAGATGGCATATGGGCGGATTTGATGACGCAGCTAAATCTGGCGGAAATTCAATGAGTTTAGCGTTTGATAAATATCCTTTAGCCGTTAAACTTCATATGGCAGATTTAGAGGCCACATATTTGAGAGAAAAAGGGACATCTGAAGTACATAAAAATAATTAAAGCAAAAAGTGTTTATAAAAATACTTAAAAGAGGTGATTTATATGAATATTTTAGTTTTAAATTCTGGTAGTTCATCACTTAAGTATCAACTTATTGATATGAATAATGAAACTGTTCTTGCTAAGGGAATATGCGAAAGAATAGGTCTTGGAGATAGCAAAATAAAACAAACTACAAATATGGGTAAAACATTTGAAAAAGAAATTTCAAATATCAATAACCATAAAGAAGCTTTTTCTTGGATTGAAAACATGCTTACTGATAAGCAATTTGGGATCATAAATGATATAGATGAAATAGACGCAGTAGGGCACAGGGTTGTTCATGGCGGAGAATATTTTAGCGGGCCTTCTATGATAGATAATGAAGTTGAAAAGATAATCGAAGAATTAATTCCGCTTGCGCCGCTTCATAATGCGGCTCATTTAGAGGGTATAAGAGCGTGTCGATCACTTCTTAGTAGCTCTATACCTCAAGTAGCCGTTTTTGATACTTCATTTTACTCCAACATACCCAAAGAAGCGTACGTGTTTCCTATACCGTATGAATATTATGAAAAGTATCATATAAGAAAATACGGCTTTCATGGAACATCACATAAATTTGTTTCTAAAAAATATTGCAATCTTGCAAATAAAAATTTCAGTGAAATAAAAATTATAAGTTGTCATCTAGGTAACGGCTCATCTATTACAGCAATAAAAAATGGGGTAGCAGTGGAAACCAGTATGGGACTTACGCCTCTTGGCGGGATTATGATGGGTACGCGCTCGGGGGATATAGACCCTTCTGTAATTTTAAGTATTGCAGAAAGAGAAGGCTTAAACGCTAAGGAAATAAATAGTATACTTAATAAAAAATCCGGGCTTTTAGGTATTTCCGGGCTATGTAGTGATGATAGAGTCATCACGGAAGCAGAAATTGATGGAAATGAGCGCGCCAGGCTTGCTCATCAAATGATGGTTTATCAAATAACACAATTCATAGGCGCATATATTACTGTTTTAAAAGGCTGCAATGCACTGATATTTACTGGCGGAATAGGTGAGAACCAGTGGATGCACCGCGAAAATATATGCCGTAACTTAGAATTTATGGGACTAAAAATTGATAATGAAAAAAATAAATTAATGATAAACGGAAATGAAGGCAGAATTTCTTTAAAAAATTCTAAAATTGATGTTTTTGTTATTCCAACGGATGAGGAATTATCAATAGCCAGAGAAACATTAGAACTACTCAAAAATTAATAGGAGGATTTGATTTTGAATATAAAAAATATTGCTATTCTTACAAGCGGTGGCGATGCGCCGGGTATGAATGCCGTTGTGCGTGCAATAACCAGATGTGCAATAAGCCATAACATTAAAGTATGGGGAATAGTACGCGGATATACGGGCCTTAGAAAGGGCGACAAGGTAGAAATGAATCTCCGAACGGTTTCAGATGTAATACATAGGGGGGGAACGGTTTTATATAGTGCAAGGGATGAGTTTTTCCAAACAGAAGAAGGGCTTTTGGAAGCCGTAAGCTTTTGCAAAGATTCAAAATTTGATGCACTAATAACAATAGGTGGAGACGGTACATTAAAAGGCGCGGAGAAACTAGCGAATGAAGGAGTAAATTCAATTTTTATACCAGCTACCATAGATAACGACGTTGGTTGCAGTGAATATTCAATAGGTTTCGATACCGCCATGAATACAGCTATGGAAATGGTAGATAAAATAAGAGATACAGCGCAATCGCATGAAAAATGTAGCGTTGTGGAAGTTATGGGTAGAAACTGCGGAGATATAGCTCTTCATACAGGGATTGCAGTTGGTGCAACAGCCATAGTTGTTCCTGAAATAAAATGCGATATTCAAAAGGATATTATTGAAAGAATAAAGTATACTCAGAGCATAGGCAAACGGCATTTTATTGTTATAATTTCAGAACATTGTGCAAATTCAAAAGAAGTTGCGGAAAAAATAACCAAAGAAACGGGAATACAAGCAAGATGCACAATTTTGGGGCATGTTCAACGTGGTGGATCACCAACGCTTAGAGACCGCGTAATGGCAAGCGTTATGGGATGTAGTGCATTGGAAGTTATTATGAGGGGTAAACAAAATAGAGTAATTGTTTCGCGGTGTGATAATGTAATTGATCTTGATATAAATGATGCGGTAAATCAAACTAAAGAATTTAATTTTAATTTATATAAAAATGCACTGAATATATCAATATAAAGTAAAAATCAAAAGTAACATTAAAATAAGAGAATTCAAAAACTTACAGCTTTGGAGGTGTGGATGAAAAATTAAATACACCTATACAAAATTAATATTTTGTATAGGTGAGGGAATCAAAATATATGATTAAAAACAAAACGCTTAAAATAACATATAATTCAGTATTTATAGTAATAACGCTAATACTTGGATATTTTGGAAGGCTTTCTATTTTACCTGTTTTTCCTTTTTTAAAATTAGATCTTTCAGATATACCTGTATTTCTTGCTGCAACAATTTTAGGCGTACCGTCAGGTATAATTGTTCTTTTAGTTTCTTCATCGCTTAGAATGCTTCTTTTTAGTTCTGCAGGATTGGCAGGATTTATAGTAAGGCTTACATCCTTAGTGATAGTATTTTTCTTAGGTATTTCAAAAAAACTTACCAATAAATTTATTAAAATTATAACTCTTATTTTAGGCGCTTTTTTATGCCTTATAATAAAACTAATCATAAATTACTTTTTGTGGATAAATTTATTTTGTATTTCTCCTGAAATCTTAAATAGATTCATGTTCACGGTAATAATTCCTTATAATGTAATAAAATTGCTAATAACGATTCTTATATCTATATATTTAGAAAAACCTACAAAAAAGCTGTTAAAAACTCCAAAAAGCTATTCTTAAATTTTAAATCATTTTCTAAGGCAATAAAACTTTTTGACAAATATTTAATTTAGATTATAATTAAAATGCGCATGCTTGTGTGGTTTTAAGTTAATATAGGAATGTTTTACAAAAATTTAAACTTATAAAAGCAAATTTTAGTAGCCCCTTTAGTTAAATGGATATAACAAATCCCTCCTAAGGATTAGTTGTCAGTTCGATTCTGGCAAGGGGTACCAATTTAGTTAGATTTTTCATTTGTCTTTACATATTGACATTTTTGAAAAAATATGTTAAAATTTTGTTATGGTTGTGAAATAATTATTTTATACTAGTTTGTTGAAAGGAAAATTTTTTATGTTTTCTAAATTTAAAAGGCGTACCTTAGCGTGGTTACTTACCACAACATTTACAGTTGGGAGTGCTCTTAGCGGAGGATTTTCTTGTTCCAAGGTGAGCGCTGCTTCTACAAGATTTTCGTTTAGAGCAATTAAAGAACCTCCAGTGATTGCGGAACCTGGCGATTTGCCACAAGTTAGAAATGCAATGAATAAATCCATACATGAACTTAGTGAATCGATTCGTAAAAATGATTTTTATGTTTTTGTAAATGATAAAGATCACCCGTTAAAATCTGAGTATTGTAATCCAGTCATTCCTCAGTGCTATAAGTATTCGTGTAGAAATCGGGTTGCAGGTGAGTTTTATGATCTGACCGTTAATGATCCATTATTAGCGGGTGCCGATTTCTCTAATAGACGTCGTTCTCCATGTGACATCGATCCCCGCGTACTGGCCGCTACGGCTAATAGTTTAGTGCCTGGGTTGGGTTATGTTTTAGGTAATATGGTCGTAAGTTCTTCAGCATCACAACCACAATCAGCAGCTCCGGCGCAACAAGCTCCAGCACAAGGCCTTTTTGCTGATCTTATAGATGAGCACGGAGAATTGAAAGAGTATGATGGCTCTTCCCATTATGATGAATTTCGTAATGCTTTACGTCCTAAACTTGAACAGCTTAGCAATCATTGGCCTGATGGCCTGTTACCCCAAAACGATATTGATAGTAAAGATAAATGGGATAGTTATGAAGGTCGTAAAACACTCAAAGGGTTGCGCGTTGTTTCTCGTTATGGTATTAAGGAAGATACTGGCCTTGCTCCAGGAAATACGAGCCTTACCGTTATGGAATATCCTTTAGTGAATTTAAGCTTGGAAGCTTTTGGTGAATATTTAAAGCATTTGGTGAGTACAAACCCTAATTATACTCCCGATGAACTTTTTGATCTGCCTGATGTAAAGAGAAAATTGGTACAAGAATTTGGCTGTTTTTATTATAGCGCTTCTGCCATAGACCAAATAAGTGAAGCAGGTAACAGAGCTATTGACAAGATTAAACAGGCTCTTGAAAAAATAGGTGGTTTTTCGCAGGGATTTGGTGGTTACTCACGAAATTATTATAGCAGCAGTTATGATGCTGGTGGCCACATATCGGTCTCGTTTGATACATTAGATCAGCGTGACCTCAGAGGATATGATATATATCCCGCTAGCGAAATTGCTTTGCGTTTTTACTATTCTGACGTTGCCTCATGGGGCACTAGAACTGCACGAAAAATACGTTCTACAGCTGGTTATATTAGCTTCGCTACACCATTTGCCATGGCTGGGGCGGTTGCTTGGAAGCTTTTTGATTGGACAACTAGCCAAATTGGAAAATTGCTCACTAAAGGAGCTTCAGTTGCAACGGATGAATTTTTAAGAGAAAGAAATAAGCTCCTTAATGACCCTGTTAGATTAAGAGACGCTATAAAGCGCATGATGCAGCAAGGCGTTGTAGGATTAAGAGATACAATAGATTCCTTAACAACGTTGGTAACCGGTAGTTTGGCACTACGTAAATGCGAAGGATTACTTAATAAAAACCACTGCCAATTAATAGCATTTGTTGGACCTCCTGGAACAGGTAAGTCATTACTAGCTCAGAAATACGCTATTGCCTTAACCGGTAAACCGATTCCAAACTGGGGCTACATTACTTCCGCGTCTATAAAACCTGGCGTTCCGCCTGCAGAGCAGTTCTTTAATTCTGAATCTGATCTTATTAAGAATTTGAAGAAGAGCAATGGTAATACCGTTATATTCATAGATGAAATCGATAAATTTGACTCAAATGATTTATTAGAAAAATTGCGTGATGCTGTGGATAAAGGAACAGTTGTTGCAACATCTGAAAATACTGAAACACGCCCCGGTATGACAAGCACTACAACATCTAAAGTTGTAAAAACAGAGTCAGTTAATGTTACAGGCCTTATAGTTATAGTTGGTTCTAACGAAAAACCTGAATGCTGGGGACTTGAACCTGATCCTGATAAGCCCGAATATAACGTGGGTAGAACGGTTGTAGAACGTAGCGGTTCACTTGTACAGAGATTCCAGAGATTTAAATTCAATCCGTATAATCAAGATGAATATAAACAAATGTATGAAAACGCTCTCAATGCTATACGTCCTGAATGCGTTAATATGTTTGGTTTACCTGTTGAATTTGATGATAATTTAACAACGGATCTTGCTAAAGAAAGCGTGCATAGATTAATGGGCGGACGTAGCGTTCCGATAGTCCTTTCCGAGATGGCCGGTGCAATTACCAGCTTCAATATAAGCACTGTGCCTGAGAGCGATGGATTCCTTTCCCGTATTAAGGATTTAATGCCAGAACGCATTGTAAACTTGTTTAAGAGTAAGAAAAAAGGCGTTAAACTTAAAGTATCTTTCGATTCTAACACGCATAAATTTGTAGTTACTGAAGAGCAAATTTCTGGTGATGATGAATTAGAAGAAGGCACCGAACAATCTAGCGATGAGACTATTCCGGATGAAAAATTAGATGATGCTATCGCCCCCGAAGCGATTCCTGCAGCATAGTATTATTACCGAGTTAAAAAAATACCAGCTTCCTATATCAGGGGCTGGTATTTTTATATTCTATAATAAACTTTGTGAAATGTCTTCTGCTTATATCTTTAAAAATTTTGATAGTCATTAATTTTATATTCGTTCAAAATTAGAATCCAAAATAAGTAAGAAGGCCGCTGTAGATCGCTTCCGCAAACTGATACTGGTTATTTCTAAGCTTTGCAGCATCGTTTGCATTTGTTATATAAGCGAGTTCAGTAAGAATTGCAGGCATATTTGTTTTTCTTAAAACATACAAAGATGGCCGTATTCTTACGCCATTATTTTTGGTATCTAAATATGAAACTATGGCATTTAATACTCTTTCGGCTAGGTAATATGCTTGAGAGTATTCCTGATAGACATATACTTCGGTTCCATTTACAGAAGGATTTGTATTAGCGTTTGTGTGTATACTCACAAAATAGTTGGCTGGCCAACTATTCGCAGCATTTACTCTTGTGGCTAAGCTTGTTAAGCTGCTGGTCCCTATTACCTCATTTGGCGAATTCCTTGATGTGCGTACTTCAAATCTTGAATCTCGTCTCAATAAATCAGCCAGGTATACCCCCACTCTATATGTGATATCTTGTTCCCTAAGGCCAAATCCTTCTGCGCCGGCATTAACGCCCTGTGGATTGTGCCCTTGGTCGATAAAAATTTTAATTGCCATAAAACAACATCACACCCTTTATATTAAACATACTATTAAAGTGGTTTATAAGGTGTGATTAGCTCTTTTGAGTATAAAAAAATTAAGTAAAATGTTGCAGACAATAAGTGATATAAGTATTTCCGGCACAATATAAATTAAATTATAAAAAAAAGAATAAATCCAAATATTGTATTCTTTCGGTATATATGCGCGCCAAATTAAAACACCTGAAATAGTACTGCTGAGCAGCCGAACTATATAGGAATAAATAATACTTACTGCAAAATACTTTCTTATACTGTAAAAATAATTTTTAAAAAGGTAAGTAATTCCTACAAATAGATAAGGTAGCACATAATCGAGTAAAATTACCATCAAAAAAGAAGATATTGTTTTAGCAGGCGGAACATGGAAAAAAATTATTATTTGCAAAATACTGTCAATAGTTCCAGCAAAAACTCCGGATTTTAATCCGTAAAAGTAAGTAAAAAATATTATCGGTAATAACTTCCCGATGGTTATAGATCCGCCAAACGGAAGCCTTAAAATAGGAAATAGACTGATTAATAAGCAAATTGAAATCGTAAGAGATAAATCGGTTAAATACTTTACCTTTTTTATTTATAACATCCCTTTTGTTGTTATTATATGATAAAATTATATCACATTAAAAATTATAAATCTTAGTAAAAGGAATGGAAAATGCTTTGAATTTAGAATCGGTTTTAACAGATGGTAGCGTTTGGATAATGTATAGTTCTGAAAATAAAGATCCTTTTTTTACAAAATTTATAACAAATAAAACTGTTGTACCTTCCGTTTCAATTATAAGTAGTAATGAAAAATACCTTATAGCTCACAGTTTAGATTATGAAAATATAAAAGATTTTAAAGGAAGCGTGCTTGTATATTCTGGAGAAAACTCACTTATAAATAATATTTTTGAAGTTTTGAAAAAATTAGAATTCCCGCAAAAAATATATCTTAATTTTTCAGATAAATTAGATGCTCAAACAGATGTTTTAGGGTATGGTACATACAAATTTTTGCGCGATAATATTAATTTTTACTATCAAAAAAATCAAAAGCATCTTCCCGTCTTTTTATCTGCCGATGATATCATATATATTTTAATGGATCAAAAAACGGATGAAGATATAAAATATATGCAAATTGCAGCTAATCGGGCACTGCAAATATTGGAAACGGCATTTAAAAAAATAAGAATAGGAATGACGGAAAAACAAATAGCAAATTTAGTACACAGTATTTTCAGTCAAAAGCCACATTATTTTAGAAAATACGGAATCATAAAAGAGGAATTTTCATGGGAACCTGAGCTTTGCCCAGTTGTTTTGATTGGTCCAAATTTAAAAAAAGGCGGACATTCCTGTGCAGAAGATTACGCTTTGCATAGGGGCGAAACAATTTATTTTGATTTTGGAGTAAAAATATTTTTAAAAAACGGCAAAAAATATTCAAGTGATATACAACGTATGGGATACGCTCTTAAAAAAAATGAATTAAAGCCTCCTGAAGATATAATAAAAGTATTTTCTACTCTTGTAAAATCTATTGAAATGGGTATAGAAAATTGTCTACCAAGCAAAAGAGGGTACGAAATTGATGAGATTGTAAGAAGATATATAGTAATGAACGGATATCCTAATTATAATCATGCAACTGGCCATCCCGTTGGAGAAATGGCACATAGTCCCGGAACAAGCCTTTCACCTAAAGGGCACAAGCGTTCAGCGCTATTTTTGCAGGAAAATGGAGTATATACCATAGAACCAAGAATACAAATAGAAAACGGTGGTTCTATAGAGGAAATGGTACAGGTAACAAAAAACGGAGGCATAACGTTATGCCCTCCGCAGAAAAAACTTTATATAATAAAATAGCTAAATTTGTACGTTATATATCTTCATGCGACGAATAATAAAAATCAAGTTCGTTATCATTTTCGTTTTCAATTGGCTCGGATTCCGTAATTCGCGTGGTACTCGCAGCTTTAGAATTTGGCATATCATTTTCATATCCGCCAACAATATACTCCAAATTTTTTTCATTTAATTTTTCCATAGTATTCTGCCTCCCAACACATTTTTAAATTTATTTATACATATTCTACCATGATTTGATTTAAAAAATCAGTTTTTTATAAATTTTATATGACAAATTATTATTAAAAAATTTGTATATTTTTACAATATACAAATTTTTTCGTACACTTTATTTATTTCTAAACTCGGAGTAGAGGCTCCTGCAATAATTCCTATGTTTTTATATTTTTTAAAATCCATATTTTTTATTTCTTCTGCATCCTCTATCCAAACGGTTGGGGCGTTTTTAGAGCATATATTATAAAGCTTAAATGTATTGGAACTTTCTTTTCCGCCGATAACAATCATTAAATCCGATTTTTTTGAAAGTGCATTTGCTTCTTCTTGACGAAGCCGTGTGGTATTACATATGGTATTAAAAATTTCTGCATTTAAAAATTCTTCGCTGATAAAATTAGTACATTCGCTCCAACTGGCAGAATCATAAGTTGTTTGGGCAACTACTAAAACTGAACTTTCTTTTAAATGAGGATTATTCTTAGCTATATTTTTAAGTTCATTAATATCTTTAAAAATAAAACCACTACCAAGAAAATAACTTCTGATCCCTATTACTTCAGGGTGGTTTTTATCTCCGGCTATAAGTAAATACTGCTTTTTTTCTGAATATTTGCTTACAATATTATGAATTTTTTTAACAAAGGGGCATGTACCATCTACATACTTAAAACCTTTATTTTTAATATACTCAAATTCATTCCTTGTAATACCATGTGACCGAATTATCATGGTAGAATCAAATTCACACTCTGAAGCCTTGTTTATTATTACAACTCCGCGATTTTTAAAATCCTCTATAACTTTTGGGTTATGTATTATAGGCCCCAAAGTACAAACTTTTGTACCCTTTTCAAGAAGGTTTTCTACAACTGTTACAACATTCTTAACTCCCATACAAAACCCTGATGTATTTGCAATTTCTACATTCATAAATTCTACTCTCCAATTTGTTTAATTTCTGAGTTCTTTTATTTTATCCATTATAAAAGTTGCGGCATGTTTTAGTTCGAGACGCGTTACCTCTTTTATACCGAGTGCTTTATAATTAATTGGTTCATTATATTTTACAATTGTTTTTTTAAATAACCTAATTTTATTATCTTTGGAAGTGCCTGTAATGCAAACGGTAACAATATCTGACTTGGTTTCATGAGCCAATAATGCAGTACCTGATTTCGGCCTTAAAAACTCCCCTGTTTTGGAGCGTGTTCCTTCGATAAATATGCCCAAAACATCTTGATTTTTTAAAATTTGCTTAGCATTTTCCAGTGCGCTTTTATCACCTTTTCCTCTTTTTACAGAAAATGCTCCTAGCGAAGAAAAAAATAAAGCTAATATTTTATTTTTAAAAAGCTCTTGTTTTGCCATAAAACAAATCGGTTTTGGATGAGTTAAAACTAAAAATATTGGGTCTAAATTAGATAAATGATTTGAGCAAAGTATATACCCCCCACTTAATTTGTTTATTTTTTCTAATCCTTCTACTTCAAAAGGGAATAAAAGTTTTACAACCGGCCTTAAAATAAAAGATAGGAATTTATACAAAAACTTATTTTGTTTCAATAGAGATTCGCTCCTTGATGATTTTTAAAAGCTCTTCAACTGTTTGATCCAATGTAAACTCAGAACTATCAAAAAGTACCGCATCTTTCGGACGTTTAAGGGGAGAAATTTTTCTGTGTGTATCGCTAAAATCCCTTTTAATAACAGAATCTAATACATCTTGATAGTTAATCATTTCACCTCTTTGAACCAATTCGCGATATCTTCTTTCAGCGCGCACTTCAGGCAAAGCTGTTAGGAATATTTTTATGGTAGCGTTTGGCAAAACAATTGTTCCTATATCTCTGCCATCCATAATAATATTATATTTTTTAGCCATATTTTGCTGCAAATTTAAAAGATAATCTCTAACGCATGGAATCGCCGCCATAGATGACGCAATTAGAGAAATATCCTCAGTTCTTATCTTATTGGTAACATCTTCGCCATTCACAACCACTTTTTGAGTGGCATTTACATACTCTAAATTTATTTTAATATTTTTTAAATTAATTTGTACTAGTTCTTCGTTCTTATAATCTATGTTATTAGCCTTAAAAAAATACGCTATTGCTCGGTACAACGCCCCTGTATCTAGGCTTATAAATTGAAGCTTTTCTGCTAAGCGTTTTGCAATTGTACTTTTACCAGAGCCTGATGGACCATCTATAGCTATTGAAATCATTAAAGTTTCCCTGCT
>JAEEGL016123935.1_pt1 | contig 13659 bp, 9 predicted proteins | sample 9134231 | NCBI WGS metagenome assembly JAEEGL01 (sample SAMN16246548, study PRJNA631951) | gut metagenome | biome: gut microbiome; feature: rumen; material: fiber-attached | host: Bos | place: Iran: Karaj | collected 2018-10
GACGAGACCTTTGTTACAAAATTTAAGATTACCGGCACATACAACGGTATTATCGGAGTGGCTGCTTCTGAAGGCTATGCAATCTCTTCGTATGATAACCAAGGTCAGCCTGTATATGGAGATAAGCAGGATCCGTTCTTGGCTCGTACCATCGTCGTCACCGGCACGTGGAACATCACCGATAACCAGCGCATAGGAAGCGGCGGCCTCATCGTGGTGGCCAACGGTGGAACACTCAACATTGCCGAAGGGAAAAAGTTGGAGCTGGTCAACCATGCACGCCTCGTGGTGCTGCAAGGGGGCACAGTCAATGGCAATGGAGAAATAGCAGTCACCAACGGCAATGGTGCCGGCGATGAGAACTACAATGCCGGCAACATCGAAGTGAAGAAATTCAACAATAACTTCGGAAAGTTCTATAACTACGGCTCCTTCAAGGCCAATGTCTATGCTGCTAACTCTAAAGAAAGTAATTTCTACAACCACGGCGTGGTGCACATCCAGAGCACGTATGAAACCAATGACGGAAATCAGCCATACGACGTTTCGGCGAATGCCCGCATCTTCAATGCCTGCCAATGGTTCTGCGAAAACGACATGCGAGCCTACATCGTGGAGAACGCCATGGGAAGCTATTTCAAGGTGGGAGGCCAGCTGATGATGAGTATCGGCACCGATGGCACCAATGACCCAAGCTACGTGGCACTGGCCAAGGGAGCTCTTATGCGGTTGGGGTCATTGTATAACAACGCCTCCGACTGGGTAGGCCCCACCAGCGGTACTGCCGTGCTGGAGATAGGTCGGATTAACTACCTCAACTGGGACTTCGCCAGCACTCCGAGGCATGGGTACTTCATCAACAACATTGCCATCACCCTCGCTGACAAGCAGAATTTCTGTGATGGCAACAACGTCTACATGGAAAAATACGGGGAGACAGGAATGACCGCCTATCAGAAGCTCAACGAATTGCTGATCAACGGAACGGGCGGCGGTAAGAACTACATGGGCAATAACGGAACGGCGTTTGTAGAGGAGAATGGCGCAAACGTCTTCGTACCTGCCGATGAGGGTTTTGTAGAAGGCGAGAAAGGCTGTACACCTGGCTACAACGGTCAGGGGCGCAACATCTACGATGAGTCGGCCGTATGGACATACGCTTTCGAGGACACGCCGCTTGGCGACTACGACATGAACGATGTGGTGATAAAGGTTTGCGAGAGCGCCGATGACCCCAATGTGCTCGAAGTGCGTCTCTGCTGCGCTGGTGCTGCCTTCGACCTAAATATATATTTGGGCGAAACGGAGTTGTTCTATGGATCTGAGGTTCACGAAATCTTGGGACAGGCCAGGTCTTCGTTGATAAACACTGGTGTCGGCCCTGAGGTAGATATCGACAGAGTATACCCCTCCTATGTAGCCAAGCCCGACGGTTTCACTTTTGCCGATGCAGACTTCTGGATTCATTCGCCTATAGTGCCAGGAGGTGTTCACATTGCCAAGACAGGCAAGGCTCCGCTCGGCGTGGCCATCCCCGGCGACTGGCAGTGGCCCCGCGAGAGCGCATGTATCAAGGACGCATACCCCAATTTCGTGAAATTCGCCGAGAATGTGGAGGATGCGGAGGCCCGTGAGTGGTACAAGGTCACGGACACGAATCCAGTCATGAGCAAGATTTATGTGAAAGGACAGTAACACACAACCATATCAAAGCGAAAGGGGAGCGATGGCTCCCCTTTTATTGGGTTTGGTTCGTTCTAACTCTGGGTTTGGTTCGTTCTAACCCGGGGTTTGGTTCGTTCTAACCCGGGGTTTGGTTCGTTCTAACTCAATAGCAGATTATCAGCCTATTATCATCTGAACATTCTTCAACGTTTTTTTGATGATTTTGGGTAAATAAAGGGGTGTATATTTGGCTGTATGAAACATTTTTACTACCTTTGCGGCCAAATTTGTGACTATTATGGCAGGATTCCCAGCATGGACTGTCCTGCCAACAATAATTATTATGCTGAAATTATTTGTTCCCGGACGTCTTTGCCTCTTTGGCGAGCACACCGACTGGGCGGGTCATTACCGCACGATGAACGCCGACATAGCCGTAGGGGCGGCCATAGTGACGGGCATAGAGCAGGGTATCTATGCCGAAGTGGAGAAATCGAGCATCTTCGAGGTGCAGAGCGTGGCTCCGCAGATGAAGGACAACTGGCGCGACTTCGCCTGCCGCATGGACGAGCAGGCGCTGAAGCGCGTGGCACGTTCAGGTGACTTCTTCTGTTACTGCGCCGGCGTGGCCAGCTATATGCTGGAATGGTACAAGGTGGGTGGCGTGCGCATCAAGATTACGGAGATGACGCTACCCATGAAGAGCGGCCTGTCGAGCAGTGCGGCCATCTGCGTGCTCGTGGCCCGCGCCTTCAACCAGCTCTATAACCTCAACCTGAACACGCTGGGCGAGATGAACATCGCCTACGTGGGCGAGCTACGCACGTCGAGCCGCTGCGGTCGTCTAGACCAAGCCTGTGCCTTCGGCGTGAAGCCCAATCTGATGACCTTTGATGGTGACGAGGTGGAGGTGCAGTCGCTCAATGTGAAGAAACACCTGTACTGGGTGTTTGCCGACCTCTGTGGCAAGAAAAACACCATCAAGATCCTCTCCGACCTAAACAAGGCTTATCCCTTCGCCTCCACGGAGGAGGAAGAGCAACTCCATGACGCGCTGGGAAAGCAGAACCGGGCGTTCGTAGGCCGCGCCGTGAAGTACATGGCCAACGGCGATGCCGAGGCACTAGGCCGTCTGATGACGGAGACGGAAGAGGTGTTCGATCGCCAGGTGGCACCACTCTGCCCCAGCGAGCTGTCATCGCCAAGACTGAAGGCCGTGCTGGCCGACGAACACATCAAGGAGCTGACATGGGGCGGCAAGGGTGTAGGCTCACACGGAGACGGCAGCGTGCAGTTCATTGCCCGTGACGAGCAGGCACAAGAGCAGCTCGTGGAGTATCTAGGGAGCCTGGGCATGCCCGCATACAAGTTCACTATACAGCCTGTGCACACTGTGCGCAAAGCTATCATTCCCGTAGCAGGCTTCGGCACGCGCCTCTACCCCGCCACGCGTTGCATGAAGAAAGACTTCTTCCCCATACCTTGCGCTGACGGGATGGTGCGCCCCGTAATACTTATATTATTAGAGGAACTCATTCAGAGCGGCATCGAGGACATCTGCCTCGTGCTGGGCAGCGAGGAGGAACGCGAGCTCTACGCCGAGTACTTCGAGCAACCACTGAGCAGCGACCACATGCACAAGCTCAACGCCGAGAGTCAGGAGTACGAGAACCGCATACTCGACATTGGCAAGCATCTGCACTACGTCTACCAGCAGGAGAAACGCGGTTTTGGCCACGCCGTCTACCAGGCTGCAGAGTTCACCCACGGCGAGCCGGTGCTGCTCATGCTTGGTGATACACTCTACCGCTCGACGACGAACAAGCCCTGCGCCCTGCAGCTCATCGAGGCATTCGAAAAATACAACCGCCTTATGCTCGGCCTATACCCCGTGCCACTGGCCGAGGTGAGCCACTTCGGCATTATGAGTGGTGTGTGGGAGGACAAGGACGAGCGTGTGCTCAACGTGAGCACGCTCTACGAGAAGCCCAAGGCCAGCTATGCCGTGGAGTTCCTCGGTGTGCGTGGCAAGAGTGGCGAGCGGGAGTATTGCTCCGTTTTCGGGCAGTACATCCTCACCCCGGAAGTGTTCGCCCAGCTGGAGGCCGACATTCGCGAAGCCGACGAGGCCGCCCTCACATCGAAGGAGGGAGAGCAACGCAGCAAGGAGATTGAACTGACGGCAGCCCTCGACAAGGTACGCCTGAAGAGCGGCATGATGGGTATGCGTCTCAAAGGTGAGCGCTATGACATGGGGAACCCGCAGGCACTGGTGAATACCATCACGGGATTTTCAGCTCCGCTGCCATAAAGAATTATCACTTCCGTTGTTAATGAACAAGCCTTAACTGTATGAGCTGTCTGGAAAGGAAGAAGGTGATGGTGCTGGGAGCATCCTATCTGCAGTCTTTCATCATCAGAAAGATTCGGGAGATGGGCCATGAGGCGATAGTCCTCGACGGCAACCCAGACTGCGAGGCCCGGGGACTGGCCGACAAGTTCTACCATTGTAACACCGTCGACAAAGAGGGTGTGCTGGCGATTGCCCGTAAAGAAGGGATTGACGGTATCATGACATACGCCTCGGATGTGGCAGCGCCGACGGTGTCATACGTCGCCGAGGAGTTGGGACTGCCCTGCAATCCTTTCGATGCAGTAAATATTATGACTGACAAGACCCTGACGAGGCAGTTCATGATAGCACATGGTTTCAACGTCCCGAAATACAAGGAGGTGTTGAGCCTTGAGGAAGCTTCTGCGGCCATCCGGGAGATAGGGCTACCTGTCATTGTCAAGCCCGTGGACGGAAGTGGAAGCAAAGGGGTATCGAAGGTAGAAAGACCCTCCGCCGTCTCCTCCCTGTTGGGGGAAGGAAGTCTGGAGGCGGCATTTGTCTCCGCCCGTGACAATTCCAGGTCCAGACGTGTCATCATAGAGGAATTCATCGTGAAGAAGGGCTACCAGGTCGATGCCGACTGCTTCATGTACGACGGTAAGCTGACGTTCTTCCACGCCATGGACCAGCACCAAGATCCCATAGCCCCCTATTCGCCAATAGGCATCAGCGCACCGTCAGTGGAAAGCAAGGAGAAGACGGAAATCGCCCGTCAGGAGGTTCAGAGATTCCTCTCGCTCCTGGGGATGAGATTCGGAGAGTACAATGTAGAATATGTCTTCGACGACGATGACCAGCTGCATATCATAGAAATAGGTCCACGAAGCGGAGGCAATCTCATACCCGACGTGATTCTGGAGAGTTCGGGTCTGGACCTCAGGGAACTGAACATAAGAGCCACCCTTGGAGAGGACTGCAGCCATTTCCCCTTCGATGACTATACGATGAAGAAGAATGTCACATCGTTTATCATCCATTCCCAGGAATCGGGTATCTACCAAGCGCTCGACATCGACAGGGATATCGAGGATACGATTATTTTTAAGGACTTGTTCGTTGCGGAGGGTGACAGCATCCACAGGTTTACAGGTGGCATCTATGCACTGGGATTTGCGCTGATGCAATTTAAGGAACAGGAGCAAATGCTTGAATTCATTGACCATTCAGTTAAATATTTCAGGGTGAAAGTCAGAAACTGAGTAGTCTTAATCACAAAAAAGGCCAAAAACTTGTTCATTTCTCTGAAAATAAGTACCTTTGCACCCTGAAATTGAAAAAACAGAGAAATGAAGCTATTTACGAGACTTTCGTTTCTAGTTGTTGCCCTCTTCCTGGGTGGGCATATTTTGCAGAACGATAGTGCCTCTGCCCAAAGCCTTGGCATCAATACAGGTGAGGTGCTTGCCAAGCCCGACCTTAAAATACTGCACATAGGAAACAGCTTCACCTTTGATGCCGTCTCCTATCTGCCACTCATCGTCGAAAGCACGGGAACCAATGTCAGCGATCTGTGCATCTATAGGACGATGAGAAGTGGCGGCTCGTTCAGGTCCTGGTATGACACCTATTGCGACAATGACTATGCCTTCGACTACACAATAGAGAAAGTCATCGGCGGAATCGATGCCAACATCGATACAGGCACAGGAAAAGCTGGCGACGGCACACTCTTTCGTAGGGCACTCACAGAAGAGAAATGGGACATCATCGTCATACAGCCCGCCAGCACATACTCGCCCTATTATGACCAGTGGACTGGCAACGGTGAAGGAGGTTACCTGAACGAACTGATGGGAATCGTCAAAGAGACACAGCCTCAAGCCGCCATCGGCATCATGCTCGTCCACAGCTATGCCAGCAACTACGAAGGCAATACTGAGAAGTCATCGTACGACAGATGGAAACTCATCGCAGCTTCAGTGGAGAAATGCTGTGCAGAGAATAACATCGACTTTGTCATCCCTTACGGGACAGCGGTGCAAAACCTACGGGCCACCGCGCTGAACAACGACATGGACCTTACCGCCGACGGCGTGCACTGTGAATATGTGCTCTGCCGATACACCGCTTCATGCTGCTACTACGAGGCAGTGCTGGCACCTCGGACGGGCATCAGCGTAACGAGTGACAAGACCCGAATAAACAAAGACCTAATACCCTCTGCCTCGCCAATGATATCTGTCGACGATGACACCGCACCCATAGCTCATAACGCCGCCATCATGGCCGTGGAAAACTGGTATGCAGCAGACAAAAACTCCGGCCACGAAGAGACATCGCTTGGCGACGTGAACAGCGACGGAATTATCGACGTGGCCGACATCGCCTCCGTCATCAGCGTCATGTCTGGTGGGAGTGTGGATATCCCCTCCGCATCTGCCGACGTGAACGGCGACGGCGTGGTTGATGTGGCCGACATCGCCACCATCATCGACATCATGAGTGAAAGAGCGACATTTAGTTCATAGTTTAAGTTAATAGTGCATAGTTATTTGAGACTCGCTAGCGAGATGTACAGACACATATTCAAGCCACTGATAGACTTTCTCGGTGCGCTGCTACTCCTTCCCTTTGTATTGCTGGTCATTGTCATTTTTGGTCCCGCCATCTATTTCACCGACCGTGGACCCATCTTCTATAACGCCCCGCGACTGGGACAGTGGGGGCGCATGTTCCGCATGTACAAGTTGCGTTCCATGTACATGAACGCTCCCGACTTGCGCAATGACGACGGCTCAACGTACAATGCCGACGACGACCCACGAGTGATGCCCATAGGACGGTTCCTCCGTAAGACTTCCATCGACGAACTGCCTCAGTTGCTCAACGTACTGCGGGGACAAATGAGCTTTGTGGGACCGCGTCCTACCGTCAGCAATACCAGTCTGGACTATGACCGTCTGGAGGGTGACACAAAGCACCGCTATGACGTGAAACCAGGCATCACAGGATACGCTCAGGCCTATTTCAGAAACAGTATACCCCAGGAACAGAAATTCCACTGGGATGCCTTCTATGCCAAACACCTCAACCCTGTACTTGACATGAAAATCATAGTACGTACGGCAGGGGCAGTGGCATGCAGGAAAAACATTAACAACCTACAGTAAACAATAATGCTAGTAGATAAAAACAAGACAATAAAGACGTTGGCCGTCATTGGTGCTGGTGAAGGCGGCATGCCCATCCTGGAGAGGGCCCGTACACTGGACTATGTGCGGACGCTGGTATTCGGCATGGCCGACTCCATGGGCAAGGACTTGGCCGACGAGTTCGTGACACTCGACATTCACGAGATTGACAAGATTGTCGAGGCGTGCCGTGAACGAAGTGTGGACGGCATCATTGCCTCCAGCGAGGCCACCACAGAGATTACCGCCATCGTAGCCAACAGACTGGGACTGCCAGGAAACGACATCACCGGAGGTTTTGCTGCCAAGAACAAATACATCATGCGCTCTCGTGTTGCCAACTTGAAAACCGTGATGCAGCCACGGTTTGCACTTTACGAGGAGGGTGCCGTCTACGACTATCCCGTAGTGGTGAAAGCACTGGACTCTTGCGGCAAGAGGGGCATCAGGATAGCTTACGGCAAGGAAGATATGGCTGATGCCGTAGCCTATGCAAGGAAGTATTCCACCAACGGACAGGCACTCGTGGAGGAATACATCGAAGGCGGCACGGAGTACTCTGTGGAATGTCTGGCCGGATGTGGACTGCACGAAGTGATACAGATAACGGAGTATGAGAGCTACGGACCGCCACACTTCTCGGAGACGGCACATCATCAGCCAGCAGCCCTCACGCCGACCATGAGAGCCAAGGTGGTGAAAGCCGTATGCGACATACTGAAAGTCCTCGGCATCAACTACGGCATGGCCCACATGGAGATAAAAATCGTAGACGGAAATGTATATTTCATAGAGGTAGGGGCGAGGGCTGCTGGTGGACACATTGCCGACATGCTAGTGCCTAACAGCACTGACTTCGACTACTTCAAGGCCGCCATAGACTGTTGTCTGGGACAATACGAGCATAAGGATGTTCACAATGTGGCCTGTTCAGGCATCTATTTCCGCTGTAGCAAGAACGCACACCTCAAGCCGCTCTTCGACCAAGCCAAGACCGCCAGCTGGTGTATATCATATCTGGCCAACACAGAGGGATTCCCGGTGACGACCAATGGCTACGACACGGTGAACACAGGTCATATAGCCTACCGTTCGGACCATAAGATTACTATCGACGACTGCCAACCATGAACGATGAGCTGAGAGGAAAACGCCTGTTGCTACTGGGCAGCAGCGTGTGGAAAGACGAACTGCGGCGCTTTGCCGACGAGCACGGCATCACCCTTGCCGTGGTCGGCAACACGCCAGCGCCACTCGACAAGGTGGCCGACGAGCTGTACCGAGTGGACTCAACAGATCATGAGGCTATGAAGCAGTTCATTAAAATCCACAACTTTGACGGGGTGTTCATGGGCGGCAGTGAACTGATTATCTCCCATGCCTGCGAATATATCAATGAACTGGGTTACCCCTGCTACTGCACAAAGGAGCAATGGGACACATTGGCCGACAAAAGCCGCTTCAAGGCCCTTTGCCAGCAATTCGGTCTTCCTGTGGCAAAGTCATACACTCTTGACGACCTCATCACCTTTCCCGTTGTAACCAAGCCTATTGACGGATGCGGTGGTGAGGGTATCTCGATATGCCACAACAACAAGGAGTTGCAGGAAGGATACACCACGGCAAAGGCGGCATCAAGGTCGGGCAACGCCATCATAGAGCAGTTTGTAGACAATGACAGCATAAAGGTGTTCTACACCTTCAGCCAAGGCGTGCCACATTATACGACCATGGCTACGAAGTACCCCGTCAGGCACGATAACCCTGAGGCTTATGTCTCCACGCTCTATCTCTTCGAGAGCAGCTACGCTGACGACTTCCGACACCGTTTTGAGGAAAGGCTCCTCCAAATGTTTGCACATCTAGGTATACGTGAGGGAACACTGTGGATAGAGGTGTTCAAGGACGGTGACGAGTACCGTTTTAACGAAGCTGCATTCCGCTACATGGGGCAGGTGTCATTATACCCTGTGGATTATCTCACTGGCGTCAATCAGCTGGCAGTCGACATCACATACGCCTTGACGGGGAAGAGCCAGCCCATGGGCCATCGTTCACTCATCGGTGATGATGTGCCCCGCAAGAAGCACTACTGCATGTATTGTCCGCAGCTTGCTGACGGATGCATAGAAAGCATTGAGGGCATCGACGACTGCCGAAAGATTCCAGAATGTGTCTATGCGTATTTCCAGAAGTCGGAGGGAGACAAGATTTCAGGCCCACACACGCTCTTCCATGTGCTGGGCTGCATACATCTAGTCTTCGACACCATCAACGAGCTACGCCAGCTGATAAGCAAGGTTCATCAACTCATCCATGTCACCGACACCCATGGCCGCGAGATGCTCATGGACATGATAGACTGGGAAGGACGACAAATAATTGTATAGAGTAACATGAAACTGCTGATGCTTACTTGTTACTACGAGCCTGAGCAGGCCGCCAGCTACTACCTCACTGACAACCTCAACGAGGCATTTGCCAGTGCCGGCATAGAGAGCGTGGTCTATACGCCCACACCCACACGGGGCATCAGCAAGGAAGTGAGAACCAAATACAAGCGACGCAAAAGGGAGACCCTTCAGGGAGGCATGAGGACCGTCCACCGTTTCCCGATGTATGGCGAGGGGAAAAATGTAGTGATGAGGGCATTGCGCTACACACTCATTTGCATCTGCCATTTCTTTTTTGGATGCTTTGCCAGCGATGCCCGCAAGTGTCAGGCCATCTATGTCGTCAGCACGCCGCCCATACAGGGAGCACTGGCAGCACTGGTGAAGAAGGTGAGGCACATACCCTTCATCTACGGACTGCAGGACATCTTCCCCGACTCACTCGTCAGCACGGGCATTGCACGACAAGGTGGGATAGCGTGGAAGATAGGACGCGTCATCGAGAACTTCACCTACCGCAACGCCGACAAAATCATCGTCATCAGCGAGGACTTCAAGCGTAACATCATGGCCAAGGGAGTTCCAGTAGGGAAGATTGAGGTCATACCCAATTGGGTTGATGACAATACCATCTGCAACATCCCTCGTACACAGAACATCCTCGTCAGCCGTTACGGCCTCGACCCCAGCAAGTTCTACATCACCTACTGCGGCAACATCGGTCTGACACAGAATCTAGACATGCTCCTCGATGTGGCCAAGACCCTCGAAACGGAAGATGACATCCACTTCCTGCTTATCGGCAACGGCTCCTACCGCGAACAGCTGGAGCAGAAAATAAACGGTCAACGGTCAACGGTCAATGGTCAATGTTCAACGGTCAATGGTCAATGTTCAACAATCAATGGCCAATCTTCAATAAAGAACGTCACCCTCCTGCCCTTCCAGCCTTACGAGGACATCGCCCATGTATTCTCATTGGGTGATGCCAGCCTCGTCATCTCAAAGCCTGGAACAGGGGCTAGCTCCGTACCCTCGAAGACGTGGAGCATCATGGCAGCAGCACGACCTGTAATTGCCAGCTTCGACGATGGAGCACTGCGCAACATCATTGAGCACAATAACTGTGGTATCTTTATACCCGCAGACGACAGGGAGGCTTTCCGCAATGCCATCATCCGCCTCCTTGCCGACCATAACCTCTGTCAACAGATGGGCATCAATGGCCAGCAGTTTGTCACCCGTCACCTCAGCAGACATACAGGAACACGGCGATATGTCGAAGTCATAAAGTCCATCACATTAGGTAACAAATCGTAAATCGTATTATCATAATTAGTAAGTAATATGAATCTTCAGGAATTCTTACCCCACTTAGCCACTATGCTAGAAGCCGATCCGGCAGACATCCAGCCCGATACAGAGTATCAGGAACTCGACGAATGGTCGTCAGTCACCGCCATGACCCTCATCGCCTTTGCTAAGACGCAGTTCGGCAAGACTATCACCGGTCAGGCCATCCGTCGTGCCAAGACCGTAGAGGAACTGTTCAGCCTGATAACAGAGTAACGTCCCTTTCACTTAAATCGTAAATCCGTTAATAGTAAATCCGTAAATCGTAAATAAACAAGGTGTACATTACCGCCATATCCTACTACCTGCCTGAGCGGGTACTGACCAACGAGGAGCTGGTCAGAGAGTTCCCTGAGTGGAGCGTGGAGAAGGTGGCAAAGAAGGTGGGCGTCAACTCCCGCCACCTCGCCGCCCCTGACGAGACCGCTGGTGACATGGCCGAGAAGGCTGCCCGTCGCCTCTTCGACGAGTACGGCATCAGCCCGCAGGACATCGACTTCGTGCTGCTCTGCACCCAGAGTCCCGATTATCACCTGCCCTCCACCGCCTGTCTCCTACAGCACCGCCTGGGCATCCCCACCACTGCCGGAGCCTTAGACTACAACCTTGCCTGTTCCGGCTGTATCTACGGTCTGGCCATGGCCAAGGGACTCATCGCTGCCGGCATTGCCCACAACGTCCTCCTGCTCACGGCAGAGACCTACAACAAATATATACACCCCTCTGACAAGAGCAACCGTGCCATCTTCGGTGACGGTGCCGCCGCCTGCCTCATCTCGTCTTCAATGGTCAATGGTCAACGGTCAATAGCAGAGATAGGCCACTTTGCCCTGGGCACCGACGGCAGCGGAGCCACCAACCTCATCGTCAAGACCGGCGGCTCACGACAGCCCAACCCCACAGGCCTCATTACCGAGGACGAGGAAGGCCACCAGTGGCGTGACGACAACCTCTACATGAACGGCAGCGCCATCTTCAACTTCACCCTCGACGCCGTGCCCGCCATGATGGAGCGCGTGCTCCAGAGCAACGGTCTCACCAAGGACCAGATAGACCTCTATGTCTTCCACCAGGCCAACAAGTTCATGCTCGACACCCTCCGTCAGGTCTGCCTCCTGCCCAAGGACAAGTTCTACGTTGACCTAGCGACGACCGGCAACACCGTTTCCTCCAGCGTCCTCATCGCCCTGCGCGACTGTCTCGACCGCCAGCTCATCCTGCCCGGCAGCACCATCATGGTCGCCGGCTTCGGCACTGGCCTCTCCCTCGGCGGCACAATACTGCAATTCTAAACTCTAACCTTCATTATTCATGTCTTGTGCAGTTCAAACCGCAAGCGGTCTTACAAAAACCAATAAAAACAAATAAAACCAATAAAAACCGTCTTGTTCTTAGTACGGCACAAATAAGCAAAATGTTTTTATTTGTTTTTTCTGTTTTTGTTTGTTTTTGTAAGACGCTTAGCGTTCCATGTGTTTGAGCTATGAATAATGCAGGCTATTTAAAACGAAGTTTTTAAACAACGAATTAAAACGTATTATTATTCATGAGAATTTTTATTTTACACGAATTACCACGAATTAAACACGAATTTCTCATAAATTAATTATTGAATAATTCATGTTTAATTCGTGGTAATTCGTGTTAATAATCTAAGACATTAGTGTTATTCGTGTAATTCGTCTTCATTCGTTATTTTTAAGAGAAAAGACATGTTGTTCAATAGTTTCGCGTTCCTCCTGTTCTTCCCCATCGTGTGCGTGCTCTACTACGCGCTCCCCACGCTTCGTCTCCGCAACCTGTTCCTGCTCGCTGCCAGTTACTTTTTCTACATGAACTGGGAGCCTACCTATGCCCTGCTACTGCTTACCAGCACCGTCATCACCTACGCCGCCGCCTTAGTAGTCGGTAAAGCTTCCAAGCTTTGCAACCGGGACAATCAAATCGAAAATCGAAAATCCGTAAATCGAAAAATAATCCTTGTTCTCGCCCTCGTCCTTAACCTCCTCATCCTCTTCTTCTTCAAATACTTCAACTTCGCTGCCGAGAACGTCGTGACAGTCATGTCGTGGCTAGGCATCCGCATGCACGTCCCCGAGCTGAAAGTGCTGCTGCCCGTGGGCATCTCGTTCTACATCTTCCAGGCCCTGGGCTACCTCATCGACGTCTATCGTGGCGACACCAAGGCCGAGCGTGACTTCTTCACCTACGCCCTTTTCGTTTCCTTCTTCCCCCAGCTTGTCGCCGGTCCTATAGAGCGCAGCACCCACCTGCTGCCGCAGTTCCGCCAGCACCACGCCTTCGATTCCTCGAAAGCCATCAGCGGCCTGAACCTCATGCTCTGGGGATTCTTCCTTAAGCTCGTACTAGCCGACCGCTGCGCCATCTACGTAGACACCATCTACAACAATATGGCCCATCACAACGGTGCCAGCATCCTCCTTGCCTCGTGCCTCTACTGCTTCCAGGTCTACGGCGACTTTGCCGGCTACAGCTACATCGCCATCGGCAGTGCCCGCGTCATGGGCTTCAGCCTCATGGACAACTTCCGCCATCCCTACTTCTACTCCACCTCCGTGCAGGACTTCTGGAAGCGCAACCACATCTCGCTCACCACCTGGTTCATGGACTACCTCTACTATCCTATGGTGGGCAGCTCGACACGCATGTCCTGGTGGTGTTTCTCCATCTTCTTCACCTTCTTCGTCTCCGGCTTCTGGCA
>JAEEGL016660581.1_pt1 | contig 13659 bp, 10 predicted proteins | sample 9134231 | NCBI WGS metagenome assembly JAEEGL01 (sample SAMN16246548, study PRJNA631951) | gut metagenome | biome: gut microbiome; feature: rumen; material: fiber-attached | host: Bos | place: Iran: Karaj | collected 2018-10
CGGCACCGTTTTCCACGCCTTCCTGGGCGAGAAGCTGCCCGACTGGAAAGCTGCCGCCACCCTTGTCCGCAAGATCGCGGAGAACTTTAAGCTGCCGTACTACACGATGAGCCCGACTTACTCCATCTGCAAGGATCACGGCTATCTGGTCGGCGAACAGTATACCTGCCCGCACTGCGGCAAACCCACCGAGGTCTACAGCCGCATCACCGGCTACTACCGTCCCGTGCAGAACTGGAATGACGGCAAGGCGCAGGAATTCAAGGACCGCAAGCTCTACGACATCGGCCGCAGCGTCCTCAGGACCTCGCATGCCCGTCCGCTTGTTGCCGGTGAAAAGGTAGTTCCGCCTACGCTGATCAATGCCGCAGCGGCCGAGCCGGTATTAAACCGGGCCGAGGTCAACCGCGGCGACCGGGAGGTGCTGATGGTCGCGACCCGTACCTGCCCGAACTGCCGTCAGGCAGGTGAGCTGCTGGATGCAGCCGGGATCCCCTACACGAAGTTGCTGGCGGAAGAAAATGCCGCGCTGGTCAAGGAATACGGCATCCGTCTTTCCCCGACGCTGATCATCCGGGGCGGCGAGGAAGATACCGTTAAACTGGCCGGCCTCGGCCCCATCCGCCGCTACATCAACGAGCAGAAATAAACTGAAGGAGACCCCCATGTACGATATCATCATCATCGGCGCCGGTCCGGCCGGCATGACAGCGGCTCTCTATGCGGCCCGCGCCGGCAAGCATGCTCTGGTGATAGAGAAGGAATATCCCGGCGGCCAGATCGTCAATTCACCGCTGGTGGAAAACTATCCGGCTCTTCCGAACGTGAGCGGAGCGGATTTTGCGGTTCAGCTCCAGGAACAGCTGAATGCCCTGAATGTAGAGTTCGCCTACGAAGAGGTCACTTCTCTGGAAAAAAAAGACGGGATCTTTACGGTCAACCGCAGCGATACCTATCAGGCCAAAAGCGTGATCCTGGCAACCGGTGTCCGTCATCGGAAGCTCGGGCTCGAAGGCGAAGAAGAACTGATCGGAGCCGGTCTTTCCTTCTGCGCAGTATGCGACGGAGCTTTCTACCGTGACAGAGAAGCTGCCGTCATCGGCGGCGGTGATACTGCCCTGCAGGATGCAGTCTATCTGTCCGCAATCTGCCGCACAGTTTACCTGATCCACCGCCGCGATGCGTTCCGGGCTTCCGCCACACTCGTGGAGAAGGCCCGCTCCCGCGGAAATATCGTTTTCATGACCCCTTATACACCGGTCCGCTATCTCAGCAATGAGGCCGGGATCACGGGAATCCTTCTGAAAAACGCTGCGGACGGAAGCGAAAAGGAGCTTGCCGTCGAAGGAATCTTCCTGGCAGTCGGACAGACGCCGCAGTGTGATTTTGTCAGGGGTCTCGCCGCACTGACACCGGAAGGATATGTCCTGGCCGGCGAGGACTGTCTGACCAATGTTCCCGGGCTGTTTACGGCCGGGGACTGCCGCGTGAAAAAAGTCCGTCAGTTGACTACCGCAGTCGGCGACGGCGCCGTGGCCGCTACATCTGCCTGTGACTATATAGACGCTTTGTAAGCAGACACGGTAAACTCAGGAACTGCTTGTCCGGCTCCTGATTCCATATAAAAACGGGATCGGTTCCACCCCGATCCCGTTCTTTTTTCGTGTCCTGAGGAGGACAGGTCTATACGTAATCGTAGAAGCCGTGGCCGTTCTTTTTGCCGTAACGGCCTTCTTTATACAGCTTTTCGATCATATCAAAGCCTTCCGACTTGACACCGGTTTCCTCGTAACGGCGCTTCAGCACATTGTAACGGACATCGATGCCGTTTAAGTCATCCAGTTCATACGGCCCCATCGGATGTCCCAGCCCGAGCTTAACAGCCTTGTCCAGGTCTTCCATGGAGCAGACGCCGTTATTGACCAGGCGGTAAGCCTCTTCCTTAATAACCTTCAGAACATTGTTAACGATAAAGCCGTCTTCTTCCTTGCGGACCAGCACCGGCGTTTTGCCGACCGCACGGCAGTAATCCATGGCTTTCTGAATCGTTTCATCTGAAGTATGCTCGCCTTTGACTACTTCTACCAGCTTCATCACCAATGCCGGCGCAAAGAAATGAGTATTGGTCAGTCTGGAAGGATTCTTCACGGCATCTTTGAACAGGGATGAGACCATAAAGCTTGAATTCGTCCCGATCACCGCATCGGGCGGGCACAGTTCACTGATCTGAGCCAGGACTTTCGTCTTGGCTTCTCTGTCTTCGATGATCGCTTCGATAACGACTTCCGCATCCTTAACGGCAGCGGCCAGATCATCCGTGACCCGAAAACTCGCTTTGATTTCCGTCACCTGTTCCTCTGTCATTTTTCCTTTGGCGATCCGGCCTGCCAGATATTCGTTCTCCCACTTGACCAGGTTCTCCCGTACCGCTTCGACCGATTCGCAGACAACGGTCTCATAGCCGTGGATCGCCGCATTCAGACCGATCTGACGGCCCATCGTACCGCCGCCGACGACGGCACATTTTTTCTTCTCACTCATGCTTTTGCCTCCCTGTTGATTCTGTAAGCTCTCGCAGCGCCACATACCCAGTCCGGCGTTGCGGACAAAAAAGATTTCTTCTCCGTCTTCCAGTATGTGCCATCCGGTTTTCCAGTCTTCGCAGGGATAGCGGCGCAATGCCTCTCCCACACTGAGATAGGAAAAATTGGCATGTTCGATCTCTTCACGGCTCAACCTGTCCGTACAGTAGGTCACTTTGATCCCTTCGGGCGCCCCGTGGATCAGATGACCGGCCATGGACAGATTTTCAGCCAGCGCCGGCTCGGTTTTGCGCATCGCCAGCACGGTTTCGCGCGGAAGATAGCCGTACTTCCGGATAATACCGTCCGCCAGATCGTTTTCCCCGAACATCCGTACACCCGGTGCGATTATGATAATCTCGCCGCCCTGCTCCACCGCCAGCTGAGTCCTGTAAATAGCCTTATTCGTTACCCAGGTGCTGTGGTAGCTTTCCGGATCCATCCAGACCACGCATTTGTGGATCGGCCGCTCGACATTATTGAAATTTACCTTCCGGCAAAGCGTCACTGCCCGTTCAAATGCCTGCCTGTCCGAACTGATATAGACGCCGCGGTAGGTGTCTTCGCCGTTCTCCTGAAGCATGACCGTCTGAATAAAAGTCAGCGGCATGATCGGATTCAGTATAGTTTCCTGTACGTAATCGAAAAGATCCCTGACCGGGTTATGGTCTTCTCCCAGGAGCCGCTCCAGGCCGTAAAACACGCCCAGAAAGTGGCTGACATTGATCATTTCGCCTCCGCCGCAGCCGACCAGCAGATTTTTGGTATAGCCTGCCATGCCTGCAATCTCGTGCGAAATGACCTGCCCGATCGAAAGGATCGCGTCGTACTTTCCGCTGACAAGCTCCCGATTGACGGAAACACGGACGTCCTCGGTGAACAGCCCCTGAGAAATCTTCTTCATTACCTCAGCCGGTACCGTTCCGATTTCCGTAACGGACTTTCGAAAATCATGCACCAGATACGCGTCTTCCGGGATTCCCGCGCCGAACATCCGGATCTGTTCTTCCCGCTTCATGGGGACATGAGTCCCCAGCGCCGGAAGGACTTTCACCGAAGCCCCGCGTTTTATGAGCTCATCATAGTAAAACGCCGTGATTTTTCCGGAGCCGGAATGAAAGCGCGTAATATCCGGCGGAAGCAGCAGTACACGCTTCCACTCCCGGGAATCCAGATGCTGCCGAAGCATTTTCTTTATCTCCTCAAAGGAAACTTCGGCTCCGTTCTTTTCTGCTGCATACAGCATGTCTTCTCCTTTAAGAGAGCCTGTCACCCGGAACGAATGACAGGCTCTGAAATCAGTCATCTGCATGTCTGGACGATTAAACTGTACGGTTCAGCACTTTCTGATCAGGGCTGCCATGCCCATGCCGCCGGCGGAATAGCTGACGATGACGCCCAGTTCGGCGGGCTTTAAACCATGACACAGACGGTTCAGCATCAGCAGACCTTCCGCACCGTCACAGCCGCCGAAAGCAGCCGCCCCGCCGAACGGATTGACTTTCTCCATCGGAACGTTCAGGCTTTTCGCTGTCTCCATCACGTCTGCTCCGCTGTTTTCCTTAATTTCGAACAGGGCGATTTCATTCGTCTTCAGCCCTTTATTCTTCAGCAGTTTCTCTGCGGCAGACGCCCCGGCTTCTTCCTGCTTTTCCGGATCGCAGCCTGATACCGCAAAGCCCAGAATTTCGGCGACAGGCTTCAGGCCGTGGGCCGCCAGCGCATCTTCTCCGGCCAGCAGTGTAACGACCGCTCCGTCTGCCTTCGGAGAAAGCAGGCCTTCACGGGCCTTGCCGGGCCACTCATCTTTATCGATGACAATCTCGCCCTTCTTGCGGTCCACATAGGACATCGGAACCACAGCATCACCTTCCAGCGCTCTGAGGTTCCCCGCCTTGCGCAGGGATTCCGCCGCGAAAGCAGCCTCTTCCTCCGCCGTCTCTTTGCCGTGTGCCTTTTCGTACTGTTCCAGGCGGCTCATCGGTTCGGGCTGGGTGCAGCACTCCGCCTCATCCAGCGAATCGATCACAAAACGGTCCTGCGGATTGAAATGCAGCCGCACATCACGCATCACGAAGGGAGCTGCCGAATAGCTGTCCGCGCCGCCGGCCATGACAATACTGTCGTTGCCGGTCGCAATCAGATAGTATGCGTTCCGAAGTGCCTGCAGGCCCGACGAAGCGATCGCCTGAACTGTATAACCGGGGACTTCGACCGGCAGTTCCGCTTTCAGCCAGGCATAATGACCGATATTGTTCGGCATTGTGGAGGGAAGGGACTGCCCGAAAACGACCTGATCCACAGCCAGCGGATCTAACTGCTGGCGTTCCAGCAGCTTCCGGATAGCCCTGGCCGCCAGATCGGAGGACATAAAACGCTTCAGGCTTCCGCCGGGCGCACCCAGGGGAGTCCTAACCAGATCCGTCAAATAAACTCGCTGCTCTTTCATGACTTACCTCCTGATCTGCTCGAAAATGGATGCGAACCCCATTCCGCCGCCGATGCACATGGTCACCATGGCGTAACGGACTTCCGGTCTCAGTTTCAGTTCATAAAACAGCTTGGTCGTCAGAATGCCGCCGGTGGCTGCCAGCGGATGTCCCAGCGAAATACCGCTGCCGTTGACGTTTGTGCGCTCCCAGATCGTATCAAAAGTTTCTTTTTCACTCCAGGAAGCCCATTCCCGCATAACCGCAACGGACTGGGAAGCAAAAGCTTCGTTCAGTTCGATTAGGCCGATGTCTTCAATTTTCAGACCGGCTCTGGCCAGTGCCTTTTTAGAGGCACCGATCGGGCCGATTCCCATGATGGAGGGATGTACCCCGACAATCGCCGATTCCACGTGCCGCAGATAGTAATTGTATCCGAGCGCATCGGCCTTTTCACGGTCCATGACAATCACGGCGGAAGCGCCGTCATTGCGTCCGGAGGAATTGCCGGCCGTTACGCAGCCGCCTTTCTTGAAGGCGCTCTTTAAGGCTGCCAGCTTCTCCAGCGAAGTTTCGCGGGGGAATTCATCCGTATCAAAACCGTCCACGGGAACGATCTGTTCCTTAAACTTGCCTTCTGCGATTGCTTTCTTCGCCCGCAGCTGACTGTTGTAGGCAAACAGATCCTGGATCTCTCTTTCGATATGATACTGCTCCGCGACATTTTCCGCGGTCAGTCCCATCGGAAGATCTCCGAAAAGCTCCTCCGGTGAGTTACCGGCCGTTCCTTCCAGGATATTGTCCATAAAAACCATGTTTTTCGTACCGACGCCTTCTCTGGCTCCGCGCAGATAATAGCACGATTTTGTCATGTTTTCTACGCCGCCGGCCAGAATAACATCCGCATCGCCCATCGCGATCGCCATACTGGCGTCATAAATGGACTGTGAACCCGAAGAGCAGGCTCTCTGCAGGGTATATCCCGGCGTTTTGTCCGGCAGACCGGCTTCCAGCCAGCCGTAGCGGGCAACATCCATGGGATAGGTGTTCATTTTTACATGGCCGAAATAGACCTCATCCACGTCTTCGGCCTCGATCCTGGAACGCCTGATTACTTCCTTCATAACGATTGCGGCCAGAACCTGCTCATCGTATTCGCTGAGCGAACCGTTCATCTTGCCGACGGCGGTTCTGACGCAGTCCGTTACAACTGCTTCACGCATGACATGATTCCCCCTGTCTGTATAAAAATATCTATTATGTTTTCACGCAATTGCTGCATTTTATTGTATCATTGACAGATCAAAAAAAATATCTCATAATATATTTGGAATTCATAAGTTTAAATTCATGTTTTTCAGGAGCGTTTATGATCACCCTCTTACAGCTTGAGTATTTCCGTAAACTCGCGGCCTCAGAACACATTACCAGGACTGCCAAGGAACTGTATATTTCCCAGACTGCCCTAAGCAGCATGATCATAAGCCTGGAAAAGGAGCTCGGCGTTCAGCTCTTCGATCGTTCCCGTCGGGCCATCCATCTGAACGAGGCAGGAAAGGTTTATCTGCACTACGTCAATGAGATCTTTGCCGCTCTTGATAACGGACAGGCCGCTCTGAAGGATCTGGTCGCCACCCAGGAAAAAAATGTCAGTCTGGCTGTCGGCTCTTCCCTGGTCTGGCTCCCCATGTTTCATGCTTTCCAGAAAAGCAATCCCGGCCTGATCATGCAGCAGTTCAACCTTGGCACAGACAATCTGAACCTGGCACTGCAGGAAATGACCGTGGACTATGTGATCGCCGGAGAAGACGATATCTCGGTCCCGGGCCTTGAGCGCTGCCTGATCAAGGTGGACGGCGTCTATGCCGTAGTCAGCCCGGACCACAGACTGGCCGGCCGGGAAAGCATCTTTCTGAACGAACTGATCCAGGAACCTCTTATCAGCCTGACCGGCGATTCGCCCTGGCGCGGTTTCTGTGACCGTCTGTTTGAGCGGGCCGGACTGAAAGCCAACATCGTAGTGGAATGCGATTACACAATGCGGGCACCGCTTATTGAATCCGGCTTCGGAATCGCCCTGACCTCTTCCACAGCCAAACAGGTGGATCTGCTGAAACCCAACAAATACATCCGTATTGCAGACGAGGGAATCCTTCGGCCTATGTACCTGTTCTGGAATCCCAGGAAATACATTTCCCAGGCCGCTCAGCATTTCAAGGAATACTGTATCGCATACTATAAGGATTCCCCGATCTGAAGCAGGCAGCTCGAAAAACATTAAAATACGGGGCAGTTGCCCCGTTTTTTGATGGGTTCAGCTTAAAACGCCTTTTTCCGCGAGTGCGCCGACCTCTTCTTCGCTGTAACCGAGGGTTTGCAGCACGTCTTTATTATGCGCACCGTACATAACCGGGGTTCCGACCGGGAAAACGCCCTGTGAGCCCAGACGGACCGGGCAGGTCGGCAGAATACGCCGGGCACCGTTGGTGCATGCGAATTCCTGCAGATAGCTGTTGGCCCAGGCCTGTTCATCGGTCAGAACGTCGCGGAAATGATTGAGACGCCCGCAGACGATATCCAGATCCCCCAGGATCTTCAGCCATTCTTCCGAAGTTTTCTTAATGAACCCGGCTTCAAGAATCGGAACGATGTCTTCCGCCTTCTCCATCGAAAGATCCAGCGTTGTGACTCCGAGATCGGCCATCTTCTTCGTCACGCCGAGCGCATCGAAGAATTTATAGGCATAGCGGTCAAATTCGAAGATCGTGCAGCGGACCCATTCGCCGTCGGCACATTTGAAAACCAGATTCATGGGGATCCCCATGTTGCGGATTTCGGGGAAGCGGTGTTCATACGGTTTCTGAGCCATGACGACGCAGCCGCCGAAAGCCCAGATGCCGGCTCCGTAAAGGGACATGGTGACAAAATCGCCCTTGCCGGTCCGCTCCCGCTGAAAGAGAGCCGTCATGATCCCGCCGAAAAGCGTGGTCCCGGAAATGGTATCCCCCATGGCATAGCGGCTGTTGACCGGATAGCTGCCCGGTGCGTCGATGGTCATATCCGCACTGAAGCCGGTCCGGGACCAGAAGGCGATGTTGTCAAAGCCCGGGGCATTGCAGTCCGGCCCTTCATAGCCGTATCCGGTCAGGGTCGCATAGATCAGCCGGGGGAAACGGTCCTTGACAGTGTCATAATCGATGCCCAGCTTAACCAGCGACTGCTGACGGGTGTTGGTCAGGAAAACATCCGCATCTTCAAGCAGGCGGAAGAAAATCTCTTTCCCCTGCGGCGTTTTCATATTGAGACTCAGAGACTTTTTGCCCGCGTTGTACAGGTCAAACATCGGGTTCTCATCCCAGCCGGTGCAGGTATGGCTGGCTGAGGTATTGCGCCAGGCATCGCCGCCGCGGCCTTCCACCTTGATAACATTGGCGCCCATATCTGCCAGTATACGGCCTGCTACAGGTGCTGCCACATAATTGGCCAGCTCAACGACCTTAATGCCTTCAAGAGGCTTGCCCATTGCGCGATCCCCCTTTTATCTTCCGCCGTTCACCAGGATCCACTGGCCGTTCAGATACGACGCCCTTTCGCTCGCGACGAAGGCGATGACTTCGCCGATCTCGGAGGGCTCACCCAGACGGTGCATGGGGTTGGAGGCGATCATGGCATCCATGACAGCCTGCGGGACCGCGTTGTACATGTCGGTATTGGTCGCGCCGGGCGCCACGCAGTTCACGGTGATGCCCTTTCTCGCACCTTCCTTCGCCAGCGAATTCGTAAAGCCGATCATGGCAGCCTTGGTGGCGGCATAGTTGCACTGTCCGACCACACCGCGGACCGACGCGGAACTGATATTGATGATACGGCCGTAGCCCTGATTCCGCATGTCGTTAATGACCTCATGGCACCAGAAGAAAGTCCCGTTCAGATTGGTGTTGATGACCTTCATCCACTGCTCCACGCTCATCTTGTGAAACATGACGTCTCTGGTCACACCGGCATTGTTGACCAGAATATCGATCCGGCCGAAACGTTCCTTGATAAGTCTGACAGCCTCAGCGACCTGTGCCTGATCCGAAATGTCACATTTGACGGGGAAGGCTACGGTGCCCAGCTCTTCGGCTGTTTTGCAGGCGGTTTCATAATCGTAGTCCACGCTCGCGATGCCCGCGATCTCCTCACGGACAAAGATTCTGGCTGTTGCAGCGCCTATTCCTCTGGCGGATCCGGTTACAACGGCAAATTTACCTTTCAGCATAACTGCTGCCTCCTTATTCTTAACGGGATGTCTTCCCGCTATTGATTCTGACACCATGTTAGAAGAAGTTTTTTCTTGTGTCAATTGATTTCAGTATTAGTTTTTTCTTGTATATACCGCTGAAAAAACTCACGTAATATTACCCGTACAGCCATACGGAAGGCTGAGCTATTTTCCGCCGTTGACCTGGATCCACTGTCCGTTGACATACGACGCCCTCTCGCTCGCCAAAAACGCGATCACCTCACCGATTTCGGAAGGATAGGCCAGGCGGTTTAACGGACTGGCGGCGATCGTCTTCTCCAAAATATTCTGCGGAACCGCGTTATACATATCGGTATTGGTTGCGCCGGGCGCCACACAGTTCACGGTGATGCCTTTTCTCGCGCCTTCCTTCGCCAGCGAAGTCGTCAGGCCTATCAGTCCCGCCTTCGTAGCCGCATAGTTGCACTGTCCGACCACCCCCTTGGCCCCGGTGGAGCTGATATTGACGATACGGCCGTAGCCCTGCTCTCGCATACCGTTAATAACCGCCCGGCACCAGAAGAAAGCGCCGTTCAGATTGGTGTTGATGACCTTCATCCACTGCTCAACGCTCATCTTATGGAACATAGCATCCCGGGTCACGCCGGCATTGTTGACCAGGATGTCGATGCGGCCGAAACGCTCATAGATCTTCCGCACGGCTTCAGCGACCTGCGTCTGATCCGAAATGTCGCATTGAACCGGAAAGGCCGCGGGCCCCAGTTCTTCGGCCGTTTTACAGGCAGCCTCATAATCATAGTCGACTATCGCGATGCCGGCTACGTTTTCACGCACAAAGATTTTGGCAGTGGCCGCTCCGATGCCTCTTGCACTGCCGGTAATGACAGCAATCTTTCCTCTCAGCAAAATATGTAATCCTCCTTTTATAACGGAATAAACAGTATACGGATCTTTTCCAGACCTGTTTTTACCATAGAAAAACACCGGATCGGTTCCGGTGTCTCTCTTCGTTCTGTTTACTGATCGATCCGACGGATCTCGTAGCCCTGACTCTGGATATAGTCGATCAGATCCCCCAGCATCGCCGCATTGGTAGACGAAACCGCATGCAGCAGATAGACGCAGCCATTATGCAGCCCCGCCTCCGCTTTCTGCAGCGACTGAGCCACATCGGGTTGATTGTTGACGCTGTAGTCGGCATAGGCATAGCTCCACAGCACGGTGGTGATGTCCATCCTTCTGGCCAGTGCCAGATCCCGCTCGCAGGTGGATCCTTCCGGCGGCCGGTAATAATGGATCTGATAAGCGAAGCCCAGCAGCTGATTGACTTTCAGCTGCAGTCCGTTCAGCTCCATGATAAAGGACTCGTCCGTTTCCTTGGGCATGATCCGGTGATGATCCGTATGGGAGCCGATGACATGCCCCTCATTGTACATCCGGAGCAGCAGATCCCTGTTCTTCTGATCGTTGACAAAATCGCCGGCCACAAAGAAGACGGCTTTTACGTTCTTCTCTTTCAGTGTATCCAGGATGGAGGCGGTATAGCCGTATTCGTAGCCGCAGTCAAAAGTCAGATAGGTCACCTTCTGATCGGCATTCTTGCGGTAGATCGCGCCGTATTTTTCCAGAGTGGCCAGGGTAGGCGCATGCCGTTCGTATTCGGTCTTTTCCTCTCCGGTCTCCGGATTTCTTACCTTCTTTCCGCACCACCAGCTTCCGTTCGGGTCGGAAGCATTGACATCCTCAAAGAATCCGCGGTTTATGTCATCAGGAAGAGGCAGGACTTCGGTCGCCGTGTACAAATGGAACTCCTCCAGCACGGGCGGTTCTGTCTGCAGCGGCTCCGTTTCCAAAGGGGCCGGTGCAGTCGTTGTCTCTGTCTGGGAAGAGCTGCCGGGATCCGCCGTGCTTCCGACAGGCGGAAACGTTTCCGCTGTGGATGAATCCGGCACCAGACGAGACTCGACGGGCGTACTTTCGGCCGGTGAGCCGCTGAAGTGACGGATCGCATACCGAACGACAAAGAACAGCGCGGTCATGATCAGAAGCAGCAGCAGAACAAGCGGAATTATCAGCCAGCTCTTCTGCCGTCTGACGCGTTTCCGGCTCCGGCTGGATGTCTTAAAGGTACGGTTATCGTTTTGATTATTCTCACTCATGAAAAATCTCCTGTCCCATTGAGTGCAGGACTGTTGAAAACTATTTGGATTAATTTTAACACATCATCGGTGGTTTTGCAAATCTATTCTGCCACAATCCGGTTGGCCCATTTTCCCTGCCGGACAAACCAGAGACTGACCGCGCACTTTAAGATCATCCCGCTTTCCACGATCGCAAAGAGCGGAATGATCGGCAGATCCGTAAACCGGCTGATAAAGAAAGCCGCCACGACCTGAACGCTCCAGAGCATGCCGCAGTCCGTCAGCATAGTAATCAGCGTTTTTCCGCCCGAGCGGACCATAAAATAGCTGCCGTTCAGCATGGCATCAAAAGGCAGGAATGCAGCCGTCACCAGCATGAGCTCTGTGGCCAGGCGCCTGACATCCGCATCCGTATTGTAAAGATGCGGAGCCACGAAAGCGACGCCGGCATAGATCAGAGCTATCGCGATCCCCAGGATCAGCATGAAGGTGATCAGGCGCGGAGCATCCTCCCGCGCTTCCCGGATCTTCCCTGCCCCGAGCTGCTGGCCCACAATGATCCCGACCGCGCTGCCCGAGGAAATAAACGCCACAGAGAAAACGTTGAAGAACGTATTGCTGATGTTGCAGGCCGCCACGACATGAAGGCCGCGCGTGGAATAACACTGCTCCAGAAAAGCGATGCCGGCTGCCCAGAGGGTCTCGTTCATCATCAGGGGCAGCCCCTTCAGAATGATCTGACGGCACAGGGCACCGGGGATACGGAAGTTCCGGAAAACGCCGACAATAAAAGGCGCCTTCTTCTTATTCCGCAGCGTCCAGGCCGCAACAAAGATCAGTTCCACAAAACGGGAAGCCACCGTCGCGATCGCCGCGCCGACCACACCGAGCCGGGGCGCGCCGAAATGTCCGAAGATCAGAATAAAGTTCAGAATCAGATTCACAAAGACCGCGATCAGGCCGGCGATCATAGGCGGTACGCCGTTGTCGGTTTCGCGCAGCGTGCTGGAGAATGACTGGGTCAGTGCGTTCGGGATCAGACCGATCAGAATGACGGCAATGTACTGCTTCGCCAGGGCCAGGATCGCAGCCGCATCGGCCGGATCTCCCTCTCCCTTAAGATACAGGGAAATCAGCTGTTCTCCGAAAAAGATAAAGATCAGACCGGCGCCGAGCGTCAGTCCCAGGGCGATCAGCATTTTGAAGCGGAAGGTGTTCCGGACGCCTTCCGTGTCGTTCTTTCCGTGATACTGGGCCGTAAAGATCCCGGCACCGGAAACAGCTCCGAAAATACTCAGATTGTATACGAAGACCAGCATATTGGAAACGGAAACGCTGCTCATCTCGACTGTCCCCAGGCGGCCGACCATCAGGTTGTCCAGCATGTTGACAAAGTTCGTGATCGCGTTCTGCACCATAATCGGAAGCATCACCATAAAGATGTGCTTGTAGAAATGCTTATTTCCGAAATACTTCTGTCTCAGCGTCATATCAACCTCCCGTGACAGCTTATGAGTATAGCAGGAAGACAGCGCCGATTCAAGCTGATTCCTGCAGACAAACGGATTATTATGAAAGCAAAATAATTATCGAAAAACAGTTGACACGCGCCCGCTTTACCGCTATACTGTGCTAAACTGTTGAGGAAGAGTAAGTAAGCTCTGTTTCTCCTGTTCCAGAGAGCGGCCGGCGATGGAAAGGCCGTACAGAAAGCAGAGCCGAATGGACTTCTGAGGGCAAACAGAAAACCTTCGGGTGAGTATGGGCGACGGAGCAGGCTCTCCGATATCAAAAGCCGGCATGTGTCAGCATGCGATGAGCGGACGAAACATCGTCAAGCCGGGTGGCACCGCAGGGAACTCCTGTCCCAGCAAGAAATTGCGGGGCTTTTTTTATTCCCCGCAAAGCGGAGGGCAAATCGCCCTCCCCCTGTCAGCTTCGCTGACATCCCTCTCCCGCGTCCGGGGGAGGGCAAGAAAGGAGATGTCAAATGATGAAGACCGAACACGAGATCCCCTACAAGATCTACCTGACCGAAGACGAGCTGCCGGACAGCTGGTACAACGTGCGGGCCGACATGAAAAACAAACCGGCCCCCCTGCTCAATCCCGGGACCGGTCAGCCGATGACCGCGGCCGAACTGGAACAGGTCTTCTGCGCGGATCTGGTCGCGCAGGAGCTCGACAATGACACCGCGTATTTCCCGATCCCGCAGGAGATCCTGGGCTTTTACAAAATGTACCGTCCGTCGCCGCTGGTCC
>JAEEGL017309028.1_pt1 | contig 13659 bp, 9 predicted proteins | sample 9134231 | NCBI WGS metagenome assembly JAEEGL01 (sample SAMN16246548, study PRJNA631951) | gut metagenome | biome: gut microbiome; feature: rumen; material: fiber-attached | host: Bos | place: Iran: Karaj | collected 2018-10
ATGAGCCAGAACTCCGAGCGTCTTGCCTGGAGCGCTGAGGAAGTCGATAACAAGCTCGTCACCATCATGAAGAACATCCACAAGAACTCCATGGAAGCTGCTGAGGAGGCCGGTCTCGGCTACAACCTCGTAGCGGGCGCCAACCTCGCCGGCTTCAAGAAGGTCGCCGACGCCATGATGGCTCAGGGTATTGTGTGATCTGACAACAGATAACAGCATACGCTTGGAGCGCTCCTGAAAAAGGAGCGCTCCTTTTTAATAAAATATGATCAATAATAATGAAGGAAGGGATACCGTGCGTATCCCTTCCTTTTATAATCGAGCGGTATTTATCGCGATCAGCTCTTCGGCAGCCCTTTGCCGTTGAACGTGATGGCCGCGCCGGTCACGGGCGCGTCGGCAGTTGAAGCGTTGGCGGAGCAGTACACGTAAACGTACTGGCCGGTCTTTACCGATATAGTACCCGCGCCTTCAAGCACAGGGGTGAATTTCCCGTCGATGTTACGAAGATCGTCGTCAAACTCTCCGTCAAGCAGATATACCTTCCATTGTACTCCGGTATCGCCGCTGTCGATTTTTACGGAGATATTCCCGCCCCTGACGATGCGGAACCACTTGAAACCGGAGGATTCAAAGCAGTCTTCGGACTTGATCGTGTAATTCGTGGATTTGGTCTTTGCCGTTTCCGTCGGAGCGGCGGTCTCCTTATGAGAATCCGAGCTTGTATCCTTGGAGGCGGATTTGGAGTCGTCCTTCTTCGTGTGGAAGTCTTGCGCATCGAGCTTTATCGAGTCCCGGCTGTCTTCGGTATCGATCACGCCGACTTGATCCTTGCGCGCGCATGCCGCGCAAAGAAGCGCGGTCAGCGCTATCGCGAGCGTGAGCAGTATTGCAGCTGTTTTTTTCATATTGATCACCGTGCCTTTTCAGGCGCCTTTCAATGCTGATTGTTTTAACGGGCTTGACGCCCAAATCATTATACCACATTTGCCGCATATTTCAATACGGTATCTGAAAAGGCGCTGCAGGGCGGGTTTTTTTAGCGGATAGGGGCGGATCGTTCGCTTTGATCAGCGGGAAAAACCGTGCACGCGGTATATTCCGGGCCGTTTCAATGCTCCGAATATATCTGCTCTCACGGCAAAAGGCCGAAACAGCAAGAAAATAATTTTCAACAATGTGTCGATAAAGTGGCAGATCAGCTTCAAAAACGGTCTGGATCAGCATTTATAAGGCCAAAACGGCTCGTTTGGATATAGGGGAAGCCTCAAAACCCGTAAAATATATTATTTTTCGGTATAGACAATATACAGGGTCGTTGGTATAATATATCCATACTTTGAAAGGTCATACCTTTCACATATCACAGGAGGAAAAACAATGAGTATGAAGAAACTGGCATGTGCATTCATAGCCGTCCTCATGGTGCTTGCGCTTGTACCGCTTGCATCCCTTGCAAAGACCGTGACCTATAATGCGCATGAAGCCCGCGAGCTTGCCAAGATGGATAAGGCTTGGGTAAGCATTGAAGCAGTTGAAAAGGAGGCCCTCAACAAGAAGGCGACTCCTCATGAAGTTACCCTTGCGGCTTACAAAGCAACGGTAAACAACCCCTATGTCGATAAGGGCAGCATCGTCTGGGAGAGCGAGAACCAGTTCGCTTTCACCATCGACGGAATGCATAACCTCTACTGCTATCGTGTCCGCAACACCAAGCACGTTCCTTCCATCAACCAGAAGATAGTGGATACCGTTACCCGCGGCACCTGCGGCTCTGCGGGAAGCAAGAACGTACTCCTTGTCGGCCCCTATTACGGCCAGGATTCCAGCTTCACCGATCAGTATAAGAACGAGGCGAAGTCCATCGCCAACGCTACCGGCGGCACTCTGACCCAGCTCACCGGCACCAACGCGACCGGCCCCGCCATCGCTTCCAACTATACCAATAAGGGCGTCGTCATTTACGACTCCCACGGCGTACAGTCCGGCACCACCTCTTACCTCTGCCTGACCACCACCACCGGCATAACCACCACCGACTACAACAACGGCTGGGCTGTCAAATCCGGTTCCGCCGCGTTCATCGACGGCCGCTACATTCAGAACCACGTTTCCGGCACCCTCTCCAACTGCATAGTTTGGATGGCTATCTGCGAAGGCATGAAGAAGGCAGGCAAGGGCACGACCGGTACCGCTCTCCTGGCCGCCGGCGCAGCCTGCGTTTACGGCTATTCCCAGTCCGTCTCCTTCACCGGCGATTATAAGTATGAAGCCAAGTTCTGGACCGAGATGAAGAACGGCGCAACCGTTAAGGCTGCCATTCAGGCAATGAAGAACACCTACGGTGTGCCCGATCCCGTTTCCGGCGGCGATGCGTACCCCATCGTAATGAGCGCACTGGATGCTTTCCCCAGCAATCCCGATTCAAACCAGACCGTTAACTGCGACTGGGTGCTCCTTGGCGGCAGCTCCGCTCCCGTGACGATCACCTCCGTATCCGTCGCTAACGTTTCCGTCAAGGTCGGCGGCACCGCGAACGTATCCGTTACCGTCAACCCCTCCGACGCCAACTATACCATCACCTCTTACGCAAGCTCCAATACTTCGGTTGCTACCGTTTCCTCTTCCGGCGTCGTCACCGGTAAGGCCGCCGGCACCGCTACCCTTACCGTAAAGGTCAAGGACAACAACTCCGGCACCACCTACACCAAGACCGCTACGATCACCGTTTCCGAGTTCACCGGCTACACCCTCGTATCCGCGCCCGTTTCCGGCGGTCAGTACATCATCGTATCGAACGGCTATGCCGTTGGCAATACCATTTATTCCAACAACCATTACCTCACCTCCTATGCGGTAACGGTCAAATCCGACAACACCCTGACGATCCCCTCTTCCGTCACCGTCAACAACATCCTCTGGACTGTCGGCGGCAGCGCTTCCGCGGGCTGGACTTTCAGGAATGTCGGCAACAGCAAGTACATGGGCCTTGATTCTTCCCAGTACCTGTATCCTTCCTCCACCAGCGTTGCATGGCTCTATTCCGGCGGCGATCTTAACAACCAGGTAGACTCCGACGGTTACTACTATCTGTCCCTCGGTTCCAGCAAGGCTTACTTTACCACCAGCAAGAACACCGGCAACAGCATCCAGTTCTATCAGTACGTTTCCGGCGGCGCAACGCCCACCGCTGCTCCCACCGCTGCGCCCACCGCAGCGCCCACCGCAGCGCCCACCGCAGCTCCTACCGCAGCGCCCACCTCGGCTCCTTCCGGAACCTACTACGCTCCCACCACCACCATCACCACCGGCGCTGAGTACCTCATCGGCTATACCGACGGCACCAACACCTACCTGCTGATGAACTACTGCCCCAATGCCAGCAACCACTACTACTATAACTCCAGCTCCAACTATTACGGCTATGCTGTAAGGGCTGTTATGAGCGGCAGCAACGTTGTTGGCGTAGATACCACCACGATGACCGACGCGACCCTCACCCACGTCACCTGGAAGTTCGTTGCCAGCGGTTCCTATTACAAGATCCAGTCCGGCTACAATTCCAGCTACTACCTCAGGGTCTACAGCTCCAAGACCTATGCCGATATGTATCCCGCATCCGGCACCAGCTACGCTACCAAGTGGCAGTACACCAACAACATGCTCAAGTACACCGTATCTTCGAGCGTTATCAAGTACGCCAACTTCTACTCCGGCGCGGCGGATGATTACGGCTTCTTCGGAGCCACCACCGGCAGCGGCGTGAACATCGTACTCTTTAAGAAGGTAGGCTAATAAACAAAACTCAGCTTTCCTGCGGGCCGGCAAAAGCCGGTCCGCTTTTTTGTTGCCGGTTTGTCGGCATATTTTCATTGAACTGCGGTAAAGTATATGGTAAAATCAAATCGAACGGGAGCGGCACGCTCCATATTCGGAGGGATCCATGAGATCGAAAAGGCTTTCATGCATACTGCTTGCGCTTATCCTCGTTATGAGCCCGGCGCTTTTTGGATGCAAAAAAGACAATATCAAAGAAAAATACGGTTCTCCCGTGGATTTTGACGGCCCCGCGCATGAAGTCAAGGTCATGTTCGTCAACGTCGGCAAAGCGGACTGCGCGATCGTGCTGGTAGACGGGCGCGCGTGGCTCATCGATACCGGCACCGAAGAGAGCATCGTCAACGTGTATTGTGCGCTTTCGCTGCTCGGCGTGAAAAGCATCGACGGCATTATACTGACTCACCAGCACGAGGATCATATCGGCGGTGCGGAGGCAGTCTGCGCGCGCTTCGGCGTTGGCAAGGCGGTCTATCCCGAATACCTGAATGACAGCTCGCCTATCGATAAGCTCGTTTCGGGAGCCGGTCTTGAAAAGCAGACCGCTAAAGCAGGCGACAGGATAACCGTTGTGCCCGATGAAGGCGGCAGGGTGGAATTCGAGATACTCGCCCCGTCGGAGCGGGATCCGAACGATGACAACGATAATTCGCTCGTTGTAAAACTCCGTGTCAACGGCAGGACTTTCCTTTTTACGGGCGATATGCAGACCGCGGAGGATGGCAGGCTCGTTTCTTCGGGCGCGGATATCAAATGCGACGTGCTGAAAGTCCCCAATCACGGCAATCCCGACGCGACTTCGGATGCATTCGCAAAAGCCGCTTCGCCGCTCATTTCAATAATATCAACGGATACCTCCGTCGATAAGGATTCGGCAAATTCAAAAGTGCGCGCAAAGCTGTTCGGCTCCGAGATACACCTTACGCAGGACAGCCCCGTCGGCGTGCTGATAACGGTATCCTCCCGCGGGGAGATATCCGTTTCCGATCCCGAAAGGCCCGCGGCGCTCTCCGGAATCGAATTGATACGGGTCAGCAAGCAGGAGCAGGCGTTCACGGTCAGGAACACCACCGGAGAAACGATCGATATTAGCGGCTGGTTCGTTTATTCAACAAAGGGCTATGAGGCGTTTTCATTCCCCGAAGGAACGACAATGCTCCCCGGGAGCACTCTGACCGTAGCCTGCAGCGGCTCAGCCGTGGGAGCGGATATCATCTGGAACATTAAAAAGGCCTGGGCGGATAAAAAGGACGACGAAGCCGTGCTGTGCGATCCGGGCGGGAACGAGATCTCAAGAATGAAAAGCGAATAGATACAATGCGTTTAAGGCCGCCAAAGGCGGCTTTTTTCATACTCTCCGTTATTAAAGCATAGTATTCAAATAAAGCTGTGTTGGAAAACGGAGGTAGTATGGAAACGTTGAGATACGGCGCCCGCGGCAGCGGAGTGCGTCTGATGCAGCTCGCGCTGAAGCGGGCGGGGAGCTATAAAGGCGAGATCGACGGTGTATTCGGGACAAGGACTCTGAATTCCGTCAGGCGGTTCCAATCCGCGGCGGGGCTCACTCCCGACGGCGCTTACGGGATCAAAACAAGAATGGAGGCCGAGCCGTATCTGATCGGATCCGCGATCCATAAGCTGAAGCCGGGGGATACCTTCTACCGGCTCGGGAAAAGCTTCGGCATATCGGCGGATGATATCGCGCTCGCGAATCCCGGCCTCGATCCTGCCGACCTGACGATAGGCAAAACGATAGTTCTGCCGCTCGTTAAAAGCGTCGTTCCTACCGATATCCCGTATTCTTCGGAGCTCATGAAATACGTGTCCGAGGGACTGACGCTGCGCTACCCGTTGATAAAGACGGAAACGATCGGCTGTTCCGAGGAGGGGAACCCGCTGTACCTTTTTAAGGCCGGAAGCGGAAAAGCAAAGGTGTTCATCAACGCGGCGCATCACGCGAACGAGTGGATAACCGCTCCGCTCATATTGGATCTTCTCGAGACCCTTGCCAAAGCGTACGCCTCAAGAACGACGGTCTGCGGCAGGAGCGCTTCCGCGCTGCTTTCGGGCGTTACGCTCTATGCCGTCCCGATGGTGGATCCGGACGGCGTCGATATCGTCAACGGCGCGGCGGGAAAGAGCGCCTTTGCCAAAGCGCTCGCAATAGCGGAAAACTATCCCGATATCCCGTTCCCTTCCGGCTGGAAGGCAAATGCCGAAGGCACCGATCTGAACCTTAACTATCCAGCCGGTTGGGAGGAAGCCAAGCGCATCAAGTATTCGGAGGGATATTCTTCGCCTGCTCCGCGCGATTACGTCGGTCCGGCGCCGCTCAGCGCAGCAGGATCGCGGGCGCTGTATGAGTTGAGCGAGGCAAACGATTTTTCGCTCACGATCTCGTATCATACGCAGGGCGGCGAGATCTATTGGAAATACGGCGATATCGAGCCGGAGGGCTCCGCGCGTATCGCCGCGAGAATGGCGGAGGCTTCTGGTTACAGGGCGGCAGACGTGCCGTATGAGTCCGGCTTTGCCGGATACAAGGATTGGTTCATAGACAGGTTCCGCCGCCCGGGCTTCACCGTTGAAGCCGGTTACGGAACCAATCCGCTTCCCCTTTCACAGTATGATACGATCAGAGCGGATAACTTCCCGCTTATCGTTACCGCTATGGAGGCCGCAGCGGACAAATAGTGCCTAAGCCGGTCTTAATAGGATCAGCTCTCAAGGCCGCGCCGGAAGGCGGCTTTCAAAGCGGCCGGCTCCCATCGATAGCATAATAAAAGCATGATGCGTTTCACCGATCCATGCATCATGCCTTTTTCTTATTTATCCGGCCGGTTGCGCCGACCGTATGCGCTTACGGCGGCTTTTACCCTATGCCCATTACTCTTCGGAGCAGCAGCAGCGCGTCTTCGGTAGTTACGGAACCGTTGTAATTGATATCCGCAAGCGCTTCATAAAACCCGTTCGATGAGATCTCAAGCGCATACCGCAGTATCAGCAGAGCGTCGTTTGCATCCACGCTGCCATCCAGGTTAACGTCGCCCATCACGGTGCCGAAATTGACGCTCACTTCATCGAGCAGCGCTCTGCCGTCGAGCCCGCCGGTATAGACCCAGCGGATATCGCAGACGCCGCCCGTCATAACGCGGCAGAACACCTCGTTCATGCCGCCCTTATCGGGGGAGCAGACGAGGGCTTCTTCGCCGTTGACAAGGAGCTTCAGCTCGGACTCGCCCTCCAACAGGCAGCTGAATACGATCACGTCGCCCGGGTTCAGCTCGACGCTCGTGCTCACTCCGGATTCGTCGTTTCCGCAAGCCGCGGCGACGGCGATCCCGTCGACAATCTCCGGCTCAAAGGCAGCGGCCTCTCCTTCGGTGGAGAAATGCAGTTCTCCACCGGTGATATTGAGCGCGTAATCAAGATCCACTTCGATCAGCCATTGACTGTCAAGCCACTCCACGCGGCCCTTAAGCCAGTTTCTGAGGTTCCTAACGCCGTTGGCGAAGTTCTTGTGCCAAAGCTCGTAATTCGGCCCCTGAACGATCGAGAGGTATGCAGCCTGCTCGTCTATAAGATAGAACAGCTCACGGATCAAAGTCGGCCTGTAGGCCGTGTAGCGCTCCATGAGCGCGCGGCGGAATTCCGGCTTGGTATCGTAGAGGGTGTCCATCCAGGGATTGGAGCTGTTTACTATCTGGAACCCATCGTAAGTGTTGCAGGGGGGACAGTCGTCGCCGTCGTTATGAGCGGGATCGGCGTTCGACCACGAAACGAGCCCGTATGCAAGATCGAAATCCCATGGAGCGGTCATATAAAGATGGTCGTCGTCCCTGTCCTTATACATCCAGCAGCTCGTTTTCAAGTTGCCGTCAATGTTCTTGGCGATCTCCTGAACGATTATGAAATCCACCCACGAGCTGGTGTCGACGTAATCCGTATAGGGGCGGCCCTCTCCGTTTATTATCGAATTATGGATACGCTGCATATAGGTCTCAAGATAGGCCTTCATGGTGGAGACCAACGCGGCGTCATCGGGCTCGGGAGCCTTCAAAACGAAGTAGTCATGCGCCTGATTCGCCCAGTAGGGACAATGGAACCAGATATCGTTCTGGAAATCTATCCGTCCGTTTACGTCCTTCTCGATGAGGTATCCGCCGGAAAGATGCTCCGCGTCGGCCTCCTCGATATCGATCTTGCTCTTTTCTATGTCTATCCTTTCAACAAGTATGTATATGCCGTTGTATTCGCCGTTGAGGTAAACGTCTACGAATTCGCATTTAGTAACGTAATCGATGCCTATAAGCCCCTGATAGGCCTTGTAGGTGATGTAATTGCGCATCAGCGAGCCGTCATTATAGCTCGGCACGATGGCGTATTTCTTGGTCTTGGGGATATCGAGCAGCGAAGCCTTGCTGTCGAGCTTGATGGAGTACGGCTTTTTGGGATAAGTCCATGATGAATTGCCGCGCCCCTTGACCTTACCGGTACCCTCGAAATCGCCGGACGAGAACTCTTTTGTGCCGAGCGTAAGAGTGAATTCGGCGTCCACCCAGGTCTCCTTGCCGATCTCATCAAAAGGAACGGAGGCCTGGATATAGAGCTTGGGAAGCTCTGCTGCTGCGGCGTTTACGGCAACGGAATCCCAAACGGAGAGTTCAACGCTCTCTCCCGAAACGGCGTTGAACCAAAAAGTAACGCTGCCGTCATAGTTGATAAAGCGCGTCGCGCGGGGATCGTCGGGGAAGAACGGGGAATAGGTCTCGGAATAGCTCCAGCCATCCCCGAACGACGCTACAAAGCCCAGCAGCTTGGTTTCATCGAAAACCAATTCATCGCCATCCTTGTGCGCTATGATGCTCATGGAATCGCTTTCAAGAGAAGCTATCGCGACCCCGTCCGAAACACGCGGTTCAAGGCGGAATACGGCGCTTCTTTCATCGGCGGTATCCGCCTGCGCCATAGTGCTCTGCTTCGAGAGGCTGCCCGTTAAAACGGTGCTGAAAGGAGCCAGCACGAACAGTACCGCAAGTATTATCGCCGAAAGCTTTTTGATACGATTTCCATCCATATCGTATCCTCCTTTATGCTGCTTTTCGCATGAACCCGTTTCCCGAACACATCCCGCCGAAGCCTGCCGCTACCGTGCGGCGCGAATGACCGAGCATGTCACATCTTTATCAGATACTGGTGGATGAACTCGTCGATCTCGCCGTCCATGACGGCCTGTATGTTGCCGGTTTCGCAGCCGGTGCGGTGATCCTTGACCATCGTGTAGGGCTGGAAGACGACAGCTTTCGCATGGAAAAGACACAGATGGTTGATTTATCCAAGAGAGGGTTACCTTATTGATAATATGATAAAAGCTGTCTTCGGGTTGTTATGCCGTATTTTTGCGGAATGCCTGTAGCCGCAAGATCTTTTCCCACAAATCTTCCGCCCAAATAATACTCCTTACCGACATATTTAGCATACCACGAAAGCACCTGGTCTATCGATGGGGTGTCAATTCCGCACAATTGACAATCTGCCCGAATAATAGCCAGACCGTATGGGAAATCTTCTGTGAACAGTCGTGATGAAGTGTCGACCACATAACCGCTTCCGTCGGGCGCATCAATCATAGGAGAGTAAATGGTTTGAAAAGACGGAATACTGTTGATTTTTATCGTAAGATCATGAGCGGTCGGGGAGTCGTAGTGTTCTGTAAGGGGACGTATTTCAGTTGTATCATACTCTGGGATGCTGTCAAGTAATTTGTGCAGTTCCTCATCCATGGACAGCATCATTTCGGAAGCATAATCTGTCCACCCAACATAAAGCTTTAGCTTACAATCAAACACATGCTCTCTTGGATACGAACTAAACATTTGAAACAATCTTGACGTATGCAGTATCGGATTCGTGGGAGCAAGAGCTATCGAGAGATAATTCGAAGCCTTCCGGGTAACAAGACCGCAGCTTTCAATCAGTTTACAGATATCATCTGTTTTTTCGGGATGCTGTGCAGCAATGATGCTATAAGGCTTCCAACTAAGAATATCAACTTCCTTGCCATAGTGCTTGAGACGTGTAATAAAGGGAACACGCTGAAAACCGAACAATGAACAATTCTTTTTGAAATACTTGTAAAAGAAAAATTCACACCCTCCATAACCTGGAACAACCCCGATATATGAGTTTTGTGAGACATAAGGGGAAATGTTCATGAATGTCTGTTCAACAGCAAAATGAGGAAGAGCGATGAACACCAAGTTGGCATCAGATGCAGCTATTTTTGGATCGGAAGATATACAATCCAGCTTAGAGTTAAACGAAACCCCATGCTCAATATCATTACATGTTAGAATGCCTGAGTATTGCTCGGGATGACGAGTATACAAAGAAACAGTATAATCATGATTGTGATTCTTTATGCTGCAAGCAAGTGCAGTCCCGATATTGCCGCCTCCGACGATGCAAACCTTCATGTAAAAGCCCCCTTAGTTTAGTATAGATGACAATGCTTTTAACAGTTGATCATTATCTTTGCTATCTCTTACCGCCAGTCTGATATACTGCCTGTTATCCTTATTCATCTTTGCTTGCAGGTTTTTTATCAGTATGTTGTATTTTGCGATCAATACTCGGGTAAGATCGGCAGCGCTCATGCCGGTCGTTATTTCTACCATTACGAAATTAGCTTGTGATGGGATGACCCTAAGACCGCGTATTGTTGAAAGTGCTTCGATGAATCGTGCACGTTCTTCGCGAAAGAGTTCTAGTGCACAGGAATAGTCGTTTTTATACTTCTGAGCGATCTGAAGATAGAACTCGGCGAAAGAATTAATATTCCATATCGCTACATCTTTCTTCATATACGCGATCATTTCGGTGTTTCCGGAGGCAAGTACGCCTAGTCGGAGGCCGGGAACACCAAAAGATTTTGAGATACTCTTTATGACATAAAGATGGGGATTCGTGTCAAGCAGAAGCTGATCAAAGAAAGAATTGTCAGGTTCATCGGCAAAATCTGCAAATGACTCGTCCACTATAAGCTTTATACCCCTTTCGGCTGTCCAATCAATCAAACGGTAGACGTCCGCTTTTTTAATATGATTTCCAGAAGGATTATCGGGGTTGATTAATACCAGAGTAGAAATCCCTTTGTCTTCGAAAAATGTTATCAGATCTTGAACAGAATAGGAATAATCATCATTATCAGGCCAGAAAACGACAAGCTTTCCGGGATCATATCTGTGAGAGTATTCCTCGAACGTAGGCCGCACGATTCCGAGTTTACCCGAGGATCCTTCAATAAGGGATTTTATCAGTTCGGCTGCCCCGTTACCAACAACTATGTTCTTTTGATGCACATTGAAATTCATAGCGGCGAGAAGAGAATTGACATTCATACCACTTGGATACTGCCTTAACAGAACATCAAAGTTTGCAGCCAATTCGTCAACCATCCGCTTGGGAGGGAAGTACGGGTTAACGAGGTAACAGAAATCTAAAAGCTTTGGGTAGCGCCAGTATCCGCCAAACCGCCCTTGAAGGAGTTTAACTCTTTCATCCTCATCGGGCGTGAATATTGACTTGGCAATATCAAGGTCCTGGATATCGTCTATTTCATACCAACGCTGACCGGAAAGACGTTTTGCTTTGATTTCAGGGTCATCGAGCATAGTAATAACACGCAATACCTGTTCATAATACTCGTTCTGCCCCAAAGCAGCCTGATATGCCACTAAAAACGGAACATAATGAGTTTCGGAAAAGTGTTTACTGAACTTGTAAATGTTTACGGTTTTATAATACGTATCCGTTTCGCTAAAATCAAGCCTCTTTCCGGGGACAAATGCGCTGATAGAATCATCATCGGCGAGCTTAACGCATGTGCCGTCCATCCATGACTCGTATTTGTCGACAAGAGCAAGCGATTCTCGCGGATCTGAAACAAGCATCTGCAGAACAGAATCCTCAAAAATCAGGTCGGATTCCAATAACAAGGTATCATCCTCAATAAGCTGATCTTTTGCAAGTGCAAGTGAATAGATGTTATTGGTTTTATCAAAAATAGGATTGTTAATATACTCGATTGGTGTACGAATTGTCAACGTACCGATATAATCCTTTAATTTTTGTCCCTCGTAACCAATAACAATAACTATTCTTGACAAATTGAGACAATCCAACTGATGAAGCATGCGCTCGATCAAAGTTACTCCATTTACCTTGATCATGCATTTTGTATTGTTCTTTGTTAATTCTTTAAGACGCCTGCCCATTCCTGCAGCGAGTATGATAGCTTGCATTATTACCTCCAAATTGGTGTTTTGAGTATTTGTTGCTTTACCTACCAAAATCGAGCTTTATTGGCTCATGCCCCGGATTGCGCATTTCTTCAGGAGGCAGCTCCATATAGTTGCCATAGCTGGGCTTAAGAAGTGAATCATAATCCGAAGCTATATGCAGCATGCAGCCTTCAAAAAGAATAGTCGAATAGCTTTCAAATACTTGACTAGGAAAGCGCCTATTTAAGTTCGGAAGTGTAGACATACAGCACCATGAAAAATTGTTATGGATCTCAATGTCGTATTGGCTTAGGGAAGCGCTGGCATTTGCAAGCATTTTATTCCTGAGCTTTCTCGGAATGAGTTTAAAAGTAAAACGTACTATTCTTTTTTTGATACCTTCGGAATGAACATTTACGTTTGCGCGCGTAAGGAGTATGATTTTTCTACCGGTATTGAGTGTTTTGCGTGCTGTTTTCGGATCGAAGCTGATCTTATCCATCGGGAATATGTCCACCCAGATTCCATGGTGTCCATGATGCTCGTCCTCGCCTTTACTGAGCAGAATGGTACCATCCTTGCGGAGCTTTGCATGACAAGTCCCACAATGCGGGTCGTTAACATAGTTTTGAAAGAAGTACCCGTTTACAGGGCTTTTTTCCCATGCATCGCAGAATTTTGCATAGTTTGCTCTGGTCATGATAACGTCAACGTCATCGTCCCACGGTATGAATCCGCTATGTCTTACGGCACCGATTGCAGTTCCATAAGCAAGCGAATATTCAACTCCGTTATTCCTGCAAAACTCATCCAGCACCTTCAATATTTCAAGTTCTGCAAGCTGCAGCCTTCGCAGTTCCTCGGACGTCATATCGAAGCCTCCCTGTCACATCTTTATCAGATACTGGTGGATGAACTCGTCGATCTCGCCGTCCATGACGGCCTGTATGTTGCCGGTCTCGCAGCCGGTGCGGTGATCCTTGACCATCGTGTAGGGCTGGAAGACGTAGGAACGGATCTGGCTGCCCCATTCGATCTTCTTGAGCTCGCCTTTGATGTCCGCCATCTTCTCCATGCGCTCGCGCTCTTTGATCTCAAGGAGCTTACCCTTTAAGATGCGCATTGCGACCTCTTTATTCTGCAGCTGGCTCCTTTCGTTCTGACATTGAACGACTATGCCCGTCGCAAAATGGGTGATGCGGATAGCGGAGGAGACCTTGTTGACGTTCTGTCCGCCCGCGCCGCCGGAGCGGTAGGTATCTATGCGGATATCCTCGGGCTTGATCTCGATGGAATTGTCGTCCTCGGTAAGGATCGGGGTGACGTCGAGGGAAGCGAAGGAGGTATGCCTTCTTCCGGAGGAATCGAAGGGGCTGATGCGAACGAGCCTGTGCACGCCCTTTTCGGCCTTAAGATAGCCGTAGGCGTTCTCGCCCTGCACCGCGAATGTGACGGACTTGACGCCGGCTTCTTCGCCGCCGAGAAGGTCGAGCTCCGGAACGGTGTAGCCCAGTCGCTGGCATTAGCTGGCGTACATGCG
>JAEEGL010761431.1_pt1 | contig 13658 bp, 9 predicted proteins | sample 9134231 | NCBI WGS metagenome assembly JAEEGL01 (sample SAMN16246548, study PRJNA631951) | gut metagenome | biome: gut microbiome; feature: rumen; material: fiber-attached | host: Bos | place: Iran: Karaj | collected 2018-10
GGCCCCGTATTCCTGATAAGGCATGTATTCCTGGATCATCATATCCTCATACATGGAAAAAAGCACGTCGATCTGCTGATCCGAAGTCACCTGATTGATGTGGATGCTGGCGCTTCCCCGGACGGGCTTGGCAAAGACGGGGTAGGAGATCTCTCCTTTTTCTTTTGCCCGGTAGAATTCCTCCCGGGTAAGGAAGCATTTTGCGGTGGGGATCCCGTATTCTCGCATCATTTCGTAAAACCGGAATTTGTCGAAACAGGTTTCGGTCAGGTCGTAGGGTGAGACGATGGGGACGGTGCCGATCTCAAGGAACCGGTCCCTATTTTCCGCCAGCATGGAAAGTTCCGGATCGATGAGAGAAAAGACACCTTTGATCTCTTCATTTCTGCAGATCTCCAGGATCCTGTCCATATAGCCTGGTTCCGTGATCCGGGGCACCAGGTAGAACCGGTCCGCGTCGTAGACGGCGGGGGCCAGATTCGAGCAGTCCGTGGCAATGATATATCCCCGGTCTCCAAGGGCCCGTTTAAAGGCCTGTACCACTTTGTTTCTGGTTCCTGCGGAAAGGATCAGGATGTTGATCATAATGTCTCCTATGGCTTGATATGACGTTACAGCAGGGTGTCAAAGAAAAGGGGAGTCCCCCCGGTATGGATGAACAGGATGTTTTGGTCCCGGATGTCGTTCTCCAGAATATATTCCTTCATGCCCCGGAAAGCCTTGCCCGTGTAGGTACGGTCCATGGGGATCCCATAGCGGACCATGGCGTCTCTTACGGTGTCGGAAGCTTCGTCACTGCCGTAACCTTCACCGGTATAACGATCGATGAAGACAGTGGCTTCCTCGATCCCGGGAATACCTTGCGATCCCAGATATTCGCGGATGCTTGCAAGGATCACGTCCCGGCCCCGGGGGTTTTTGCGGGCGATACTGATGCCCACGATCTTCCGGTCATCCCGGTGCTTTAAAAGGCCGCATACAAGTCCCGCCTGGGTGGTGCCGGTGCCGGAAGCAAAGAAGATATAGTTAAAGAAGATCCCGCTTTCTTTCTCGTATCGGCGGATCTCCTCGTAACACTGCACGTAGGCTTCCGTCCCGAGATTGCCGTGTCCCCCTCCGGGAATGAAGTAAGGTTTCTTTCCCTGATTCCGCAGATCCTCCAATGTTCTGTCAATGGTGTCCGAAACTTCGTTTACTGGTACCACCACGGTCTTTGCCCCGAAGAGGTTCCGCAGGCGGCTGTTGAAGGTGACTTCGCTTGTTTCCTCCGGCGAGATCACGAGGCAGTCATATCCCTTTTGGGCGCAGAGATTGCTGACCGCACGGACATGGTTGGAAGAAGAACTGCCATATGTGACAACGGTGTCATAATCTCCTCTGTCGATCTCTTCAAAGAAGAGCAGCGCCTTTCGTACCTTGTTTCCCCCGAAACTGTAGGGGATCAGGTCTTCCCGCTTGATATACAGTTCATTCGTGCCGATCCGGTCGATCCTGTGGATCGGAGTCATGTTTTCGATATGCATCGAAGTCCTCCAGAGCGTTCAGTACAATATCTTCGTGAGTAAATACGGTCTTTACGGTATCTATCAGGACTTTCAGGTCGGTGCCGAAGTTGAGGTGCTCCACGTAATAGATGTCATAGGCAAACTTCTGCTCCCAGGAGATGGCATTTCTGCCGTGTACCTGGGCATATCCCGTAAGACCCGGCCGGACGGAGTGGCGGAGTCGCTCGCTGTCCGTATAATAGGGCAGATACTTGACGAGCAAAGGCCGGGGGCCGATAAAACTCATATCCCCTTTGAGGATGTTCCAGAATTCCGGCAGCTCGTCAAGACTTGTGCTCCGCAGCTTTTTCCCGAATCCGGTGAGTCTTACTTCATCCGGGAGAAGATTCCCCTTTTCATCCCGTTCATCCGTCATAGACCGGAACTTGTAGAGTTTGAAGATCTTTTCGTCTTTTCCGGGACGCTCCTGGGTAAAGATGGCCGGAGATCCCAGTTTTGTCCGCACCAGGATCCAGAGGATCAGATAAAGCCAGCTAAAGAGCAGCAGTACCAGAGCCGAGATCAGGATATCCAGGAACCGTTTGACAAATTTTCTGTACATAGATGCGTTATTTCAGGCTTCCCATTACATAGTTGTAGATGGCAAGGGACGTGGGACCGTCATAATGGAGTCCGTCCCGCAGGCGGTAACCGGTGGACATAAGGTAATCGTGGGTGTTGATGATATTGACACCGATAAGACCGTTCTTGATCTTGTTGTTGAAATAGACCACCTTGTCTTCCGAAGCGTAGGGGTTTTCCGAAACGGGATTTACCGTTTCATAGTAGACTTTTGCTCCCTTTGCCCGCCATTCGATGGCCTTCTGGTTCACCAGGGTAATGTATCTGTCGATGTTGCCCAGATCGTTGACACCCAGGTTGATGACGATCTTGGAGCCCTTGCCGGCGCAGGAATCGATCCTGGGGATGGCGTTTTCCACGAACCAGTTGTAACCCTTGGAGTTTTCCGCGATCCAGGTGACGCCGGTCTCTCCCATGAGTTCATGGGTCTGAACCGTTCTGGAGTCTCCCACGAAGATCACAGGAGCCACCACAGCGGGCTGCTGTACGGTCTTGGACATTTCCTTTACCTGGGCGTTTACCGCATCCTCCAGAGCCTTTCTGGCAGCGAGGGCCTGTTCCGCGGACATGGTGGCTGCCGCAGCCTGGGCCTGGGCATTGATCTCGGCCTGTGCCTGTGCCGCTTTCTGGGCGATGATCCGGTTTTCCACCTCCGTGATGCAGGCCTTGGCAAAGGCGATCTCTTCCTTGGAAGCACCGGCGGCCTTGATGGCTTTTAAGTAGGCCTTTAATGCCGCAAGCTGCTGCTCGTCGGCGGTTGCTTCATCGGCCTTTGCGTCAATGGTAAAGGACGGTACCGCATAAAGTGCGGTCAGAGACAGCATTCCGCTTAAGCAGATCATGCAGAGTGTCTTACTCAGTCGTTTCATTTTGTGTAACCTCCCGTTTTGTTTTACGTTTATCCCATAAAATTCCCGTATACCGGTAGAGCCATCGGAAGATCAGGTCCGTGATATACGAGACAAGTACGACGATGAGGATCGCCAGCACAAGCTGGACATACCAGTTTTTGATCGTATTATATACCTTCGGTGAATTGATAAAGTCCAGATAGATAAAGCCGTGCAGCAGGTAGATATAGAGGCTGAGCTTCCCAAGGAAGCAGAGCACGTAATCTTTGATATCCAGGGAAAATCCGTTTTGCACAAATTTCCACGAGCCTTCGTATTTGGCTACGATAAGTCCCAGGGCAAAGGCCCAGTTGGCATCATACCAGAAGATCTGATAACCCAGGATCAGGTACAGGAGGGACAGATCCACAATAAAGAGGGTCAGGATGGTGATCCGGTATTTGGGCAGTTTCCAGATGAAGTAAAAAGCAAGGTAGATGATGAGAAGCACCGTGATATACCAGAAACTTCCGCCTTTTAAAAGTTCCCAGATGCCTTTGGCGTCATATTCCCTCAGGGACTTGCCCCGATAGATGTCTTTTACCACAGAGATCAGCAGATAAGGCAGATAGACCGCCTTGAACCGCTTCCATAAAAAGGTCTTATCCGTCTTTTTCTCCCCGGTGCTCTTGTAGATGGCATAACCGGAAAGAAAGAAGAAGATGCCCACTCCCGGGTCTCCCAGAGCCATCATGAAGCGGGCGAAGGCAGGATTGCCCACATTTGCTTCGCTCCATTCGAAATAGTGGGACAGGATCACCATGAGGGCGGCGATGCCCCGGAGAAAGTAGGATGTGTTTTTTGAGATGAGCGCTGTCTTTTTTTCTTCCATAAGTCTTCTTTAAAATGTAAATACCGAACCCATCGCATAAAACAGTTCCGGGTTATATTTCAGGAGGGTGATGCCGCCTTCCGTATTAGCCACCGTAAAAAGGGATACAAAGAGCATGATCACAAATCCCGTTTTGATCAGGGAAAAGGTCATGCCCAGGGGATCGAATGCCCCATCCAGCACCCGGATATTCTCATATTCCGCCGCAAAAAATTCCGTAAGGAAAAAGAACAGGACCGCGGTGACAAAGAGGATACCGAAGGCCATATCCGCGCTGTAGCGCTGCAGGATCCCCGCCGCATCCGCATCCGCCATACCGATGATACAGGAAGATCCCAGCATCATAAGACAGGGAATGAGCAGACGGATCCGTCCAAGTTCCTTTCCGAACCGGGGAAGCAGGAGGATCACAAAGGAAAGGATGTTTACGATCATCACCCCGCCCAGCAGGAATTCCGTAACGATCCTGCCCAGGTATCCGCTGTTCAAAAGTCCGAGATCGCTTGAATAAAGGAAAGGAAAACGACCGGACAGGGAAGGAAGGGCAAAAAGGAAGGTCCCGAGGCCCCGCAGGACCCTTTCCGGGGAGAAGCCCCGGTGGTTCATGTCATTGTTGGTAAGACTGTAGGTGGCGCCGAAATCAAAGGGGGACCCGAAGCGTGATGCGTTGTAGATCATCACCAGGGCAGCCACCGCCACAACCGGCAGAACAAGGGCCAGGGTTTCCGGAATCCCCTGTTTCCGGTTTTCTTTGCTCACATAGATCAGGGTATGTCTTTCAAATACTTCCTTCCAGAAGAAGGGAATGGCAACCAGACCGAAGAGCAGCATCTGGGGGCGACACCCCGCCACGGAAGCAACGAACAGGGAACCCAGGGCATAGCAGAGAACCCGGGTAACCTTCTTTGAGCTGTCAAGTCCCGTGAGATAAAGGGCCAGGCCCGAGGCAAGGAAAGCAAGTCCCGCCATAATGGGTACACTGTACAGGTCTGCGGTAAACAGCACATAGGCAAAGGTCGGGCTCAGTACCGTTCCTGCGGAAAGCATGAGATACACCGCAAAGGGTACCATCTTAAAATACCGGCGGATGAACTGTGCGTATAGCACGAAGACACCGGCGGAAAAAAGGGCATAAAAGAGAAAGACCGCAGCGTGATTGGGAAAGTCTTTTCCCGTAAGCAGATAGTAGGGAAAGTAAATACAGAGTTCCGGGATCAGGCCGAAATACACGTAATATTTCCCGTTGTGATAGGCATAGTCCGCCAGGTATTCGATCCCTTCCGCCTGAAGACGGATGGTATCATAGGGGTTTTTGGCGTTTAAAAGACCCTCCGAGGGTTCATAGGGCAGAGCTACCGAGCCTTCCTTCAGGGCGTGGGCCAGTTCCTTGTATTGCTGATGATGGGGCTTGGAAGCCTCATTTAAGAGCTTATGGGAGCCGGTAAGGAACAGCCCCAAAAGGATGGTCAGAAGGACACATGATATGATGATCAGTCGCTGCTTCCGGTCAAAGGAGCAGTTGATCTTCATGATATTTCCCTGATTCCGCAGCCCGTAGAAAAAGGCAAAGAGGAGGGCGCAGAGCAGTACCCGGGGAAGATTGAAGAAAAGGGGCCGTCTCGGATCCGCCGTGATGCCCTTGATCACGGGGGTATCGGTTCCTCCGGGATTCAGGGTGAGCAGGATGCTCCTCACCTTCCCGTAGGGATGCACCCTGAGGTACCGGGATTTGGGGGTTTTGGCAGCCATAACAGCCTCTCCCGCCACATAGGGGTAAGTATTACCTTCATCCGTTAAGCGGAGGGTGACGACCAGGGGTTCGGAATCCGGGATCTCAGCATCCAGATACAGCAGATGCAGGGGAAGATCCAGATCTTCCATGAGGATCTCCGTCAGTCCCTCTTCATTGACAGAAACATTCATCCGGTCCGTCAGATCCACGGGATGATAAAAAAGGGATGCAAGGGAAGGCCCGTTAAAGAGCAGGATCTCCGCAAGCAGTATGAGGATCAGCCCCATGATCCAAATCCGGTATTTTGTCATGCAAACAGATCCCGGATCGTGCGGATGATGAGTTCCATGTCTTCCTCCGTATTCTTGATATCGGAAGGAAGGCAGAGACCCCGGGCAAAGATGTCTGAGCTTACGTCTTCGTCTCCTGCCTTGATGAAGTCACAGCCGGCAAAGACGGGCTGGAGATGCAGGGGTTTCCAGATGGGTCTGGATTCCGCGTTACACTTTTCCTCCAGAGCATCCATGATCATGTCCGGCGTTACTTTGGAAGCACCGTCCAGCAGGATGCAGGAGAGCCAGTTGTTGGCATCTCCGTCGGGATTCATGGGGTTCATGGAGATCTCCGGAATATCCCCGAAGGCTCTGGTATATCGTTTATAGATGGCTTTTTTCAGAGCCTTGTGTTCCTCTAAGTGGAGGAGCTGCCCTCTTGCGATCCCTGCCACGATATTCGACATCCGGTAATTATACCCGATGTGGGAATGCTGGTAGTGACGGGCCTTATCCCGGGCCTGAGTAGCCAGGAAGGTGGCATAGTCCGTATCTTCTTTTCTATGGGAAAGCATCATGCCTCCCCCGGAGGAGGTGATGATCTTATTGCCGTTAAAGGAAACGATACCGGTGCGCCCGAAGGTACCGGTCTGTTTTCCTTTATAGGTGGAGCTTAAGGATTCCGCGGAATCTTCGATCACCGGAGTGCCGTGTTCGTTACAGATCTTCAGGATCTCGTCGATCTTAGCGGGGGTTCCGTAAAGATGTACCATGAGCACCGCTTTGGGATCCGGGTATTTTTCATAGGCTTTTTTCAGGGCTGCGGGGTCCATGTTCCAGGTTTCCCGTTCCGAATCGATAAAGACGATCTTTGCTCCTTCGTAGACAGCGGGATTTACCGTGGCACTGAAGGTCAGACTCTGGCAGAAAACGATGTCTCCGGGCTTGATATCCAGGACCTTCATGCTCAGGTGGAGGGCTGCGGTTCCGGCAGAAAGGGCGCAGGCATGGATGCCCTCACCCATATATTCTCCCATTTCCTTTTCCAGGGCATTTACATTGGGGCCCAGAGGTGCGACCCAGTTGGTATCAAAGGCTTCCTTGATGTAATCCTGTTCCTCCCCGTGCATGGTGGGAGACGATAAATAGATCCGTTTCATGACTGTTCCTCTTTTTTATAGTGATAGGTAGGCACGATCTCTTTGACCAGATGCCGGATATCCGCCGCTTCGTTCCGGGACTCGTCTTTTAATTCCTTCAGCACCCGGAAGAATTCCTCCTCATCCACATCAATGGGTTTCCCGATAAAGATGGATCTGTTGGCGGTCTCCGTCAGACCCTCTTCATCCATGAGGAGTTCCTCGTAGAGCTTTTCTCCGGGACGCAGACCCGTAAATTCGATCTTGATGTCCTCGTCCACCCGGAGTCCCGACAGGCGGATCAGGTTTTTGGCCAGATCCAGGATCTTCACGGGTTTGCCCATATCAAGGACGAAGATCTCCCCGCCTTTGGCATAGGCGCCGGCCTGGAGTACCAGGGATACCGCCTCGGGGATGGTCATAAAGTACCGGATGATGTCGGGATGGGTCACCGTCACCGGTCCTCCCGCCAGGATCTGTTTCCGGAAAAGCGGGATCACGGAACCGTTGGAACCCAGCACGTTTCCGAACCGTACCGCTACGAATTCCGTATCGTAATGCCTGTTAAAGATCTGAATGATCATCTCACAGATCCGCTTGGAGGCTCCCATGATATTGGTGGGATTCACCGCCTTATCCGTGCTGATCATGACGAACCGCTTTACATTGTTCATGGCTGCAGCCTGGGCGGTCTTCCAGGTGCCGAAAACATTGTTCTTAATGGCTTCGTTGGGGCTGGTCTCCATGAGGGGCACATGCTTGTGAGCCGCGGCATGGTAGACGATCTCCGGTTTGTAGTGTTCGAAGATCCAGTTCATCCGGTTGGTATTCCGCACGGAGGCGATGAGCACCACCAGATTGAGTTCCGGGTATTTCAGTTTCAGTTCCTGCTGCACATCATAGGCGGAATTCTCGTAGATATCCACAATGATGAGCTGAGAGGGTTTGTGGGAAGCGATCTGACGGCAGATCTCGGAACCGATGGAACCGCCGCCGCCGGTGACCAGTACCCGCTTGCCGCTGACATAGCCCAGGATGGAATCCAGATCTACTTCGATGGGATCCCGTCCCAGCAGGTCTTCCACTTCCACATCCCGGAGTTTGCTGACGGAAACTTCTCCGTTCACCAGCTGATACATGCCGGGAAGGGAACGAAGTTTACAGTTGGTATCCTTACAGATATCCAGGATCTCGGAGATCTCCACCCGGGAGGCGGAGGGCATGGCCACGATGATCTCGTCGATCTCGTAGATATCCGCACATTCCACGATCCTGTCCCGGCCGCCTACGACCTTGATACCCTGAATGAACCTTCCCCATTTGCCCTTATCGTCATCGATGATGCAGCGGATGACCATGGTGGAGAAGTTACTGTTTACGATCTCTTTGATAATGGCATTGGCCGCTTCTCCGGCACCGATCACCATGACGGAAATGGTGTTCTTCCGGTTCTGGTTCCGGTGTTTCAGGGATCGGAGGAACCGGTAGGAGAACCGGCTTACGAAAATCAGGGACAGCAGGCAGAACATGTAGAGGAAATAGTAACTGCTGGGCACCGCCTGATGTCCGTCCTGTTTGAAGAACTGCAGTCCCACGATCTGAATGAGGGTGGAGACCACGGAGGAGATCACGATGTTCTGCAGCTCCGTTTCTCCCGCAAAAGCCCACAGGGAACTGTACATCCTGAAAAGATAGAGTACGATCAGTGTCAGGATGATACCGATGGGCATAAAACGTTCGATGGGACGCAGGAAATGATCCGGGATCTCACCGATGTTGAAATTGTAACGCATCAGCAGCGCAAGATAACTGGCGGCGATGACACTGACGATATCGTAGATCACCAAAGCCGTGCGCCGGTAGAATTTCTTGACGTTAAAAGGACTGCGTTTTTTGTTTTCTTCCTTTATTTCGGTGGGTTCTGCCATTTACGGCTGCGCGTCCCGGGACGCGGTCTCCTTTCTGCCTTCCTGCCGGAAAAAGACAAGGGGCGTAATGGTGAGCAAAAGCACGAAGGACATGGGGTGGCTTAAGTGATACACCCACTCCACAAGTCCCGCAGTGGCAAAGGATAAGGTCAGTACCATGGGAAGGGCGGCATAGGGGATCCGGTCCTTCTCCTGCCGGTAACAGAGGATCCCGGTAACAAAGGTGAGGATCCCGAAGAGCACAAAGAGGATCCCTACGGGAATCCCGTGATCGTAGGCTACCTGCAGGTAGACATCATGAGCGTGGGTCGCGATCTCCCCGTTTTTCAGGGTTGCTCCCATGGTCTCATGACCCGTCATGTTCATCTGGGACAGATAGGACCGGTAGATGTCCAGTCGTCCGTTGGTATAGTCATCATCCGGGAGTACTTCTCCGTAGACGTCTTCATAGGAGATCTCTCCCTCATCTTCATACCGGATAAGGGCATCTGCGGTTTCCCTCAGGGATCCTGTCCGGTCTGCGGAGGCAAAGAGCACTTCGCCCGCGCAGGAGGTATCTTCTCCCTCCGGAACATAGGTCACACCGTCGGGATGGGTACGTTTGAATTCCTCGATCTCGCCGTAGATGTCAAAGGTTCCTTCCGGAACAGAGAGGATCTTGTCGGCAAAGACATCCACAAATCTGCCCACCCGCATATATTCGTTGGAATTGAGTTTATGCCCTCTGAGGGTATCGTCGGTATAGGCTTCGATATCATAGGTCACGGGGTCGGAGGCAAGGGCCGGAAGGGTCCGCTGTACCTCGAAGACCACGGGAAGCACGATCAGAAGGGTAAGGAGCAGGAGCCCCAGGTTTTTTCCGTAATTGATCATCCGGTCTCTGCCCTTGCCGAAGGTCAGTACGAGAAGGGCAAACAGGGCGGTCACCACCATAGCGGCATAGGCGGTGCGGGCCATGGTAAAGATCAGATAGGAGGACACGATGCCGAAGAACAGCAGCTCCTTCCAGATGTGACGGAGAAGTCCTTTGCCATCGGTGTCTTTTTCATCCCGTTTTATACGGTAGATCTTGTAAAGCACCATTACGAGAGCCACACAGCAGATCAGGGTCATGTAGGTAGCCGTAATGGTGGCGGTATGGAAATAGTGGGTATACCGGGCGGAACGGTAGGTGCTGTAAGGCCGGTGGAGCAGAGCATAGCCCGTAAGGAGCAGGAACTGCAGTACCGCTCCCCGCACCACGTTGGTAAGGAATCGTTCCTTATGTTCCCACATGCCGTAATTCAGGAACAGGAGGGTAAAAGCCACCGCCAGTACCACGGTCCACCATCTGGTATTCCGGAAGAGGATGATGGCCAGAAAATAAAGGGCCGTAACGATCCCGTAAAGGGGATTGATCCTTGCAAGCCGTTTTTCCCAAAGGCCCCGCAGGGTCCGGATCAGGATAAATCCTGTCAGAGCGGCGATCACAACCGTCATCTTCAGGACAAACAGATCGTCGGGGGTCATTTCCGGTGTCAGGTGTGCCCGGTAATAAAGGACTCCCGCAATGACAGCACAACCGGCATAGATCAGGTTATAGACTGTCAGGATATCCTTCATTCGGAACATGGCGATGATCACCAGGCAGAACCAGAACATCTCCTTGCGTTCCGCCACCCGGTGATGGATATCGTAAAGTCCGGAAACATATTCGCAGCAGGCCCGGAGGGCAAGAGCCACAGCCAGGGACTGGAACAGATCCGGCAGATGTTCCCGGATATAATCGGCTGTGATGATCCCGTCCATTCCTGTCCGGTCATGGTTGATACCGTAAAAGAGGATGAGGGCAAGGAGAGCGATGGCGATGAGGGCAAAGCAGTTGTCCAGCCTGTGCATGCTCACAAGTCCCAGGATCACCGCCGCGATGCATCCCAGGATGAGCAGGGCGGCGAGGGGATTGCAGACCTTTTTCATCACCGTCTCCACGGGAAGGATCCGGTCTTTTTCCGAAGAGACACCGTCCTTTGTATAAGTAGCATCTGTTATCGAAAGTCCGGTAAAGAGGAAAAGAAGCACGACGCCGATATAGAACAGGGCTCTCGGAAGGTTCAGGGGAACCGTGTATACGTAGTCCGCTGCGTAATTCATGCCTTCCAGAGGCACCTCATTATAGTAGGCTACCGCAATGACATTGGGATTGCTTCCCCAGGGCATGAGTCCGATATGAAGGGCTGCCTCCGAATCCTCCGGAACTTCCACCCGGAAAAAGTAGGGATGATCCTGTGCCGGCACCGTATCCACATCCATGAGGATCTCCACATATCCGGGAAGTGCATCGGGCACCGTAACGGTCTCTATGGCAAGCTGTTTCTGGGACATGTCCGTAAGCTTCACCGTAAATTCCGTTCCCGGTGTATTATCCTCCGTCAGATAAAGTTTCAGATACCCCAGATGTTCTTTGGAAGCGATAAAGATCTGCTGGGCAAAGTTCTCCCGGTCAATGACGTTGGACGAAGTAACACCCGTGGGAGGTACCTCATCCGTGGCCCGGTATTTTACCGCCCGGAAGGGGTAGAGCAGAAGCAGCAGTATGACCGCAATAATCAGGATCAGCGTCTTGACCGCGGTGCTTGTATAAACGATTTTCCTCATAACCTTTTAATTTTATACCTTTTTCAGGTTTCCCGCAAATATCCGCGCCATTCGGCCATCATCACCGGTACGAAGACCCACAGATAGTGGACGTAACGTACCAGGCTCATGGGTCCCAGGAAACAGGTAAGGACCACGAAGAGAGGCAGCAGGTAGGGAAGCACGAGATCGATCCTGCCCGCATAAATGAAAAAGCCTGTAAAAAACAACATTACCCAGAAAAGAAAACCCGGTGAGAACAGTAAGCTCACAACCGGCATCCGCTGGATCTTCGGATCCAGGGAGATCCATCTGTAAAAGTCATCAATATAGGGAAGGAGCGGTTTTCTTACCCCCGGTTCCTCCGTCTCATAGCCGAAATAGGAACTGTCCCCGTAAACAAAGGTAAAGACCTGATTGCCCCGGTAACCGTCCAGGACGGCATTGGGATACCAGAGTCCGTAGCTTGTCATGACCCAGGCATCGAGATAGGCAGGCAGGTGTTTGATCCCCAGGGTTCCCCACAGGGTGTAAAAAGCTTTTTTATCCTTCAGGTATTCCTCTTCCCGGAAGGCGATCTTGACGGGATCGGCACATTTCGGGTTGTAGGAACGGAGGGCTTCCTCCGGAAGATAGGTTTCTATCCGGGCCTTTTCCTCTTCCGTCAGATTCCCCTGATCGTATGCATAGATCCGTGCCATCTGCTGGATGGGAACGGTGAGGATCTCCCGGTGGCCCACATCCCGGGCACCGGTGGCCAATTCCATGCCCCGGGTAAGAACCCCGTAGGAAAGTACCGCAATGAGAAAGAGTTTGGCAGCGGTATATTCCCGTTTGTCCATGGCAAAAAGACAGAAACAGGCTACGGCGCCGAACACCAGGAAGGCGTAGACCCCGTTATTCCGGTAGAGCATCATCAGCGCGGCAAAGAGGATGAGGAGCTTCGCATCTTTGCTTTTCCGGAGGGATACAAAGGCTTCCGGATTTACCGTGAACTTGCGGATCCAGAGTACCGTCAGCAGAAGAAAGGCGCCGAACATCCCGTCCTTGGAAGAACACAGGGCATACATGACGGGCACCGGAAAGATCCCCAGAAACAGGGTAAACAGGATCAGAAAGATCCTGTCGCATTTCCTTCTGTACAGATCCATGATCAGGTATCCGGATGCGATGGCCATCACCGTCATCTGAAAGAGGATGAACAGGGCAATGGAGAGGTTATAATCTCCCGTCAGCTTATGTACCCCCTGAATGATCCCCCCCAGGGAGAGCACGTGGAGCAGGGGATGCTGGGTATGGAAACTCCGGAGCACCGTCTCCATCAGTTCCTCATTGGCGTCATAGACAAAAAAACCCGGGTATACCCCCAGAAATACGACGAACCAAAGGAGAAAAAGGGATGCGGAAGCCATGATCCAGACCCTTTTTACATTGGAAGGGCCATCCTGAGTGCCCGGGAGCCCATTCTGTGACTGACCGGAAGCTTTCGAGCCCGGTTTCACGCTCATGAGATCCCAGAGGACTTTGCCGAATAAACCGGCAATCACGGACCAGAGGAGGATCCAAAGGTAGGTCGTTCCGCTTCGGAACCTGATCTCCCTGTAACATTGGGCCTGATATCCGAAGACACAGGAGATGCCGTATAGGATGCCAAAGAGGCCGCAGGTGATCTTCCGTCTCATGATGTTTTATGTACGATCCCCCGTTCCACATACTGGGGAGAGCGGTTCATGGCCACATACATCCTGCCGATGTATTCTCCCGCAAGTCCCACCATCAGCATGAGCATACCCCCCATAAAAACCAGTACCGACATGAGGGCCGAGAATCCCACCACCAGATCCGGGGGCTGGATAAAGATCTTTTTGATGATGGTATAGATCCCGTACAGGAATCCCAGGCAGGCGAAGATCCCTCCCGCTGCCGTGGCGATCCGCAGGGGTTTCACGGAAAAGGCGGTAAAGCCGTTAAACCACAGGGAAAGGAGTTTCCCCAGGGTATAACCGGATTCTCCCGAGAGCCGGTCCCGATGATCGATGGAGACGTTCACAATGTTCTTTGTGGTGCGGAGCACCAGACCGATGACGTAGGGATAGGCATATTCGTAATTACAGATCTCGTCGATA
>JAEEGL012056945.1_pt1 | contig 13658 bp, 7 predicted proteins | sample 9134231 | NCBI WGS metagenome assembly JAEEGL01 (sample SAMN16246548, study PRJNA631951) | gut metagenome | biome: gut microbiome; feature: rumen; material: fiber-attached | host: Bos | place: Iran: Karaj | collected 2018-10
AAGTTTGCCGCCATAGACTTATTTTTCGGGCGAGCAGCCTGAGAGATAGCGGGGGGAGGAACGAACATTGATGTCATAGCAACATTGATTCCCTCACCGCAGAATGTATCTCCGGAAGCGCAGTCTACACCAAAGAGGGCGCAAATGTCTCCTGGCTCACCCACAGAAATATCTTCCATTGCGGCAGAGTTCATGCGGACAAGACGACCAACCTTGAATCTCTTTCCTGTGCGGACATTCGTAAGTTCCATACCTTTCGGCAAGCGTCCCTGATAGATACGGATATATGTGAGCTGACCGAACTGACCGTCATCGAGCTTGAATGCAAGTGCAACAGTCGGCTTGTCTGGAACATTGAAAAGCTCAACCTGCTCTTCGTTCTTGTCCAAGTCAAGACCATAGTTGTGAACCTCAGTCGGATCCGGGAGATAGCGGAGAACGCCGTCAAGAAGTGGCTGAATACCCTTGTTCACATGAGCTGAACCGCAGAATACGCCGACGAACTGCTCTGCAAGTGTTCCTTTGCGGATAGCCTTGATGAGAAGCTCCTCTGGGATGTCTTTTCCGTCAAGAGCAAGCTCCATAAGCTCGTCATCGAAGCTGGAAGCTGCATCAATGAGCTTCTCGCGGTACTCGGCAGCCTGATCTTTCATGTGAGCAGGAATCTCTGCGATGCGGAGCTGCTCTCCGTTCTCGCCGTCGAAGTAGATTGCTTTCATGCCAACGAGGTCAACAACGCCTTCAAGTTTGTCCTCAAGACCGATTGGAAGCTCTACCATGTGTGAGTTCAATCCGAGCTTGTCGCGGAGCTGTCCGCAGACACGAATTGGGTTAGCACCCTGACGGTCACATTTGTTTACGAATGCGATTCTAGGTACATGGTATCTTTTAAGCTGTCTGTCTACTGTGATTGACTGAGACTGAACACCAGCAACGGCGCAAAGAATCATAATAGCTCCGTCAAGAACGCGGAGTGAGCGTTCAACTTCTACAGTAAAGTCAACGTGTCCTGGTGTGTCGATAAGGTTGATGGTTGTGTCTTTCCACTGAACCTGCGTAGCCGCAGACTGGATTGTAATACCGCGCGCGCGCTCCAGCTCCATGTTGTCCATTACAGCACCAACGCCGTCCTTGCCGCGAACTTCGTGAATCTGGTGAATCTTATTACAATAGAACAAAATGCGTTCTGAAGTCGTTGTTTTACCAGAGTCAATGTGGGCGCTGATACCGATATTACGTACTTTAGTAATATCAAAAGCCATATTGTTTACCTCTCAAAAATAATTTTCAGCCATAACGACAGTTATCTTATTATTGTCGAATTATACTAGTTTACTAAAAAATATGCTATTTAGCAACACTTAAAACAAAAAAATACATTGAAATCAATAGACCTGTGCGGAAAATTGATGTTTCAGAACGCATCTAATATCAAAATGGCACGGAAAGCGTACATTTTACAGAGGAATTTACGAATTTTGACTTTGTTTTTACGCAAACACCAGAATCAAAGTTGGCGGAGGCTTTCTCCTGTTCTTTGAAAACCATGTCGAATCCGCCGCTAAAAGTAAAAGGCGAAAGTTTTTTTGGAACAAACGACATATTGAATGTGATTGATTTTTTGTCTTTCGATTCCGAATCATAAGGCGGATAATATTTTGCTCCAGCTCGGAAAGCAGTGCAAAAAAGCGGAAACGCAAGATTTCCGTCAAAAGAAACGGAAAAATATTTTTCAGGGGTACTTGATTTTGTGGGCGGATTACCTGAAAAAATCAAGTTGGCGGCAGTGAAATCAAATTTCAAGTCAACTTGTGAAGCCTCATACTCCATGCCGAAGCGAAATTTTCCGACGCAAAAAAGTTCCGCCCCTTTCGTTGCGCAGATTTTCATTGCTTCAAAGGCAGAAAGTCCGAAGCGGAGAGAGGCCGCGTTTTTTCCGGTAAGAAAAATCAGGTACTGGGGATTAATGCTTGCGCTCCAGAGCGTTCGCAGAACGGAAGAGTCAATGCAAATAAGCGGGGCGACGGACGGAGAGGAATCTTTTGTGGGCAGGGAAAAAAAGGAAAAATCTAGCATTGCCGATTTGTATGCCGCCCGCCCGTCAATTCTGAACCAGGCCCCCATATTCTCGTAAGGGCTTTGATGAAGCGCGCATAAAAGATTCGCTTTAAAAAACGGAGATTTCAGGTTTGTTTCCCAAAGTCCGGCAAACATAAAGTCCCCGTCGAATCCGGCGTTATTTTTCTTTAATATAGAAGCATTGTTCTCAACAAAAAATCTTGCCGCCGTAAGAGCCGTCTGGACGGAAAGAAATTTGCCGAAAGAGCGGGAGGCTGAAACAGATATGGCGCAATTTTTTTCTTCGGTAACGAACGCTTCGGCCTTGAGCGGCACAAAGAGCCGTCCATCTGGAGAACTAACGCACAGCGCGACTGATTTTGGCTGAGAGGAAGATGTAAGTGTTGGCAGGGACGCTCCGACCCCGGTAGAAAATGCAAAAGATTTTTTCAGCGGATTTGAAAGCGCAGATGGAGCCGGGTTTTTTAGCCGTGAAATTGATTTTGAATAAGAGAGTTTTCCGGCTTTTACCTGAACAGGAACGGTCTTGTCGAAAAGAGACAGCCCGACTCCGTAGCGCACATCGTCAAACAAGGAGAATATGTCCTCCGCGCTTTCTGTTTCAGCGAAAGCATCGAGCTGGGTTTTTGGAAGCGTTATGTAGCTGCGCGCGTCAATTTTGCTTACAAAAAACAAGTCAGAAACGCAGAGTTTTATTCCAGTGCTTGCCGAAACGGCTTTTTTCTTTTCGGAGGAAAAAGCGGGGAGTGTTAGTTCCGATGTGAATCTGAAATCAGCACCGTCGAAGCACGGCGCAGAAAAAATATTCTGCAAAAAAAACAAACCAAAAATAGCAAAAAAGATTTTTCTCATACCTATATAGGGTCAGAGAATTTTCATTTTTGACACTAAATTTCTGATAATTTTTTGTTATAATCGCATTTTTTAACTTTGGAAAATGAAAGTGAATTTGCGAAGCAAACGCCCCGCAAATTCCCAAATTCAGAAAAGAGCTATTCAGCTTTTGCTGCTCCAGCTCCATATTTGTATGTATACTCTACGATTCCCGCAAGCTCGTTCACCGTAGTTCCGAACTTTTCTGCAACATTGTATGTCGTTGCTTTCGTCACATTGCCGTATGTGTCGTACTTGAAGATAATTCGGACAGCAAGTTTGTTCTGGGCGTTGTAAGTCTGTTCCTCCGTGACCGAATAGCTTGCGTCAAAGCGGTAAACAGTCTTTTTCAGAGTTCTTCCGAACATATCTGAATAAGCAACTTCGGACAATTTTCCGGCATCATTGTAAGAATAGGTCTGCTTCACTTCAAGAAGTCCCTCGTCATTATACTGGGCAAGTTCCACATTGCGCCCCTTGTCGTCCAGCTTCGTGATGAACTTTCCGAGCAAAGCTCCGTCAGAATTGTAGAATGCTTCCTCAACCTGCTTTCCTTCCGTGTACTTGAAGATAGAGCGGTTCACAAGCTCGTCGTTCGCATTGTACTGAGACTCATCGATTTTGTTTCCGTTCTCGTCATAAGTGTATATGCTCTTCCACTGGATTTTTCCGTCGCTGTCAGTGCAGACCGCAGATGCGACTCTTCCCGCAGAATCATAATTGTACAAGAGCTTGTCAACGAGAGTGTCCTTGCTTGTGAATTCGTCAGACTCCACCTGCTTTCCTGTTGCGTCAAAGATGTGAACATATTTTGCACGCGGTGAGCGGTAATAATCCCCGAACTTTTCCGTTATTGTGTAATCAGTCTTTGTGTATTCGGAAACAGAACCTACGGTCTTGATTTTCAGAGCTTCGTCAAATGCATACAGGCTTGTTGCAAGAGCAGCAGCCGCAACTACAAAACAAATCTTTTTCATATAATCCTCCATTCTAAAAAACTACTCTGCCGGAATAAGGATGTTAGTTCCGGAGATGATAATATCAGGGTTCTTGATATGATTGTAATCAGCAATCTTCATATACTTCCACGGAGTCTTGTAGTAAGAGTCCGAAATATCCCAGAGAGTGTCGCCCCACTTTATTGTGTAAGGAACATCTTGTCCCCTCGGTTTTTTCTGCACGGTCTCTTTCTTAGGCTCTGCCTTTGGCTCAGGAACATCAACCTTGACAGGAACGGTTTTCTCAACGGCTTCCTCAGGAATGATGACAATCTTGTTCTCCTGTGCCGAAGGAGGAACAACCTCTTTCTTAGGCTCTTCCTTAACAGGAGTCTTTGTTTCCTGCAAAGGAATAGTGATTTTGGTCTCCGTCGCAGGTTCTTTCTTTTCGGAAGAAGGCTTCGCAGTTTCTTTCTGCTGAACGGGCGCAGTCTCACTTTCCTGCTTTTTCTCAGGAAGATGCGCAATTCCAGTCTGCTTGGAAGGCTCTTTTTTCTCCGTTTTCGTTACGCTCTCAATTGCAGTCGTAGTCTTTGTGTTCTTTGACTTGATGAGATTGTATTTTGACGGAATTACGAACAAAATCAAAAGCGTCGTGAGAATACAAATGAGGGCGCAAATAATGCAGATGATAATCGGAACACGGCTGCGCTCGTCGTCTTCGTCATCATCATTGTCATAAATCGTGGCATGCTCGCCGTTCAGAGTTTCCTTGTCGTACAAATCCGAGAAATCCATAGGCGTGCTTGAAAGATTCATGTCAGAGCTGTAACTCTGGCTTGACGAATCTGATTCCATAGCCGAATGATCGATGAAATCCTCAATATCTTTCTCTTCTTTCTGCTCGGTCAAATCCAAGTTGTCAAAATCTGGCAAATCGAACAAATCAGAATTGCTTGAAGATGTGTCGGAATCATGGAATGTGAAATCATCGTCAAGCGAAACAGATTTTTCGGCAGGAGTTTCATCAAAATCAGGAATGTCCGAAAGGTCTGGCAAATCTGAGGAATCTATATCGAGTTCAGAAGAATCTGCTGAATCAGATTTTTCTGGGCTTGTTTCCGTGCTGCTGAAATCCAAATCTGAGAAGTCAGGCAAATCTGAAACAATGTCAGAGTCGCTTTCCGTGCCGGAAGTAATATCATCATCAACAGCGATTTCTTTTGACGGCTCTTGCGCAGTTTGGTCAGGAATATCGAAAGATATATCGCTTGTGTCATTGTCAACGGAAGGCTCGTCGGAAATATTTTCCGTCGCTATGTCGTCAAAATCGGGAAGAGCAGATGTATCAATATCAAACTCATCGCTTGCCGGCGGTTCTTCGGAAACAGTCTCCCCGGAAGGAACTTCGTCAGAAGGAGCTGGCGCAAAATCAGATGAAGAATCATCAGAAACCGTAGCGTCATCGAACTGGAACGGCTCGTCAAGGGATTCTTCCGGAGCTGTTGTATCGCCAACAACTTTGTCTACGGTGATTATATCGTCCGACTCAGAAGGCTCTCCTGAAACAGTGCTGTCATCGAACGATGGCATTTCCATATCGTCAAAACTCAGCTCTGGTTCCGGTTCTTCGGAAACAGTCGGCGCGTCAGAACTGACCGTAGCGTCGTCTGGCAAATCTGAGGAAATAGCTGGCTCGTCAAGGCTTGGTTCAGGTTCTGGCTCTTCCGAAACAGTTGGTTCGTCAAAACTTACCGGTGTGTCAGGAATCTCAGTATCTTCCGAAAACGCGGACGGCTCCGGCGTGCTGGCCTCTTCTTGAACAGGAGCCTCCCGCACCGTGCTTTCAGGAATTTTATGGAACATATCGTCATCATCAGGAGCGTCCAGGCTAAACGGATTCGTGTCATCGGAAGGTGGCTCGGCAACTCCAAAGTCAGCAGGAGTCTCACGCTCAGCCGCGCTTCTCGTAACAAGATTTACTTGAGTCTCGCTTCTTCGGTTTGTTTCGCGGTCAACCACCCCGGCCGTAAGACGGTTGTTCTCGTCAAGTTCTAGCGAAAGCTGAAGCTCCGAGTCATCAACCGCCTGCTGATTGAGATTTGAAACCTCAAGCGTATCGACATACTCTGCATCCTGCATTGTCCCTGACTCAGAACGGTACAAATCAATCTGAACTTTCGTCTGATTGTCACGCGCAATCGTCAAGTCCAATGTTCTTTTTTTTGGCGTACCTTCTTCGAGAATCGGATAAAAAGTGCCATCCGCAAGCTTAATTCCTATAGTTTTCATATATTTCTTCTCACCACCTGATAAGACCTTTCATTGATTATCGGTAAAAATAATTAAAACTTGACATAAGGGCAACAGCCCCAAAATTGATTTCTGGTCTTACGCCAAGTATCAACACGATTCATTATTTTATTGCATTTTGATATAATTGAAAACAAAAAAGTTTCATTCATGGCAATAAAAAAAATAACATATATATTGATTTTTTCTCTTATCGCTTTGCATGCCCTTGTTTTTGCGGAAAAGGCAAAAATTCCGGAAAGTGCTGACTTTTGGAGCGATTATCCTGCAGAGGAGCTTGGCGGCTTTTTGATTTCAAAAATGACGGACGAAGAGCTTCTTGCCCAGATTTTCATGTTCGGGTGGGAAGGCGTTGAGCCAAGCGGTCATATCAAGCGGTGGGTCTCGGAGCGCGGACTTGGAAGCGTAAAGGTGTTCGGGCGGAATGCTCGCAACACGGAGGAGGTGGCAAAGTCTGTCACCGCGCTCCAGCGGCTTTCGCAAACTAGCAGGTTCCGTATTCCGCTCTATGTTGCCACGGACCAGGAGGGCGGCTGGATAAGGCACATAAAGGGCAATACTTCCGACACTCCGGGAAATATGGCAATAGGGGCGTCGGGCTATCCAATCGACTCATACTGGTCCGCATACTACATTTCCCGTGAGATTTCCGCGCTTGGAATAAACATGAATTTCGCGCCGACTGTTGATGTCTACTCAAACAGGGAGTCAACTGTAATCGGACCACGCTCGTTCAGCGACAATCCTGAGTATGTGGGGGAGCTTGGCTCTGCGTTCGTGGCAGGAAGCCTTGCCGCGGGCGTAATTCCAACCGCAAAGCATTTTCCTGGACACGGCGACACAAGCCTTGATTCGCACGGAAAACTTCCAGAAATCAATATTGATATGAAGACTCTTGAAGAGCGCGAGCTTATTCCGTTCAAATACCTGATTACGGAGAACATTCCTGCGATTATGAGCGGACATCTGAGTTTTCCTCTGATTCTGAAAAACGGGGAGCCGGCTTCGCTTTCAAAAACTTTCCTCACTGAGCTTTTGCGCGGAAAACTTGGGTTCCGCGGGCTTATCATAACGGACGATATGATGATGAACGGAGCTACTTTGTTCGCGGGGAGCATGTCAAAGGCGTTTACCCTTGCGATTGAGGCTGGAAACGACATAATCCTCTCGTCGTACGACACGCCGCTTGATGAGCCGCTTTGGGACAAGAACATTGAGCTTATGAAAAAAGACCCTGAGTTTAAGGAAAAAGTCAGGGCTGCGGCTTTGCGCGTTGTTGTGTCAAAGCTCAATTATTTCAAGGAAAAAAATGCCGCGCCTCTTTACCCGGATATTGCAGGACTTAAGAGCAAAATTCCAGATCCGGACGGAGAGATGTTCTTTTTGAATCAGGCTTGCCGCTCGATAACGGCTCACAAAAAAGGCTCGTTCCCGTTCGTGCAGAAAAACGAGCGGATTCTTTTGTGCGGGCAGAATCAGTTCCCGGATTTTTTCTCGGAAGCGGAAAAACGGTTCTCGGACTGCAATTACTTCAAGTTCGACTATAACGCCGGCCCGAATTTCATAGAATGGACGGAGGACAATCTTCCGTCCCTCGCCTCAAACTACGATGTAATCGTCTTCTGCGTCTCAGACCCTTCAAGCGCGCGCATGGTAAGCTGCCTGAAAAAGCTGGGGAAGAAAGTAATCATTCTTTCGGTTCTTACGCCAGTCTATGTCCTTGATTACGACTGGGCAGACACAATCCTTCTGGGCTACAGCTATTCGCCGTACTCGTTCAAGGCTTTGTACGGCGCGCTGTGCGGGGACTTTGAGCCGCACGGCACTCTCCCGCTCAAATAATAGACCTGTTCGGAAAACTGATGTTTCCGAACGCGTCTACTCACTGCAAATTTTCGCCAAGAGCCGCAATCTCATCGATTGCCTCGGATATGCCCTCCGTTCCGGAAGAGGCGTTCTCAATCTGCGTGGAAATTTCGGAAGAAACGCTAACTTGCTCGCCGATTGATTTTTTGATGTTCTCGGAAAGCTGCGCAATCATTTTTATTGCCTTGTTCGTGTCCCCGATGATTTTTTTCGTTGCGAGCGTGTTCTTGTTGTTCTTGACTACGATTTCCTGAATAGTTTCGGTTGAAGAGACTGTCTGGGCGGCAAGTGTTTTTACCTCTTTTGCAACTACGCTGAATCCTTTGCCCGCCTCGCCCGCGTGGCTTGCCTCTATTGAAGCGTTCAGGGCAAGGACGTTCGTTGTTTCGGCAATGTCCCCGATTATCTTGATTGCTTCCGCAATCTGGCTTGTGGTGGCAGCAAGGCTGTCCATTGCCTCCGTAACCTCGGTCATCATCTCGTTCGCATTGTTCACTGTCTTTGAGACTGTTTCTGCGTTGCTTGAGATTTCCCTGATGTTCTCGGAGAATTTGCCCATAGACTGCGAGATTGTGGCGATATTGCCAGAAATCTGCTTGCTTGAGTCCGACACAATATCAGCTTTCTCAGACATTGTGTGCATTGTTTCCTGAAGTTTCGCTCCGGACTTATTGATTTTATCCATAAGCATTGCGCTGTAAAAGGAACTTGAGATTTGGTCTCTCAGCGCGATGTACGGGCCGCCATCTGCAGGGCCTTCCTGAAAGATTATGTAGCCGATGAATGTGTCCTGAAAGTGCAGGGATTCCAAGATGAGCGAATGGAACGCGCTTTTTGGCAGGTACTGGTTCGGGAGAATTTTGTTCGTGTTGAACACAACGCCGTCAGTAGGGAGCTTTACATTCTCTCCGTCACGCACGGCAAGAATGAGGCGGCTTTTCTCAGGGATTTTTCCGTTCTGAGGCGTGTATTCGCAATTTTCGTACAAAACGATGTAAACGCCTGGAATCTTAAGCTTTCCCAGCGATTGGGCAAGTACTTTGAGAATATCCTCAATTTTGTCGCAGGCAAGGAGAGCCGCGCTGGCCGCACGCAAATCAGTCTGGTAGCGTAGCTCAAAAAGCGTGCTCTGTTTCTGGTAGCGGCTGTCGAACTCATGGATAAGGATTCGGGCCTGCTGGAAAATATTTTCTGCCACAGTGCAGTAAATCGTGCCGCGGGCGATTTTGTTCAGTTCTCGGTTCAAGATTGACAGAAAATCCTGCCAAAGCATGAATTTGCTCGATATTTTTAGGAAAGAATTGAGCGTTTTCTGGAATACAGCGACGAATTCCGAGTTCTCAACATTCATTGATATGACATTTGCAACGAATTTTTTGACCAGATTAAAAGTTTCTTCCTTAAAAAAGGCGAGTACACTAGAGTCAATATTTCTGACTTTGGATATGTACGAGATAACTGTATTAGATGTATATTCAGTCCACTCGTTGTTTTTCAGGTCGGCCTCTGCTTGCTCTTTTGTGTTCTCGACGATATTTTTCTTGAAAAATGATTTTTTCTGGTTCTTTTTCTTGTTGATGTCCTTGTCTTCTTTATGGATGATTGCCTGAGTTATAGATGCAGATTTGCACCCGCACGATTCGGCAAGAACGAGCTGCGTGTTGTAGCGGAACTCTTCCTGAACTTTCTCGCCGTCAATGCAGCTTTGTATTGTCTGAAAAGCCTTTTCGCCAAGCCCTTTGAACGGCATTTCAACTGTAGTGATAGGCGGGTTGCTCCATGCGGCCTCATCGGAGCCGTTGAACCCGCATACTGCAACATCCTGCGGAATAGAATAGCCAAGCTCCGCAAGCCTTTCCTGCGCGCCTATCGCAACATTGTCGCTTACGCAAATGATAGCCTCAAGGTTTTTTCCCGGGATAAGCCCCCTTTCAATGAACGCATCCACAGCTTTTGCACCGTCCGAAAGTCCCCATCCGCCCGGCTCTGAGATATATTTCTCGTCGGAGACAAGACCGTTTTCCTCAAGGGCCTGCAAGTACCCTTCGTACCGCTCCTTGGCGTAGACATGAATGGCAGGCCCGCGCACAAACGCAATTTTCGTAAGTCCGTGAACCTGAATGATGTGGTTCATAAGATCTATCATTCCGGATTTGCAGTCCGCGTAAATTACGGGGGAGCCGCGGACTTTGAAAGTCATGCAGACAAGAGGCGTGTTCTTGAATCGCTTGTAATAGTTTGTGGTCGCATCGTCAACATCGGAGGATGCCCATGAAACGACACCGCCGAACGTCGTGTCATCGAAAAGATTGTATATGATTGAATCATTTCCTTTGTTCAGTATAGGACCAAGAAAAGTCACCACTGGAATTTTTTCTTCCGCACATCTGTCAACGAGACCACGCCACATGTTCCGTCCGGTTGCATCGATTAAAGAGCGTGTCAAAAAAGCAACAGTATTATTTTTCATAGTTCAGTCCTTTTTTCAATGAAACTAAATTAATAGACCTGTTCGGAAAACTGATGTTTCCGAACATATCTATTATAACTCACAAATCAATTTTTGTGCTAAATTTGAATTAAAATCTGATTCCCTTATTTATAGAGAATTTGACGAATTTATACTTTATAAGCTATCTTAAATATATGGCATCATCGTTGAAATTTTGTTTTTTTGAAGAATTCTCAAAATCTTATCTTTATCCGTTCACGGAAAAAGATTTGAAAAAGCTCCTGGCACAGTATGGAATAAAGGTTTCCCAAAAAGAACTGTACGAATATCTTGAAACAGAACCTTTTATCTTCCCTCTTGAAAAAAAATATTTCATAACGCGGGCAGGAGCGTTCACGGACAAAATTTTCAGTATTTTTCCGACTTGGCAGGAAGTCGAGCAGAAATGCTTTGCCGCAGGGGACAGGTGCATTCCGTTCGTGAATTTTGAGCTTTTGCCGAACGAGCTGAAATTCGAATTTATGGGCCAGATACTGCCGTCAAAAATCCTTGAGACTGACTGCAACACCGCCCGGGAGCTTTTCACGCTTTACGGAGATGAATATGCTGTTCAGTACATTGCGTCAGACCCTGTGAACAAGAAGCTGCGCATTATTGAGAACGGATGCGAGCTTTCCGGGCAGGTCAAGCTGACCGGAGTTTCAATCGAAGAAATCATACGGCTCACCGATTTTAAGTTCGGGGATAGATTTTTGTGCCGCGTCAAGGACTGGGCTGAGGGCATAGTTGAAATCTTTCCGTTCCTGTACCACACACTTACCCCAGTTCAGCAAAGTTCTCAAAAATTTGCCCAAGCCGAATGGTTTGAAACGCTGGAAGAAGCCATGCTCAAGAGCTTTGACAGAATCGGACCGTGTGCGACTATGGAGGAACAGCTTGCAAAAGTGTTCTATGAGAACAGAAAAACATTGTGCGTGCCCGACTGCGCGTCAATCCATGAGTTTTTACGCTGGTCTGAGAAAGTGCGGATGCAGCTTTTCGGCGTTGAGACACGGCTCTGGCGGCGCGGCGAGGAAATTCCGGCCGTTGGCAGATGGAACGAGAATATGATAGGAAATCTGCCTTGTCAGGTGAAGAACGACATCGTTTTTGCCCCCGATTTCCTGATAGACTGCTACCTGAAAGATACTCTCTTTGAGAAAAAGAACGATTTCTCCACAATAATAAACAAGATTCTTCCTGCGGCAATGAACTTGACTACATCAGAAAAAGACTATATTTCATTGCAGATTCAAAACCGAAGTGCTATAATTCGCAATCAGTATAACTGGTTCGCGGACTTTGCATTCGGAGCAATAAGGCATAGGGCTTTGCAGCTTTTCAAAGAGGTGGAGCTTTTGATGAGCGAGCTTGATTTTGAGGACGGCGATGTTCATTCGCTGCCCCAGACAGAGCTTATAGTTCTGTCTCAGCTGTATGCCCATATATTCCAAATGCTTGAGACGCTTTCAGCCGAAAATGAAAAAGTCGAAGATGAAGAACTTTCCGCGATGGAGCTTTCCGTAGAGGGAATGGAATTCAAATTTGAAGAAATACGGCTGCCCCTGATTTCCGCAATGAATCGCATAAGGGGCAAGAAATTTGCCGTAATCTAATAGACCTGTTCGGAAAACTGAAGTTTCCGAACAGCTCTAATAAAGCGGGGAACATAATGGAGAATATTTTTTTATCTTCTATTTTTGAAAATGGCGGGCTTCACAAAAGCGTATCAGGAAGAAGTGTTGAAGAGGTTTTCAAGTCAATCTGCAATACTATAAAACTTCCGAAAGGTCTTTCTGCAAACGAGCTGTACGACGCGCTCTGCGCCCGCGAATCAATAAACACTACTGCCGTTGGGAACGGAATCGCAATCCCACATTCAAAAACGCCTATCGTAGCGGACAGCGAGGATCAGCAGATTGCAATCTGCTACCTGAAAGAGCCGCTGGACATGAACGCTCCTGACGGGCGCAAAGTTTTCGTCATGTTCCTGATTCTTTCATCGAATGTGCATTTTCATCAGCAGATGATTGTGCAGCTTGCCGCGCTTTTCAAGCGTTCTGATTTCAGAAAAGCTCTTGAGGCTCATTCTGATTTAAAAACTCTGACATCATTCATAAATTAGGGGTATCTCGAAAAACTCTGTTAGTTTTCCGAGATACCCGGTGTCCAGCCTTTGCTGGACGCGATTTTAAAGGTTAGAACTTCAAAAAACTGAAGTTTTTTGAAGTTTCCTTAATAAAAAGTGAGGTACTTATGATGAATTTAACTGGCATTGCTGCTGTTGCAAAATCTGTGCGAACTCTGAGCATAGATGCCATTCAAAAGGCAAAGTCTGGTCATCCGGGTCTTCCGCTTGGTTGCGCGGAACTTGCCGCCGTTTTATACGGAGAAATCCTGAAACATAACCCGGCGGACTCCAAATGGACCGACAGGGACAGATTCTTGCTGTCTGCAGGACACGGCTCAATGCTTTTGTACTCAATCCTTCACCTGAGCGGGTACAAAATCTCAATCGATGACATAAAAGCATTCCGTCAGGTAGGCTCAAAATGTCCGGGGCATCCTGAGTTCGGCTGGACGGACGGAATCGAGAACACATCAGGGCCGCTCGGACAGGGAATCGCCTTGGCCGTGGGCGAGGCTCTCGCTGAATCAATTCTTGCTGCAAAATACAATACTGCAAATCATAAAATCGTTGACCACTACACTTACGCGCTCGTCGGAGAAGGATGCCTTGAGGAGGGCGTTTCTTCCGAAGCAAGCTCTTTTGCAGGTCACAACAAACTCGGAAAGCTCATCGTTTTCTATGACCAGAACAAAATCTCAATCGATGGCTCTACTGACATCACTTTTACCGAGGACATCGGAAAAAGATACGAGGCTTATGGCTGGCAGGTTCTCAAAGGCGATATGTACGATGTGGAGAATATCGTAAAGCTCGTTGAGGAAGCTAAGGCCGAGAAGAACAAGCCTACGCTCATAATGCTCAAATCAATAATCGGAAAATTCGCACCAAAACAGGGAACTCCGGCAGTTCACGGAGAGCCGCTTGGCGATGCTGATGTTGCCGAAACAAAGAAAAACCTGGGGCTTGA
>JAEEGL012109798.1_pt1 | contig 13658 bp, 7 predicted proteins | sample 9134231 | NCBI WGS metagenome assembly JAEEGL01 (sample SAMN16246548, study PRJNA631951) | gut metagenome | biome: gut microbiome; feature: rumen; material: fiber-attached | host: Bos | place: Iran: Karaj | collected 2018-10
GAATATTATTTGTAAATTTTCCTTTGAAGATAAATTTGTATTTGGTTGCATTTCAAAATATTGTTTTATTGATTGACTTACCAAATGACCATCTGGACCATGTCCGTCAAAGACTCCGAATGTATATTCTTTTTGAGAGTGATTTTTTGCTATTGAGGAATCTTGATTTGTTTTATTTTTACCTTCTATGCTACGACCTCCTATTGTGAATGTTGAATATTTTGTTATTATACTTTGAGGATTTTGGATTGTTTCATTTTCGTTTTTTAGATTTGATAAATATAATGTGTTTTGGAGATTTTGGTTTTTTTCTATGTAAGGATTTAAATTTGGATTTCTTTGGGTAAATGGAGTTTTTATTTGATAGAGGTTTGATGATGTTGTTTGAGGATTGTAGTATATGGTTTTATATTGGTCATTTTGGGGATTGTATAAATTTTGATTTGGGTTGTTTTGATATAAATTTGGTTTTTGATATGGGGATATTGTTTGATTTAAATTATTTTGATTTTGATATGGATTTATATTTCTTTCATTTTGAGTATTGTTTGTATTATTTATTAAATATGAATATTGCTTTTGAATTTGGTTTTGAGGGTTTTGTAATAAATTCTCATTTCTATTTGATTTTTGAATATAATTTTCATTTCTTTGCATTATTTGATTGGAATATAATGATGTATTATATTGTGGGGATTTGTTAATAACTTCTTGACTATTATTATTATAATCTCTATTATTATTATATTGATTATTAATATATTGCCGATTATTATTATAATCTCTATTATTATTATATTGATTATTAATATATTGTCTATTATTATTATATTCTCTATTATTATTATATTGATTAATATTATATTGATTATTATTATATTGGTTATTATTATATTGGTTAGTATTATTATATTCTCTATTATTATTATATTGATTACCTATTTGTTTATTAGAATAATTATAATAATTATTTAAAAAATTTTTATTTATTGTTTCAGAAAGATTATTTTGTTTTGATACATCTATTGTTGAATTATTTTTTGATATATTTTGTTGAACTGGTGTTGGTGATCTTTTAATATAATGATAATTTGGTGTTGACACAGCCATTCTTCCTACCATATTAAGTTGAGAAGGTTTATTTAAATTTTGATATTCTAAGCTCTTATTTTGTTGATTATATGAATGTGATAATGGTGGATTTCTATATGAATATGTGTCATATAAATTTTGTGTATTACCATACATTTTTTTTACAAAGAAAAAAAATTTTAATTATTTCAAATTAATTAATTTCATATTTTCAATTTGTTAAACAATTTCTTTTGTTAAGTTTTAGGCAATATTGATTTTAAATTAAAAAATTTAAAGAATATGAAAAACTTGATTTGTGATTTCTCGTAAATAAATCTTAATCTTATTTAACTTCATTTATTAAAATAATATGTTTGTTATTTTTTTCAAATAAAATATGAATTACCTACCATTTAAAAGTATATTATTTTATTTGTTATTATTCATATATTTTATTTTTAAATAAAAATAAAAGTAATTAAATTAAATGAAAACATTTAAATCATTAAAAAATTCTCATTCTCAAAATAATAATAAATTTCTTCAAAATGAGAAAAACTTAACAAACAATTCCGAAACAAACAAAATAATATCAAAATATAAATCAGAGAACTTAAATAATTCATTAAGGAAAAACTCAAATAAAAAAAACTTTAAATTTAAAAACGAAAATATACAATTTGAAATAGAAAAAAAAATACATAAAATATTTAAAGAAACATATTCAAACGATAAAGATTTTTACAATATAAAAATAATAAATGAAATAATATGTAATGACAGTACACATATAGTAGCAGAATTTAAAGATTATTTAATAAAAGGAGACTATTCAGAATTTCTTCAAAAATTATATCCAATTGATGAAAGTAAAGAATGTTTACCAAAAATTTTTGAATATTATGATAGTTGTTCTGTTATTTTTCCAAATTATGTTATTTTACCTGAATCAAAATATATTTATAAAAATATTCAAAGAAAACAAAGAGTAATAGATCAACAACAAGAATTAGAAGATGAAAAAGAAAGAAAATTAAATGAAGGAATTAATGAATATGATATTGATGATATTGTTTTTAATGATAATGCTATTGATTCTATTTTAAATCAAACTGATACAAGTGGGGTTAAAAAATATTTTGGGTTAAATAATGATAATGATACTTCTAATACTTTTATTATGGATAATGTTGTTAAAATGATTGATAATGCTGAAAAAGAAGTTAAAGTAAATTTTGATAAAAAAAAAAATTTACAGAAAATAAAAACAAATAATAAAATTCCTAAGCAAAATAATAATACTAATTTTAAAGGAAGAAATTATAAAAGATTTCTTAATGGTGAATTATCAAATATGAATACAATGAAAAATAATAATTCAACATTAAAAAAAAATAATTTTTTATCTACTAATACATATAGAAATTTATCACAGAAATCAAATAATATAAATAATAATAGTAATCATAAAAAAATTTCATCAACAATATTTTATATGGATCAAAAATATAATAATAATACTATTTATATTAGTTCACCTTCACATATAAAAAATAATAAACCAATAATTAGAAATTCTTTTATTCATAATAATAAAATTCCAATTAAAACAAATGAAAAAAATTTAATAAATAAAAATATAATTAAAAAAACAAATACACTATCTCCAACAAATAAAAGTGTATTAAATAATAATAAAAAAATATTATCTTCTTCATCATCAATTTCAGAAAATTTAATTATAACATCATATCATGATAGAAAATTATCTTCTTTTTCAAAAATAAAACATAAAAAAATAAAGTCACAATATAGTATAAATTCGGTTAAACAGATTCCTTTAACTTCAAGAGAAAAACAATCAATAAACCCTAAAATAATGAAAATGATAGGAGCAAAAATACAAAAATCAAAAAATTTTTCAATTAATAGAAAATTTTCAATGTCATCATCATCAAATAAAAAAACATTTTTTACTTCAACTAGTAATACTTGTTCATATAATAATAAATCAAATAATCATTCAAAAAAAAAATCAAATAATTTACAAAATAATAATAAATATATTAGTGTTACTCATAGAAATTATCGTCCTCCTTTATCAATAAATAATAATACAAATAATACTAATAATACTACTACAAAAACAAATACAAATATTTCCAAAAATGAAAAATTAAATATTGATAATAATGAAATTAATGAAATTACTACTCCTATAAAATCAAATGATTTTCAAAAATTTTTAAAAACTTATGAACATTATCCTTCTAAAAATATTGTAAATGAAGAAAATTATATTTTAGATAATCATATTAAAAAAACTCATAAGAAGATTATTTCTAATAATGCTATTTTACCTAAAAACAAAAATTTATCTATTAAAGGAATTCAAATTAAAGGATTTGAAGATATAATTAAAAGGAGTAGAAATACTAATTCTATAAGTGAAAGAATTCCAAGTAGTAATAGTATTAAAGGAAAAACTAATAGAAATTCCACATTCTCAAATAAAAATTATGTAGAAATATATCAAACAATTAAAAAAAATAAATAATTATTTTAGATGTAAAAATATATTTTTTAAAATTTAATTATGAATTCTTTATAGTTATTTTAAGTATAAAATTATATTTTATTTTTTTATTAATTTTCATTTATCAATATTGCCTTTATTATCTTATAAAAGTTATTCTTTTTTTTTAATTTTAAGAATTAAAATTCTATTACTATTTATTTCATCAATTTTATCATTTATTACTTTAATTATAATCAAGAAAATAAACTAATGAAGTATAATAAAGAATTAAATAAATGAAAAAATAATTTTTAATTGTTTTTGAATTTATTTACTTAAAAAAATACATTTAATAGAAATTTATAAATATAATATTAAATAAAAATATTTAACAAACTTAATATAACAATTTTATATTTTCATTATAATGCCATAACTTAGTTCTCTGTAAATATAAAATTGATATAAGAAAAAATAACACTTAATCTTGAAAATCTATATCCATTTAAATTAGGTTTATTTATAAAATCCAATTTACTTATTTTTTATAACAAAATTTTGAATTTGATTTTATTATAAAGTCAATAGAAAATTAAAATGAATTTTTTTTTTTTTATATTCTTAATAAAAAAAGACCATTACAATAAAAAATCATATATAAATAAATTTGATAAATATAAAAAAATCAAATTTTAGCTTTAATAATTTTAAATCCTTTATCTCTAATTGTTGCTTTTCTTTCTATTTTATTAATAAAATCAATTTCTTCTTTTTTACTTTCAACTGATTGATGATTATTATTACCTTTTTTTTTATTCATAAACTTTAAGAAAAATTCAGAATAAAATTGTTCAGGATTATTTAAATTCATCACATTTTTTTCAATATTATGACCAATAACATCAAGAATATCTTTTTTACTATGTTGTTTATTTGGTTTTTCTTCATTTTCATAACTAAGTAATTTTTTAACTTTAACTTTACCAAATTGACCAGAATTATTTCTAATAAAATGTTGTTTTAAATTATCATTACTAAAATTATGATTAAGAGTTCCAGTTTTTTGAATATTAAAACCATTTGCACTTCCATTATGTCTTATTGGAGTATTTAAAGAAGGAGTTCTATTAAAATTTTTCATATGATGATGATAAAAATGTTTATTATTATTAGTAATACTAAAATTATTTTTAATTCCACTATCTTTAAAGATACTTCCATTATATGAATTTTTCTGTGCAAAAACAGTTTGATTTTTTTTATTAATTAAATATAGAATATATTTTTTTACTCTTTTTCTTAATTTAATGTCTTTCGAATAAATATGATCACTTAATTCATCTATATTTTCATATTCACTATTAATTGAAAATGAAATTTCTGTTGAACAAACAGAAATATTATCTTGTACAGGTTGAAGAATTTGATGATGAACTATTTGATTTACTCCTGATCCTCCTGTTGTTATAAAATTTTCTTCTGGATAAATTTCATTATTTATATCTTCTTCATTATAAGGAGTTATTGTACATTTTGCTGTTGTATTTTTTCTAAATTTTACATCACTTTTTGATTCCTCTGAATCTGATTTATTTGATAATTTTTTTTTTGACTTTTTATTATCATAACCACTATCTGTTAATGATGATGAACTATGTAAATTTGATGTTTTATGTGATTTTTTATTATCTTGTGAATTGCTTTTCTTTTTTGAATTATTTGATTTTGTATCTGAATTTGAATTTGAATTTGAATGTGAATTTGAATTTGAATTTGAATTTGATATTGAATTTGAATTTGATATTGAATTTGAATAAGAAGTAAGAGATTCATCTTCTATAATAGTATTTAAACTATTACTAGTAATATCATAACTAGGTGAACTTAAAATATTTTTTTTATTTTTTATTTTCATATTATATTTATATTTATTTTGATTAACTTCCTTTTTATTATTCTCATTTTCATTTTCATTTTCATTTTCTTCATTTTCTTCTTCTTCTTGATCTAATTCATCACTTTGATAATTTTTTTTATAAAGAGTATCATCAATATCACTTTCATCTGAAATAGAAGGAATAGTTTTTAAATCACTTTCATCTTCTTGCACAAAATCAATATATGAATTATCATTAACCTCAGATTTTTTTTTTTGTTGTTTCTTTGGTTCTGTGAGACCTTTAGCATTAGAAACAATTTTAATTATTTTATTTGTTAATCTTTTAATTTGTTCCATATTAAAAAGAGATTTTTTATTTATTCTCTTCCAATATTGAGGATAACTTGTTGAAATTGAAATAGCTTCAGCTTTATTTAAAAAAAATAATTCTGCTTTTTTTGATTTTACTTTTAAACTTAATGGACTTCTTTGATTAAGAAACATTAATATATCTCCAAAATGTTCATTTTTTCTTATTTCTAATACTTTAAAATTTTGAATTTCATTTTTTTCCTTTTTTTGTGCCATACAAGTTAATGTTTTTTCTAAATTATTAAAAAATGCACTTGAATTAGTTGATTTTTTTGTAATTTTTTTGGATTTTGTTTTATTTATAAATAAATTTGTTGTTAGATCTGGTGATACTGTATTTTCTCTTTGGACACTATTAAAAAATATTGTTGTTCTTCTTATTCCTAATAATGAATCTCTTCTTACTTGACGAGGTTTTTTTGGAGGACTAAAATCAATTGGAAGTTCTAATGTTAATCTTCCTTTTTTAACAAAAATTATATCTTCTACAAAATCACCATCTTTAATTAAAACATCATTTTTTAATGCCAAAATTGGTTTAAATGCTAAAATTACTTTCACAATAAAATCACTATTAGAAAAATTTTTAAAAAAATTAAAACTATGTATAATAGGTTTATACATTTCATAAATTAAAGTATTTCTTAAAGTAACTGGTAATTCTTCAAATATAATATGATTATCTTTTTTTTCAGAATCATGTTTATATTTTAAAAATCGAATAGTTCTATCATATAAATCATCTGGTAATTTTGGATAAGATAATCTAATTTCATCTAATATTTTACTTTTATTTCTAAAATCAATTTGTTTATCATTTTCAATTTTAACATAATTACTCATTGAAGTTAAAGCCCAAGAATAAGCTATAATACCAACAATTTCCATAAATAAACCAAATAATTTTTCAATTGTTGTTACACAAGATAAATCACCATATCCAACAGTAGTTACTGTTGTTATTGTATAATAAATACCTACTAAATATAATTGATTAAAACTCTTATTTTGATGATTGAAATTAATTATCCAACTTGGATATTCATTTTTTCCTATAAATATAAATATACATGCAACTATATGTAGAGACATAAAAAATATTAAGATACTTATTAATAATCTACCATAACTATTAAAATTTTCATATTCACTTAATTTATTTTCAATATAAGCTAAGAATTTATTTTTAGATATGACTTGAAATATTTTTAATAATCTTATTAACATTAATAAATAATAATAATGTCCATTATAAAGTGGAGTAGTTTTAAATCCTTCATCATAACATATTTTATTAAATAATATAAAAAGTGTTTTTATTGGTATTGCACAAATTAAATCAATAAAAAACCAAGTATTTAAATAATTTTTTACAATTGATTTATAATCACTAACTAAAACTTCATCAAAATTATAATAATCAATAAAAAAATTAATAAATAAATCAAAAAGAAAAACAAAATCAATAAAATTTTCAATAATATTTTCTAAATTATAATAATCCCCAGTACTACAATAAATATCTTTTTTCCCTAAAAACAAAGGAATAAAAATTATATTATATAAAACACAAATAGCAACAAAAAAATCTATGAATATAACAATAAAAGAATCTGGATTTAAATGATTATGAATATCTCTTTCATCTAAATTTTCTTCATCATCATATGAATCATAAACATAACCTTTTCTAGTTAAAATTCTATATTTTTCTTTTTGAACCTCATCAATATGTGTTTCAATTCTACTTTTTTTTTCTTGATTTAATATATGATCATCATCATTAAAAGATTTACATGATAATGTTTTTTTAATTATTGTTTTTTTACCAATTAAAGTTTTTTTTAATTCCTTTTGTATTTCATTTAATTGTAAAATATTTTTATTTGATAAACCAGAAAATTGTAAAAGACTTTGATCTTCTAAACCTAAAGAATCAGAATTATCATTTTCACCATCAAATTTTTGAGGTACTTTTAATAAAGAAAATAATTCTTCTTTATTTGTTTTTTTTTTATTTTGCTCATCAATATCTAAAGAACCTTTTAATGATTTCATTGAATTTACAATATTTATATTTGATGAGTTATGTGATGTTTTATATTTTGGTAAATTACTTAATCTTTCTTTTCTTTTTGGACTTAATTTTGCTTCTTCAAATACTTTTTCTACTCTCATTGTTTTAAAATTATTCTTTTTCCTTTTAAATTGTCTTCTTGTTGACTCAGTTTGTTCTAAATTATCATCTGAGGAATTGGAATTTTCAATTTTTATTTCTACTTTCTTTTCATTTTTTTTTTCGTTGTTTTTTTCATTTTTTTTTTCATTTTCATTTATATTAAAATTAACTCTACTTTTAATATCAACATTATAACTCATTCTTCTATTATACTTATTTATTTCTTCTTTTTCTTTTTTTTTCATTATTCCTCTTTTTCTTTTTACTCTTAAATTACTACTACTTCCAGAATAATTATTTTTATTTTTTGCTTTTTTCATTATAAGATTTCTTCTTTCTTCAACATCAAATCCTAAAACAGTTTGTTTCACTAAATTATTTACATAACCTTTTAATAAATTTTCTGCCTCTATTAAATTATTATGTGGGCTATTGGAATTTGCACTATTTTTCTGTGTTATAAAGTTTAATAAACTATTTTTTTGTTTGATAGAAAAGGATTTCATTATTCTTTTTTTTTGAATATATTATTTCATTATTTAATTAAAATACAAATATAAAAAATCATATATTTTTTTAATTTAAAGTTTTAAATTTATTAAAAATTGATTTAAAATTTTTATAAATAATTTAATATAGTTTAAATTTGGTTTTCAGATTTTAAAACAAATATTATATTGCATAATTTATTTAATTATTATAAATAAAATAATATAAAACATTTGTATTATAATTTCAAATTTATCATTATATTGTTTAAAAATGAAATTAAAAAAAAATTAAATAAATTTATTTCTTATTTATTATTTATATAAATAGATGGAAGCATTTACAAAAACAAAACCACACAAAGTGAAAATATCAGAATATGAATTTATGCAAACATTAGGTGCAGGATCATTTGGTCGAGTAAAACTCTCCAAACACAAATCAACAGGAAAATTTTGGGCAATTAAAATATTAAAAAAAGCAGAAATAATAAAATTAAAACAAGTAGATCACATTATGAATGAAGTAAAAATCCTAACAATGATAAAGCATCCATTTCTAGTAAAAAAAAAAACTAAATAAAATTATATAAAATTTAAATAGGTTGGTTCAGAAGGTTTTGCTCAAGATGAAAGATATCTATATGTAGTAATAGAATTAGTAAATGGAGGAGAACTATTCACATATCTTCGTTCAGTAGGTAAATTCCCAGTAGACCAAGCATGGTAAAATAAATATATTTAAAAAAAAAATTTTAATTAAATAAAAAATTAGTTTCTATGCTGCTCAAGTAGTATCAATGTTTGAATACTTACATTCAAAAGATATAATATATCGTGATTTAAAACCAGAAAATGTATTAATTGATAGTAAAGGTTATTTAAAATTAACAGATTTTGGTTTTGCTAAAGTATGTGAAGGTAGAACATATACATTATGTGGTACACCTGAATATTTAGCACCTGAAATATTACTTAATAAAGGTCATGGTAAACCAGTTGATTGGTGGACATTTGGTGTATTACTTTATGAAATGTTAGCTGGTATTGATCCTTTTAATGATGAAGATCCTATGGTTATTTATCAAAAGATTTTAAAAGGTAAAGTTAAATTTCCTAGTTCTTTTAATTCTAATGCTAAAAGTTTAGTTAAACATTTATTAGTTCAAGATTTAAGTAAAAGATATGGGAATTTAAAAGGTGGTGTTAATGATATTAAGAATCATAGGTTTTTTAAAAATATGGATTGGAATATGCTTTTAAATCATAAAATTAAAGCTCCTTATATTCCTAAAGTTAGTGGTAGTGGTGATTGTGGGAATTTTAGTAGTTATGAAGATTCTGATGAAGGGGCTCCTGCTGTTAAACCTAGTGAAGATCCTTTTGCTGAATGGTAATATTGGGTTTTCTGGGTTTTGATGGATTTAAAATATTTATTTTTTTTAAAAATTTATTTTTTATTATTTATTATTTTGGAAAATGATATTTTCATTGGAGTGATAATAGAATTTAAAAAGTATTTTTATTTTAAATTAATTAACAAAAACTTTTTTGTTTAATAATATTTCTTTTTTCAATTATAATAATTAGATTAAAATTTATATAATTTAATTTAAATAATTAAGTGTATTCATTTATATATTTAATTTTTTCTAAATCTTTTATTTATAATTATTTGTCGAAAATCATATATAAATTTAATTTCATGCTAACTTTTATATAAAAAAACTATATTATTACTTTTTACTTAATATATTTCTAGCATAAATTACTCTTTTATTAATTTCTTCATTATTATATTGTATAGGATTAATATTATCATATTTTTCTATATATTTCATTTTATTTTTATCAATATATTGTATAGTTTTATCCTGTAATATAAAATGTATTTCTGTTTTATCATTATATATAACTTGAATTATTTGAGATGATAATAAAAAAAAAGAAGCATATTTTGTTTTTTCATATTTTACAACATAACATGAAATATTTCTTTTATCTGTTAAAGTATTATTATCATAATTTTTCTTATTTTGAGTATCTTTAGTTAAGTTCTTATAAAATAATTTGAAAATAGTTCTTTTACTTTCTAATTCACTATTCTTAATATGTTCTTTAAAATGAATATATTTTTGCTCATTATTTTTTTTTTATATAAAAAAATTTATGATTTGGTTTAATTAAAATCATTTTTGTACCATCATTAAAATATACACCAATATCACCATTAGTTAATAAATATCCAATTCCATATTTATCTGAACGATCAATAAATTTTTCAATTATAATTTGGTCATTATTTTGTTTTTTTTCATCAGAATTTGAATTATCTAAAAATCCTCCTGTTTCATTATTTTTATTTAATTTTTCTTCACTTACTTTTGTTGTTTTAATATCATTAATTAACTTATTTAATTTCTCTTCTTTTTCTGAATTTTTCTCATTTGATGAATTTGAATTAGATTTTGAATTATTATTATTATTATTACTATTACTATTATTATTATTTATTTCATTATCAGACTTTTGAAGTTCTTCGTTTTCTTTTTCTTCTTCTATTTCAACTTCAGGAATATATTTATTAGATTTATTATTATTTCTCAAATTATCATTAAAATTTAATCTTCTATTATAACTATAAATAAAATTATTATTATTTAAATTTAAATATTCTTTATCAAGACATTCATTATTAATTAAAGCATTTTCAATTAATTTATTCATTTCATTTTCTGAAAGAGGATGAGTTAAAGTAGAAGTAGGTAAATATTTCGGAATTCCTTTACCATAATTAAAAAAAGGATGTGCTTTAATTTCTTCAATTTTTGGTCTTAAATAAGGTTCCTTAACAAAAATTTTCATAATAATATCTTTAGCATCATCACTAATATGAATATTATTAGGAAAATTATAAATAACATTAATAATATTATACTTAGTTTTACCTTTAACATCATTTTCAAAAGGAGTTTTATGAAATAATAAAGTATATAAAATAACACCAAAAGACCAAATATCAATTTCAAAAGAATACGAATTATTATTTTTTCTAATAAAAACTTCAGGAGCAATATAATTCGGAGTACCACAAATTGTTTGTTGTCCATCACCACCATTTTCAATAGCTAAACCAAAATCACATAATCTAACTTCCATTTTATCACTTAATAATATATTACTTAATTTCAAATCTCTATGTATAATATTACAACTATGAAGATATTGAATTGCTAAAAGTAATTGATATCCATAATGTTTTACTTCAATTTCTGATAATGTGTATCTTACTTTAATTAATTCATTTAAAGTTTTATTTGGATAGTAATCTAAAATAAAATATGCATTTTGATTATCTTTAAATATACTTTGACATTTACAAAGATATTCAAAATTTAAATTATTGTTAAATTTATTTTCATTATTAAATGCTGCATTTGATTGAGGATCTTTTTCAATTCTTTTTATTGGGATTATTTTAGCTGCATATATTTCATTTGTATCTATGTCTATAAATTCATATACTTCTCCAAATCCACCTCCTCCTAATTTATTTCCTTTTTTATATCGTTGACGTGTTTCTGGGTCAAATATTATTTCTGATGTACTTGATACTGAATTTCTTAGTCTACTTAATCTTTGACTTCTTTGAGGAATGTTTATTTTTTCAGTATTCATTAATTTTTATATAGTTGATTTTTTTGAAATAATTTTATTTTATTGTCTTAATATTTTTAAATCTCTTTTTTAAATATATTGTTTAAATTAAAAAAAATTAATTTATAATTTATATTTTTATTTTGTTATTTTTTTTTTTTTCAATCATTATTTTGGTTTTGAATTGTTTGTTCTAAATCGTTTATTTTTTCTTTTAATTTTTTAATTGGTTCAAAATCAATAGAATTATTAATATTATCACTTAGATTTGTTTCTCTGTTTTTAATAGTTTGATTTTGTGAATTTATTGATAATTGATTTACTAAATTATTTAATTGTTCTTTTAAACAATTATTTTCATTTAATATTTGACTATTTTCTTCTTTATCTTTAAAAATTGTATTTTTATAATTTAATAGTAATTCATACATTTCATTATTATCTTTTAATAATTTACAAATGAAATTATTTAATGTATTTATAATAAAATTTGAACATTGTAAATTTTTATTTGGATTATTTTCATCATATTTTATATCTTCTCCATCACAATTTATAATTCCAGATTTATTAAATAAGGAAACATATTGATGAAAGAAAGAAAATAAATCAGAAATTATTTTTAAATTATTTTTATTTTTCTCATTAATTTTCTCAAATTCTATATTTTTATTATTTAATTCATTTTCTAGATTTTTTATATGATTACAATCTTCATTTTTTATATCTTGAATTTGTTTTTCCCTTATACAAATTTCTCTATCAAAATCTTTCCTCATTCTTTCAATTTCTTCATCTTTTTCTCTTAATTTACAACATAAAATTCTATCAAATTCTTCTTTTTGTTTAATTAACTTTTCACTTAAATCAATATTTTCATTACACATTTTCATTTTAATTTCATTTTCAATACATTTTCTTAATGCCTGATCATCATATTGTTTATGACATAATAAATTATCTAAAATTCTAATTTTATCATTTAAAGATTTAATTTGTCCTTCATAACAACAAATTAAATTTTGTATTTTTGACTGATCACAATTAAATGAAATTGGTTCATTTTGAATACAATTATTTTTATTAGTTAAACATGGATTTGATGAATAATTAAAATTATATTGACTACTAGTATTATTTAAATAATTCATATTATTATCATTATTTCTAAAATTCCCATATTTAAATGATTTTATTTCATTTTTTATTAATTCAATTTGATTTCTATAAGAATTTATTTTCTCATCAAGTTCAATAAGTAAATGATCTTGATGAATATTAAAATCCATAATTAATTAATTTAAAAAAAACCAAAAAAAAAAAAAATAAAATTTCAAACTTAAATTAAAAATTCAAAAAAAAAAAAAAAATAACCCAAAAAAAAAAAAAAAAAAAAAATGGAAAACCCAAAAAAACCAACAAAAAAAGAAAAAACCCCAGATTCAATAATAAAAAAACTCTTAAAATTAAAAAACAAAAAAATCCCAAAAA
>JAEEGL013136407.1_pt1 | contig 13658 bp, 10 predicted proteins | sample 9134231 | NCBI WGS metagenome assembly JAEEGL01 (sample SAMN16246548, study PRJNA631951) | gut metagenome | biome: gut microbiome; feature: rumen; material: fiber-attached | host: Bos | place: Iran: Karaj | collected 2018-10
GATGTCAAGATAGTTTTTGTGATTTTTTGATAAAATGAAAGCAAATTTTATAACTTTCTGTCATGTCTGACGTATGGATCGTAATTTTTTCTATTCTCTTTTCACATTCGGTGTAGTATAATAAAAGTTAACGTTGTTAAAGCCAGGGCACAACAACGCTAGGCGGAGACAACTGACAGATGTCAAAATCGGAGGTGTTTTCTGTGAAGAGAACGGACATTAGACAAATTTTTGAAAAAAAAGAAGCTTACGGCGGGAACGAAATTACTGTATGCGGCTGGATACGCACGCTGAGATCGTCAAACGCCATAGGTTTTATAGAGATAAATGACGGAAGCTGCTTCAAGAATCTGCAGGTAGTTTTTGAAGCTGAAAAATTTGAGAATTTTAAGGAAGTCACGACATACACTGTCGGTTCCGCGATCATATGCAAGGGAATTCTGAAGCTGACGCCTGAAGCGAAGCAGCCTTTTGAACTGAGCGCAACGGATATCGAACTTGAAGGACTTGCGGATCTTTCATATCCGCTCCAGAAGAAAAAGCATTCGCCCGAGTTTTTAAGGACAATTCCCCATTTAAGAGGAAGAGCAAATACGTTTTCCGCAGTTTTCAGGATGAGATCGGAGCTTGCGTTTGCGCTTCACAGCTTCTTCAGGAGCAGAGGATTTATGTACGTACACACGCCGCTGATCACAACGGGCGACGCTGAAGGCGCAGGAGAAATGTTCAGACTGGCTCCTGTCGGAGGAAAAGAATTCTTCGGACAGCCCGCGTATCTGACAGTTTCCGGTCAGCTCGAAGGAGAGAGCATGGCAATGGCTTTCGGTAAAATATACACTTTCGGTCCGACATTCAGAGCTGAAAACTCGAATACCGCAAGACACGCGGCGGAATTCTGGATGATCGAACCCGAGATGGCTTTTGCCGATCTCGAGGACGATATGGAGCTTGCCGAAGCGATGATCAAATACGTTTTGAATCATATCCTCACAAACTGCAAGGACGAGCTTGAATTCCTTAACAGATTTTACGACAGCGAGTTGATCGAAAGACTCAATACGGTTGCAAATTCGGAATTCGGAAGGATCACATATACGGAAGCAGTCGACGTGCTTATGAAGCATAACGATGAATTCGAATACAAAGTTTTCTGGGGCTGCGATCTCGCGACGGAGCATGAAAGATATCTGACTGAAAAGATATACAAAAAGCCTCTTTTCGTCACAGATTATCCGAAGGAGATCAAGGCGTTTTACATGAGGCTCAATGACGACGGTAAAACGGTCGCTGCTGTTGACGCGCTGGTTCCGGGAGTCGGAGAGATAATCGGAGGAAGCCAGAGAGAAGAAAGACTCGATCTTCTCGAAGCGAAGATCAACGAAGTCATGGACAATCCCGAAACGTACAGCAGATATCTCGATCTCAGAAGATACGGCGGCACAAAACACGCCGGTTTCGGACTCGGATTCGAAAGACTGCTGATGTATGTTACGGGCATTTCAAACATCAGAGACGTCCTGCCCTACCCGCGCACTGCAGGAAACGCGTACTGATCTCGAAAGGCCATGCAAGAAACAAGAGCAGCGCAGGAAACTTGAAAATATTGTCACGGATATCCGAATGAACGGTTTTAGAAATGAATGGAAGTATATTTGTAAGGAGTCCCGTTTTGACGTCGTCAAAGCAAGGCTTTCACATGTGCTCGAGGCAGATATCCACGGCAATAAAAACGGAGATTATTACGTTCACAGCCTGTATTTTGACGATGTGTTTTTTACCTGCGCATATGACAATAACGCCGGTTCCGAAGAAAGATACAAATACAGGATCAGATATTACGGGAACGATCCAAAGGGATCTCCTATAATGCTCGAGAGAAAAGAAAAGCGCGACAATATGTGCAGGAAGCTCTGCTGCAAGATCACAAGGAGCGAATTCGACATACTCACGGGAGCATCCGGAAACGTTGCGGATCTGCTGTATTTTACGGAAAAACCGCTCGTTCGAAGGTTCGCGTCTGAAATATTAGCTAAGGGATTTGCGCCGAAAGCGATCGTCGATTACGCGAGGACGGCGTACACTGATCCTGTAACGGACGTGCGCGTGACATTCGATAAGGCGATCTGCGCGGCATACGATACAGACGCGTTTTTAGGCGGAGATTATATGAGAATACCGCTCAGTCTTGACGAAAACGGCATTTTGGAAGTAAAATTCAATGTGATTTTACCTGATTACATTAAAAACGCCGTGTCCGACATATCGTCGAGACAGGACACATTCTCGAAATACTATAATGCCATAAATATTTTAGAGGAGTCATCATTATGGAAGCACTGAGAACATTCTGGGAGACGCTGAAAAACTCTTACACGAGCGAAGCTATCACGACGACAGTCGTGTTGGTGGTCCTGCTCGCGACTTTCGTTCTTTCGGCTTACGAATTTCTGATCTACAGATTCGTATCGCACAGATCTTTTTACAACAAATCATTCAACATCTCCCTCGCTGTACTGCCCTTCTTCATCGCGACGATAGTGCTCAGTCTTCAGTCGAGCCTTATCATCACGCTCGGCACGATCGGAGCTCTTGCGATCATCAGATTCCGTACGGCTGTAAAAAATCCGATCGATATGATCTACCTTCTCTGGTCTGTTCACACCGGTATAATGTGCGGCTGCAGACTGTTTGAAGTCGCCGTTTTGACATCTCTCGTCGTGACAGTGCTCCTCTTCATTCTCGACCGAGTCAATTTCGGAAGAAAGCCCTTCGTCCTCATCGTCAGGGTGAAAGACGGCAGCGAAGACGCCCTCAATGAGCTCCTCAAGGCAAATACCAGAAAATTCAGGGTAAAGAGCCGCACAGTCAGTTCAAAAGGCACTGATCTCGCGATCGAACTCACCTGCAAGGATACAGCTCCTTTGAACGCCGCGATCAAGGATTCCGGCCTCGTAGAACAGTATTCGATCATTGAATACGGCGCAGACGATATAATTTGAAAAATGTAAAACAGTTCAGATTTAATATGAATAGGTGCAAATTAAAAACTCCCGGTCTGATGACAGTCCGGGAGTTTTTAATACTGTTTTGTTATACAACTCAATCTGTCGCCATAATGTCGAACAGGGACAGCTTATTACTCTCCGGAAGGCCTTCGAGGCAGCCTTCGGACGCGAGGCTTTCGATGACGGATTTGGAGATCTTGGCTCTCGTTTTAAGATCGTCTATGGAGATGAAATCGCCGCCTGTGTTTCTCGCTTCAACGATAGCAAGAGCAGCTGATGCTCCGACGCCCGGGATGCTGGCAAAAGGAGGTCTGATACCGTCCTCTTCCGGGATGAATTTTACGCCTTCTGATTTGTAGAGATCTATCGGCAGGAATTTGATGTTTCTCTGGTACATCTCGAGGACGGATCTGTAAACGGTGAGCCTGTTCTTTTCAGTCTGTTCGCTCGTCTCTTCGGCGGGCTCGTCACTCAGCTCGTCGTCTCCTGTTTTTGCCTCGTCAAGCTCCCTCTCTTCCTCTTCCAATTCGTTTTTCTGCCCCTGATCACCGATCAGCTTATTGTACGCGGAAAATGCGGGAGACGATCCGTGGATCATATTTGCGGCGTCGAAATCGTTTATCTTAAGCGTAAAAAACGCCGAATAATACGCCAAAGGCACGTAAAGCTTGAACCAGGCGACCCTCAAAGAGAGCATGACATACGCGACAGCGTGCGCCTTCGGGAACATGTACTGGATCTTTTTACAAGACCGGATGTACCAGTCCGGAACGTTGTGCTCCTTCATATTCTTTTCCCAGTCGGGAGTCAAGCCTTTTCCTTTTCTTACGGATTCCATGACCGCGAAAGAATCGGGAGATGAAAGACCCTTCGAGATCAGATAAGTCATTATATCGTCACGGCAGCAGATAGCTTCCGAAAGTGTACATGTGCCTTCCCTGATAAGTTTCTGCGCGTTTCCGTTCCAAACGTCTGTTCCGTGAGAAAGACCGGAGATCCTGACGAGCTCCGATATCGATTTTGGCTTAGTGTCAGCCAGCATCTTCATCGTAAAATTCGTTCCGAATTCAGGCACTCCTATCGTACCGTAATCAATTTTGATCTTTTCCTTTGAAGGATCGAGTCCGAGGGCATCAGAACTTGAGAAGAGCGAGAGCATTTTCTGATCGTCTATCGGAACGGTCTCAGATTTGATACCGGAAAAATCCTCCAGCATTTTGATCATTTCAGGACCGTCGTGGCCGAGTATATCGAGTTTTAAAATATTTTCATGAAGGAAATGGTAATCGAACTGTGTCGTTATCGTATCAGATGAAACCTTCTCCGCCGGGTGCTGTATAGGCGTGAAATCGTATATTTCCTTGTCCCTCGGAATGACCATGATACCGCCCGGATGCTGACCTGTCGTACGTTTTACGCCGGTAAAACCGAGAGCCAGTCGCTGGCGTTCGATCGAAGGCACGGAATTTGGCGATTTGCCGATCGACTCAAGATAATGCTTGACAAATCCGAGAGCCGTTTTTTCTTTGATCGTGGAAACGGTTCCTGCGCGGTAGACAAATTCTTTTCCGAAGAGAACTTCTGTATATTTGTGCGCTCTGGCCTGATCGACAGCAGCAAAGTTGAGGTCGATATCAGGCGTTTTCGATTTGTCCTTGAATCCCAGGAATGTTTCAAAAGGAATGTTAAAACCTTCTTTTTTAAGTTTCTGACCGCATTTCGGGCAGATCTTATCCGGCAGATCGTAGCCGCAGTCGTAGTTGCCTTCCGGAAATTCGCTGTATTTGCAATCGGGACATCTGTAATGCGCAGGCAGTGCGTTGACCTCGGTGATGTCGGACATAAATGCGACGAGAGACGATCCGACAGAACCTCTGGAACCGACCTGGTAGCCGAATTCAGCGGAATGCAGGACGAGTTTTCTCGCTGCGATATACATTACGGAATATCCCTTCGGGAATATCATTTCGAGTTCGCTGGCGAGCCTGTCTTCGATTATTTTCGGAAGCGGATCGCCGTAAAGCCTGTGCGCTTTTTCATAACAGCTCGTTTTAAGCTCTTCGTCTGAGCCTTCGATCTTTGGCGGGAATTTTTCTGCCGGAATAGGTAAAATGTCCTCCACCATATCGGCGACGATCCTCGTGTTCTCAACGACTATCTCGTATGCGCGGTCGCCAAGATATTCGAACTCGCCGAGCATCTCCTCAGTCGTCCTGTAGAAAAGAGGCGGCTGCCTGTCATATTCGTCATAATCAAGTCCTCCCTGCATAACGGAGCGGAAGATCGCATCCTCAGGGTTTAAAAAGTGGACGTCACAAGTCGCGACAGTCATCTTGCCGAGTTTGTCGGCGATCTCAACGATCTTTTTGTTAAAATCTATTATATCTTTTTTGGAGAAGCCGGATCCCTCGAGATATGCGTTGTTTCCGAGCGGCTGGATCTCGAGGTAGTCGTAATATTTCGCGATCTCGATGATCTCCTCCTCTGACTTCCCTTCCGTGAGCGCTCTGTAGAGCTCTCCTTCCGAGCACGCCGAACCTACGATTATCCCTTCCCTGAACTGATCGAGTTCGAATTTCGGAATATTCGGATGCTTATAAAAATATTCAAGGTTCGATTTCGACACGAGCTTGTAGAGATTTTTGAGTCCCACGAGGTTTTTAACGAGTAAAATGCAGTGATAGGACACATGTTTTCTCTTCTCCCGGGATCTCGCGACCTCGGGCGCATCATTTGTGATATATGCCTCCATGCCGTAGATTATTTTGAGTTTTGAAGGCTCTTTGCCGGCTTTTTTGCGGCTCTTATTGATGTCATCCAGCGCTTTTCGAACTTCGGGGAACGCCTGTACATTTCCGTGATCTGTTATCGCAAGAGCGGGAACGTCCCACATAACAGCTTTTTCAACGAGTTTGTTAGGGACAGTCAAAGCGTCCTGAGCGCTCATATGGGTGTGCAGATGAAGTTCAACTCTCTTAACGGGAGCATCGTCCATTCTCTGCGGAGGCGTTGGCATCAATACGATATTTTGAGGTTTGATATAGTAATATCGGTCCTGGCCGTACATATTTTCCGCGACGCCGCCCTGGACTTTGATATAATCTCCTTCTTTGAGTTTTTCCTTCGTATATTTCTCATCTGCCGCGTCGATAAAGAACTGAACTGATACGGAATCCTTGTCATTCGTGACGCCCAACGAGACGATGATGAATTCTCCCTTTTCGCTCTTTACATGCTTTATTTCGGTCATAAATATCCTGCCGTAATAAGCCGCCTGCATGCGCTGGTCGCAGCATCTCTCCAGAGAATCGTAATCGTTGTAAGACGCGTCAAAAGCTCTGCCTTTGAAAATAATATTTCCGTCGGAGTCCTTTTCGGGCTCTTTCCCCGCAGGAGGAGTAAGAGGCTTTCTGGCGTTCATATATTTCTTTCGTTCGTTGTATCTTTCCTTGAAATCACCGTCTGAATGTCCTTCCGGTTCGTCAGTTTTGGAAGTTTTTTTAGTGCCTTTCATTTTTCTGATCTGCTCTTCCGTCAGCACGATCTCGGTGGAAAAATCGTCATTTTGAGCCTTTTCTGCCAAATTTTTACCGTTTATTTCGATCTCAACGTCCTTACCAAACGCTGTCTTTGCAAAAGACTTCACGTGAATATCCGATTTTGATTCCTTCAATATCTCGCACGCGCCGTCCTGGCATGACAACGTAAAAATACCGTCTCTGTACGTCACGTCGCTCTTTGTTACGAGCCCTGCGACGAGGAGATTGTCAGGCATCGAAAGGGATAATAATCTGCGGAAAAGTGCCTTGGCGTCTGCCTGCGCGAGAGATTCAAAATCGGCTCTGCAGCTGTAATCAAAAGATACGGAAGATCCGGGAAATCTGCTTATGTATTTCGCTTTTTCCGCTTCAAAATCTTCCTTCGAAGGAAGCGTATCTGACTCGCACACGAAGGTGATGGAATTGTCTTCTTTATTACGTTTTACGAGCTTTATTTTTAAAATAAAATCACTCATCGTTTCGCAAAAACCTCCTGACAGCTTCGATGAACTGTCCGGCGATGTCGTCGCCTGATAAAATGCCGCACGTCTTGCCCTTCACAAACAAAAGCGCTTTGCCGTCACCGCCTGCCAGACCGATATCAGCGTCCTTCGCCTCACCGGGACCGTTGACTGCGCAACCCATAACAGCGACAGTTATCTTCCTGTCTATCTCTCCGTTCTCCTCCATTTTCTCGAGAGCGTCTTCGACTTTGACGGCGATATTTTCCATATCGTATTTCGTACGTCCGCATGTCGGACACGAAATGAAATTCAGTTTCTTTCTGTCGCAAAGATCGAGTGATGAAAGTATCGATCTCGCTGCATTTATCTCATTTACGGGATCTCCGGTGAGAGAAACTCTTACTGTGTCTCCGATGCCTCTTGAGAGCACCGCGCCGAGTAAAACGGCAGATTTTATGACGCCTCGCTTCATCGTTCCTGATTCGGTAAGACCGATGTGAAGCGGATAATTTCTCTTTTCAGCCATCAGCTCGCAGGCTTTCAAGGTGGTCTGAAGATCCGTAGATTTAAGTGAAATAACGATGTCTTCAAATCCGAGATCCTCGAGTATTTTTACGTGCCCCATGGCGCTTTCGACCATCGCTTCGGGCGTCGTGCCGCCGTATTTTTCATACAGCGATTTTTCGAGAGAACCGCCGTTTATGCCTATTCTGACGGGTATCTTACGAGATCTCGCGGCAGAAACGACCTCTTTTGTGCGTTTTGCGGAACCGATATTGCCCGGATTTATGCGCACCTTGTCAACGCCTCCCTCGATCGCGAGAAGGGCAAGTTTGTAATCAAAATGTATGTCGGCGACGAGCGGGATCGAGATCTCCTTTTTGATCTTCGGAATAGCGAGAGCGGCGTCTTCATCCGGCACCGCGACCCTTACGATATCGCAGCCCGCCTCTTCCAGCCTTTTTATCTGAGCGACAGTCGCTTCGACGTCAGATGTGAAAGTATTCGTCATCGACTGGATCGCTATCGGGCTTCCTCCGCCGACCGTAACGCCTCCGATATTTATTTTACGCGTTTCATTTCTTGTAAACATTTCACTGTTCCCTGATTATGCTACCTCTTGATCAGCGCGATGATGTCCTTTCCGGCGATCACAACTGCCAGAGCAATGAGCACCGCAAATCCTACGAGAGAAATGATCCCTTCCTTTTCGGGGCTGATCTTCTTGCCTCCCCTGATGAGCTCGATGAGGATCAGGAAGAGTTTTCCGCCGTCAAGAGCCGGGAACGGAAGCAGGTTGAAGACTCCGAGGTTGACTCCTATCAGCGCGACCATGTTCATCAACGCGAGCAGTTTTTGTGAGAATGCGGCGTCTGCAGTGACGACGTTCGATACGACAGATGTGAGTCCCACAGGTCCCATCACAGCGTCAAGTCCCACATTGCCCGTGATCAGCCAGTAGATCGAATAGTAGATCGATCTCACGAGTGTAAAAAGATATTTAAAGCTCTCTCCGAGCATCTGAAAAACGTTGATCTGACCTTTCTGTTTTACCTCAAAGGAGAAACCGATCTTGTCAAACGAAAGGATCCTCGTTGTCGCATCCTCTTTGGAAAGTAAAACGGTATCGTATCTCTTCACTTCTCCGTTGTTTATTTCCGTCTTTGCGAGCGTACAGTTCACCGCGTAACCTGTATCAGGATCGATCGCGTATGCGTAATTTTCGATCCTTCTGGAGCCGTCGGGATACTCGTATGTGAGCTCCGTGACGTCCTTGTTCTGCATTCCCGTCATTTTACCGAGAAAAGTATTTTCCTCGCCTTTGGCGCCCTTTTCGTACACGTTAAAGACGATATGAGCGGTATTTCCGTCTTCGCTCTTTGAATAATCCTTCGTGATGATGTATTTCACTTTCCCGCCTGTTGCTTTTTTGACGGTGAGTTCCATCGTTGAATCCTTGTCGTACTCGCGGAAAAGGTTGTAATCGTCAGTCGAATAGAGGTATTTCCCGTCGTATCTGAGGATCTTGTCGCCCTCGGAAAGCTGCGTAAAACCGGCTATATAGTCCTGCTTTACGGATGTTATTTTTGTGGTCGAATAGCCGCTGACGCTGAAAATGATGACGATAAAAATCCACGCCAGCAGTATGTTCATGAACGCTCCCGCAACGAGTATCAGAGCCCTTACATACCACGGTTTTGCGGAGAACGAGTCCTTCGATTCAACGCTGTCCTCTCCTTCGAACGCGCAGTAACCGCCTATCGGGAGCCATCTGAGCGAATATTTGATGCCCGTCTTTTTACTTACGCGAGAAAAAATTTTCGGGCCCATGAAAACAGAAAACTCGAGGATCTTGACTTTGAAAAGCCTTCCCACGATATAGTGTCCGAACTCGTGAACTATCGTGAGTATGCTGAGCATTATAAGCATCGTGAGTATGGAAAGAACTACCTTCAATTTCAGATCCTCCCTGCGCCTACGTATTCCCTGGCTCGCCTGTCAGCCTCCAGGATGTCCTCAACCGACGGATCATTCACCGATCTTATCGATGAGAGCGCGCCGTCCACCAGAGACGCGATGTCTGTAAATTTTATCATTTCGCGTAAAAACAGAGCCACCGCAGCCTCGTTTGCGCCGTTTAAGATCGCAGGAGCAGTGCCTCCCTCGCGAAGAGCGTCATATGCGAGTTTCAGGCATCTGAACACTTTTGTGTCCGGTTTTTCGAATGTCAGAGGCGAAATTTTGGTAAAATCAAGCCTTTCAACGGCTGATTCCGAGTTCTCCGGATAGTTGACAGCCTGCATTATCGGAAGCTTCATATCGGGAACGCTGAGCTGCGCTTTTACGGAACCGTCTTTGAATTCGACCATTGAGTGAATGATGCTCTGAGGATGAATTACGACTGAAATATCATCCGGACTGAATCCGAAAAGCACTGAAGCCTCTATCACTTCGAGACCCTTGTTTATAAGTGTCGCACAGTCTACGGTGATCTTTTTGCCCATTTTCCACGTAGGATGACCGAGGGCCATTTTAAGCGTAACGTTTTCGAGCTGCTCTTGGGAATAACCTCTGAAGGGACCTCCTGAAGCAGTTAAAATGAGCCTCGAAACGTCTTCTTTTTTCTGACCTCTGAGGCACTGGAAGATCGCGGAATGCTCGCTGTCGACGGGCAGCAGACGGATATGTTTTTCGGCTGCTTTTCTCATCACGATCCCGCCGCCTGTTACGAGAGTCTCCTTGTTGGCAAGAGCGATATCAGTGCCTTTTTCGATCGCCGCCAAAGTGGGTCTCAAACCCCTCATTCCGACTATCGCCGTGACTATGAGTTCTGTATTGATCTCAGCGAGAGATACGAGCCCCTCTTCTCCGATAAATACCGTAGGATCGTAGCCCGGTCTTAGATTCGAGAGCTCGGCAGAGAGCTTCTCGGCGCATTCCTTTGTCGATACGCAGAGATATCTGACGCCGAATTCGGCTGCCTGTTTCGCGAGCAGGGAAATATTGGTCCCCGCGGAAAGAGCGGTGATCTGTATCTTACCTTCAAGCGTGCTGTTTAATTTCCTTACCACCTCGAGCGTCTGAGTTCCTACGGAACCTGTTGAGCCGAGGATCGTTATACGAGTATATATGATCTGACAACTCCCTCGTCTGAAATTATATTTTTTACATCTGAAACGCTTAAAACGCCTTCGGAACGCTTATTCATCGCCTTCAGAACGCGATCCCCAGTCTGAAAATCACGTAAAAGAACATCACCGGTATCACGTAAAGATGGCTGTCGATCCTGTCGAGGACCCCGCCGTGTCCGGGAATGATCTTGCCGAAATCCTTGATCCCGCAAAAGCGCTTCATGGCGGATGCGCACAGGTCTCCGATCTGGCTGACGCACCCGACTGCGAAACCGATGATCAGATAGTCGAACCATTGTAAAGTCGTAAGAAGGCCTGTCTTTATGAAAACGATCCCTAAGATCACTGTCAAAACAGTTGAGCCTGCGACAGCAGAGATCGATCCCGCTATTGTCTTGTGCGGACTGACTTCCGGTATGAGCTTCTTTTTGCCGAAGAGCATGCCGCCGAACATCGCAAAGGTATCTGCCATCGCAGTTGCGAAAACAGCTATCACAAGATAGTAAAAACCGTCCCCGCGCGGTCCGAATCCGAACCACTTCTCTCCCTCCGTTCCGATCGAACGAAGCAGCAGCAAAAACATCAAAAGTCCGTTCACGTAAAAGCTTCCGAATATGCTCATCGCGCCGTCGATAACAGTGATCTTTTTGTGGAAGAAAACTATCAGGGCGAGCGTCGCGAGAACCATAACAGTGACAAGCAGCAGAGCGAAGCGGAGCGTTTTAGTCGCGTCATATTCGCCTTCGACGTAGCAGAACGCGAGATAAAAAGCGAACAGTCCGAGAGCCATAACGGGATAGATCGGTCTGAAGCCTTTCTTTTTGAACGCGTCGCAGTATTCATACATCGCTATCCCTGCGAAAATGATCAGTCCGCATGTGAGTACGATATCGCCGAACCATACGATGACAAGCGTTACGAGCGCGAAAACTATGGCTGAAATAACCTTCTTAAGCATCTTTTACACTCCAAATCTTCTGTTTCTTTTCGAGAACTCGATGATTATATCGTCGAGATTCTTAGGAGTAAAATCGGGCCAGTACATCTCGGGAAAGAAAAATTCAGTATATGCAAGTCCCCAAAGGAGAAAATTGCTGATCCTCTTCTCCCCGCTCGACCTGATCAAAATATCAGGGCTCGGAATGTCGCCCGAATACATAGACGAACAGACGAGAGCCGTATCGATATCGGAAGACTTCAGGGAGCCTTCCTCGACCTTCTTAGCGACGGAGCGAACGCAGTCGACTATCTCGTCACGGCCGCCGTAATTTATGCAAATGAGCACTGTTATGCCCGTATTATTCTCAGTTTTTTCCTCCACGACATCTATCGCCTCGCAAAGCTCGTCTGAGAGACCTTCTCTTCTTCCGATGACGCGGATCCTGACCTTTTTTCTGCCTTTTCCCAGTTCACGGTCTGAATTTTTCAAAAAATACAGGAGCAGCGACATCAGTTCAGATACCTCAGCCTCGCTCCTTTTATTGTTTTCAGACGAGAAAGCGTAAAATGTCAGATATTTGACGCCGATATTTCCGCAATGTTCTACGATCTGCTTAAAAACGTCAATGCCTTTTTTGTGGCCCGCTCCGATGGGCAGACCGTGAGCTCTCGCCCATCTTCTGTTGCCGTCGGGTATAATGGCGATATGCGCCGGAATCGCTTCCGGCGCAATCTGTTCGATATTATCGTTTTTCTTCTTTTTCGTATCAGCCAAGATCAGATCTCCATGATTTCCTTTTCTTTTGCGGCGACTATCTTATCGACCTCAGCGATGTGCTTGTCAGTCGCGTCCTGCATCTCTTTTCCTGCGAGTTTCTCGTCGTCTTCCGTGATCTCTGATTTCTTCTTAAGATTCTTGAAATAGTCGTTCGCGTCTCTTCTGATCGATCTTATGGCGACTTTGCACTCTTCTCCGTATTTCCTGACCTGCTTTGTGAGGTCGCGTCTGCGCTCTTCGGTGAGCGGCGGGAAAACGAGTTTGATGACCTTGCCGTCGTTTGCGGGGTTGATCCCGATGTCTGATTTCTGGATCTCTTTCTCAACTGCTTTGAGGACTGACGCGTCCCAAGGTGTGAAAACGAGCATTCTCGCTTCGGGAACGCTGATATTTCCGACCTGGGAAATAGGTGTCTGAACTCCGTAATATTCTACTGTGAGTTTGCTGAGGATCGCGGGATTTGCGCGGCCGGCTCTTATCGTTGCAAGTTCTTCTTCCATAACAGAGATGGATTTGTCCATCTTACTTGTAAAATTCTTGTACTCGTCTTTGTTCAGCATTCAAAACATCTCCTTCACTCGGTTTAGCATATCTACATATATATTTTACCACACATGCGCGTAAAATGCACTCTGCGGAAATATCTTTCCGTCACTCTTCGACGATCTCGAAGCCCTGCTCTTTCTGGAGTTTCAAAAGTTCGTCCATTATATCGTCACCGTTCGGCTCTTTCCGGGAGGCGATTTCGTCTTTTTTCGATTCCCGGGCGTCATTTTTCGGGGCTGAATTTTCAAATTTCAGATCCTCGTAATCCGATCTCATTATCGCTCTGACTCTCACCGGACGGGAGAATGTCTCGCTCGCGGATGCGTTGAAAACGTCCCTGTTCTTTTCGGGATTTGCCATCTTCATCATCGTTGAAGTTCTGAATACGACAAACATTTCGTCATCGAGCATATAGAGCTCGGCGTCTGTGCCAATTATCGCTCCCGCGGAGGGTATCCCGCGCTTCGTGAGCGAGTTTATGAAATCCCTTTTGTCTGCCTCTATGAGTTTTTCGGGCTCTGTTTTGGGCTTGTCCGCCACTTTTCCGTCAGTATCAGACTGATTTTCAGTATCATTTCCACCTGTAGTCTGATTTTCGGCCGGATACGCAAGATCAGCAGAGTCTGCAGTCTCAGAAGCATTACTGTTTTTTGAAGATCTTTTGCCGGGCTTGGAAGATGGCGAAGCGTCGCCGTTCGCAGCTTCATTTTGATCCGCGGAAGGTGCGTAATTACGGGACGCGGCCGTCGCAGGAC
>JAEEGL013197315.1_pt1 | contig 13658 bp, 9 predicted proteins | sample 9134231 | NCBI WGS metagenome assembly JAEEGL01 (sample SAMN16246548, study PRJNA631951) | gut metagenome | biome: gut microbiome; feature: rumen; material: fiber-attached | host: Bos | place: Iran: Karaj | collected 2018-10
AGCGGTAAACCTTTTTTACAATTTCGTGCAGATAATAAACAGTTCTGTCTTTTTCATCAATTGCCATCTCCCAGTCCCACTGATCAACATAAATTGAATGAATTGCATCAAGAGTTTCATCCGGGCGGAGCGCATTCATATCTGTATAAATTCCGAATCCAGGTTCAAGTCCAAGAGAAGTTACTTTTAGTCTCTTCCATTTTGCAAGCGACTGAACAATTTCCATTTTAGAATCATTCAAATCCTTTACAGGAAAGCTTACAGGTCTTTCAACACCGTTCAAATCATCATTAATACCGGTTCCGCTTCCAACAAAAAGTGGAGCAGTAACACGAGTAAGGTTTAATTCGGTAGAAAGTGCAAGCTGGAAGAAATCTTTAATAGAAACAATCGCATGTTCAGTTTCTTTAGTGTTTAAAATCGATTTATATTTTGAAGGTAATTTAATCATAATTTTATCCTTTATACAGTTATTTTTTGAGCCGGCAGGAACAACCTGCCATTGAGCATTTCTTTTTAACGGATTTGAGAATTCCGGCTACTCACCATCGTAATTTATTAATGTAGTAACTTTACAAGGTGAGAGAACCTTCTCGTAATTTAATGCGGGAAGACCGATAACGCCAAAGAAATCAGTAACTTCCCCGCCTCCTTGCTCAATCAGGTTTTTAGCAGCTAAAAGCGTACCACCTGTTGCAATCAAATCATCTATTACAATATATTTTTTACCTTTTGAAACGTCAGCCTTATGAACCTCTACAGTTGCTGTTCCATATTCGAGCGAATAACTGCATTCATAAGTATCTCCGGGAAGTTTTCCCTTTTTGCGAACCAGAACAAGAGGAACATTTAATCGTTCTGCCAAAGGTGCAGCAAATATAAAACCACGACTCTCTACAGCAGCAATTGCATCTATTTTTGAATTCTTATAAAGTTCTTCCATTTTATCAATACAAAACTTAAAAGCATCAGGATTCATAAGAATACTTGTAATATCATAAAAAAGGATTCCTGGCTTTGGGAAATCAGGAACACGACGAATAGATTTATCCAATTCTGAAAGGGTCATAAGTAATCTCCAAACAACATGTATATTTGTTACACGAATGAATATTTTAATACTATCATTTATTTATCGCAAGTAGTAAAATTACCTAAAAATACAATACAAGGATTTTGTATTTTTTTTCAAAATGTTTATGCAGGAGTTTTTATGTCTTTTACTATTGCAAAAGTTTTTTCTGATCATTGTGTATTACAGCGAAATAAATTAATTTCCATTTTTGGCTACTACGACGAAAATTGCAGGATTTCTGTTGAACTTTATGATTCTGAAGGAAAGCTTCTTTCTAAAAACAGCTCAAGTTTTAAATATTCAAATAAAGGCAAAAAATGGATTGTTAAACTTTCTGCGCAAAATGCACAGGATAATTGCCGGCTTGAAATTTCTTCAGATAAATCGGATTTAAAAACAATTTTTACAGATATTTCAATTGGAGAAGTGTGGCTTGCCGGCGGTCAAAGCAATATGGAATTTGAACTACAGAATTGTACGGAAGGGCCTCAGGAGCTTTCTGATTCAGAAGGAATTGACGGTGGTAAAAATGTTCGTTTTTATTACACAAATAAAATCGGCTGGATGGATGATAAATTTTTTGAAGCCGAAAACAATACTCGCTGGCAAACCTGGAATGATGAATCAAAAAAATCATGGTCGGCAGTGGGATACTTTTTTGCAAAAAAGCTTGCGAAAGAGCTTGGAGTTACTGTCGGAGTAATAGGCTGCAACTGGGGCGGAACAAGTGCCAGCTCCTGGATGCGCAAAGAATACTTAGAAAAAGATGATGATTTAAGGACTTACCTCACTGAACAGGAAGAAGCAACAAAAGGAAAATCCATTGAACAGCAATGTGCTGAATTTGACGCTTACGAAATTGAAAACGACATTTGGCAGAAAAAGTTTGCTCAGATGTTTGAAAAAGATAAATCTTTAACCTGGGAGGCCGCAGAAAAGACTCTTGGAAAATGTCCGTGGCCGGGACCAAAATCCTGCAAAAATCCATACCGTCCTGCGGGACTTTATGAATGCATGGTCAACAGAATTATTCCTTATACCATAAAAGGTGTAATCTGGTATCAGGGCGAAAGTGACGATTACAAGCCTTATGCCTACAGAAAGCTCTTTAGTAATTTAATAGAAAACTGGCGTACCGACTGGAATGATGAAATGCTTCCATTTGTTTTTGTTCAGCTTCCGGTTCACAGATATATTGCAGATAAAGACTTCCGCCACTGGTGCATAATCCGCAAGGCTCAGGAAGAAGTTTCTAAATTTGTTGCAAATGCATTTATGACCTGTGCTCTGGATTTAGGCCACTACAATGATATTCATCCTAAGGCAAAAAAAGTTCTTGCAGAACGACTTGAACAGAATGCCCTCGCAAATGTCTATAAAAAAGCAAACGCAGAAGATGTCCTTTCTCCGCGGCTTTCAGATTCTTATCCCGAAGGACAGAAAATTACTTTGTCTTTTGAAAATGCGCAAAAAGGATTTGTTTATCAGATGGATGAAAAAATTCTTAATGAATACAGGGATATGGAAAATCTTGCTAAAACTCCGCTTCCAGAAGATTTTACAGGCTTTGAAGTTGCCGGCGAGGATGAAGTTTTCTATCCTGCAGAATTTGCGTTTGGCGGGACAGATTCTAAATTGAACACAATCACTTTGTTCAGTAAGTCTGTAAAAGAGCCTTTATACGCACGGTATGCCTGGTATAATTACGGTCCTGCACCTTTTAAAGCAAAAAACGGTCTTCCTGTTCAGCCGTTTAATACACTTAAAAAACTTAATTGCGAAGCAACTGAACATGCAGAGATTCAGCAGATAATGACTGTATAGTTTTGCACGCAGAATAATTTTGCAATTTTTTGAATTTTTTTCTGTTTCTATTTCCTTTTTTTAATAGTTTTTGCGTTTATATAGATATGAAAAAGATTCAAAAATTATTTTTAACTCCGGCAATTTTATTGTTTATTGCGTTCGCAAGCGGCTGCAATTCAGAAATTCATTTTAGTCCTCAAAAAGAATATTCGCTTGTATGCTGGAACCTTCAGACATTTTTTGACGGCAACATTGACGGCTGCGAATATACTGAATTCAAAAAAAGCGATAACTGGGATGAAGGAAAATACCGCGTTCGGCTTCAAAGACTCTGCGATTCTATTAAAAAACTTAACGCAGATATTTTTGTTCTTGAAGAAATTGAAAATGAAAAAATCATTCTTGATATTTCTAATATGCTGTGCGGTACCTCCTGGAAAAACAGTGAACGCTGGAATTACGCATGTTTTACAAAAGAAAACGGAAGTTCAATAGGCTGCGCCGTTTTATCAAGAATTCCAATAAAAGAAGTTAATACTCATTCACTTGATATAAGAACACAAAAAGAAGGTCAGCCTTCCATGCGCCCGGTTACATACGTAAATTTTTCTGCAGGTAAAAAAGATTTTTGCGTCATAGTTAATCACTGGAAATCAAAATCCGGCGGCGCAGAAAAATCAGAAATATGGCGTGACTGGCAGGAAGCCTTATGCGAAAGAATTATTCCAAATGACACAGAGTTTCCGGCATTAATCTGCGGAGACTTTAACCGCGACGCAAAGGAATTCATTCATTTTTTTGAAGAAAATCAAAACGAAAATATAAAATCTGCAAACACAATTTTCCGCGGATTTTGCGAAGTTCCAAAAGAAGATTTTTCTGATTCCGAAAGTTCAGAGGATTTTTCAATTCTTCCGTATTTTCTACCCGAAGAAAAAATTCTTTATTCTCCGTGGTACAATGACGACGGAGAATTTTCAACCGCAACCGGCAGCTATTATTACAAAAAAAACTGGGAACGAATTGACCACATATTTACAAATGCGCAGATAAAAATCCTTACGTTTTCTCCGTGTGCAGAAGCTCCATGGCTAAATGAATATGGAGAACCCGACAGTTATAAAATATATAACGGCAGAGGCTACTCCGACCATCTGCCGTTAAAATGTACATTCCAGATTTTATAAATTAAAGCTGCACGCGCAGACTGCGCAATAAGTACAAGGCAAAAAATTATTTTTCAATAAGTTCAAAATTTGCGCCGAGCTTATTCATTTCTTCAAAAAAGTTTGGAAATGTTACGCTGCACCACTGAGCATCGCTTACCGTAAGTTTTTCGCCTTCGTTAAGCGCAAGACCAAGACAGGAAAGTGCCATTACAATTCTGTGATCTTTATACGACTCCACTGCCCCGCCGCAAAGTTTTTTGCCGCCGTTTCCATTTACGACAAGAACGTCGCCTTCATCGTGGATATCTGCACCAAGCTTAGAAAGTTCACTTTCCATAGCCTTGATTCTGTCTGTTTCTTTTTTACGGCAAATGTCAATGTCGGTAAAAATTGTTTTTCCTTCAATAAAACATGCGATAACGGCAAGCGCACAAATTGCATCCGGGAAACTCGACATATCAATTTTTAAAACACCGTCCGGAAGCGATTTTGTAGAAAGAGTTTTTCCGCCTTGAACAGTCAGCTGATTTTTCTGTTTGTTCCATTCAATATCTGCACCAACAGATTTAAGGACTTCAACTATTTTATCATCTCCCTGACTTCCAGAACTGTCTATATTATCAATAACTATGCGGCTGTCTGTAATAAGTGCTGCAATCAGAGGAAAAGCAACGCCTTCCCAGTCTGAAGGAACTGCCCTATCAAATCCCTGAATATTAAGCGGGCCCTTTACAGAAATTGATTTAAAATCATCAGAAACAGAAACCTGAGCTCCAACACTTTCGAGCCACATTTTTGTCATTGTAAGGTAAGGTGTTTCTTTTGGATTTGTAAGCGAAAGCTTTAATTCTCCGTTCAATCTTGTTGCGGCCATCATAAAGCCGCTTATATACTGAGAAAGTTCTCCGCCTGTAACAAGTTCTTTATTAACATCAATTGGGCCTTCAAATGTAAATGGCGGAGTTGAATTATTTTCAAGGCACTGAGCTTTTGCACCAAGCTGATTCAAAGAATCAATCAAATGATTTACAGGACGGCGGCAGATTGATTCATCGCCGGTAAAAGTACATTTTCCTTTTAACGTAGATAAAACCGGGCACAGAAAATACATTAACGAACCGGAATTTCCGACATCAATTTTATTTTCCGGAAGATGCAGATTTTTTCCTGCGCCATTAACTGTCCAGACATTTTCTTCCATAATAACTTTTCCGCCTATCTGGTCTACAGCCTTTGCCGTAGAAAGGCAGTCGTTACTTGGAAGTGGGTTTGAAATATGAGATACGCCTTCTGCCATAGAAGCAAGAATAAGTGCTCTGATTGTATGACTTTTTGAACCTGGAACAGTTATATGTCCCGATAAAACAGCTTTTTTTGCAATTGCTTTCATAATAGAGTGATAATATCAAAAAAAAGCGTGGGTTTCTAGTGAACCGTAATTCGCCAGAAACCCACGTTTTATAAAAAAAAGCTGCTAAAATATTCTGCTATTTAATTATCGTTCCATTCCGTCCATTGTAATAATTCCGCCCTTGTCATCGAATTTCAATTCGCGGAATTTTACGTTACGCTTCTGGTTAATACCGTTTGAGCGTTCACAATCGTGATAGAAAAGATACCATTTTCCATTATATTCAATAATAGAATGGTGAGTTGTCCATCCCAATACAGGAGTAAGGATTTTTCCGCCATAAGTATATGGTCCGTAAACGTTCTTACTTGTTGAATAACACAAGAAGTGTGTTGTTCCTGTTGAATATGTGAAATAATATGTATCGCCTTTTTTAAACAGCCATGGGTCTTCAAAATATCTGCGGTCTTCGTCTCCACCAGTCAATGGATTTCCTTTTTCATCAAGAATAACAAGATCGCGGAATTCTTCTGCCATTTCTGTAAGATTGTCTTTCATTAAAGCAATTTTTGGAGTACATGCAGGTTCATTTCCTTTTGGCTCTTTGTTATCTGCGCTCCATTTATTGTTTCTGTACTGATCAAGCTGTCCGCCCCAGAGTCCGCCGGCAGTAAGATAATATTTTCCGTCTGTATCCGGGAAAATACATGGATCTATTGAGTAGCTTCCTTTAATATAATCCGGTTCTGCTTTAAATGGACCTTCTGGTTTATCGCCTTTTGCAACTCCAATACGGAACATTCCTGTTTTATCGCGTGCAGGGAAGAAGAAGTAATATTTTCCGTCTTTTTCTGCACAATCCGGAGCCCAAAGCTGTTTGCTTGCCCAAGGAACATCTTTTAATGTTAAAACACAACCGCAGTCACGTGGCAATGTATTATCATCAGCCATTTCATAAACATGGTAATCGATCATGTCATACTGATCGCCGTTATCATTATTTTCTACATCCTTATCTTCATCGTGAGAAGGATAAATATATATTTTTCCATTAAAAACATGTGCTGATGGGTCTGCAGTATACAAATCCATAACGAGTGGTTTCTTTTGAATCATTTTAATCTCCCTATTGTTAATTCCTGTTATTCTTAAATTCTATAGTTGATTCTATAAAAAGAACCGCCCTCCGCCGCAAGGCGGAGTTGCAGTTACAGGAGGTATTATTATATGAAAAGACAAAGCACAAAAAAACACCTAACTTTGCATTTCATACCTGTATTCTATATTTAATGCATGATTTTTCAATCAGAGTTTTATCTTAATGTAAAAAAAAATTTGAAAATTCATACGTTATGGCTGATAATTTCTATATATAGAATTTCAAAAAGTCATATTTTAGACCTTTCTGATTAGGTAAGGAAATAAACTATGAAAAAATTTCTATTTTCTTTTTTATTGCTCGCTTCGTGCTTTTTTTGTTATGCGCAAAACGATTTTTTTGGGAATTATGTTTACCAGTCATGGAATTCCTTCGGCGAACTTTCAGGAACAACTTCTACAGACATTTTCCAAACTGCAGACGGATATATTAACATTGGAACTTATGAAGGTCTCGTAAAATTCGACGGTGTTGAATTTACAACCATTAACAAATCTTCCAGCAACGATGTAGAATTTATTTCTGTCCGTGTAATTTTTCAGGATTCAAGGGGAAATGTATGGATTGGAACAAACGACGAAGGCCTTCACAAAATTTCTCCGCAGGGCAATAAATCTTACACAACCGATAATGGACTTCCTAATAATTCAATAAGAGCCCTTGTTGAAGATAAAAAAGGAAATTTATGGATAGGAACTGCCGGCGGTGTTGCCTATCTTACATATGACGGAAAAATTATTACGCCTCAATTCCAGGCCGGAACAATTGCAAACGGAATTATTGCCTCTTCGCTATATTGCGATACAATGGGAAGAATCTGGCTTACAACCTCTAACGAAAGAGGCTTATTCTTATACACAGACGGTCTTTTTAAACAGCGTCCGGAGCTTGAATCTTTTGGAATGTATTTTGCTACTTCGATTTTTCAGGATATGAGCGGAACTTATTGGGTTGGACTTGGCGATAATGGAATCATAACAATAAAAAATGGCGTTCTTAAGCATTTATGGACAAAAACTCTGCTTGATTATTCTCCGACCTGCACAATTTATCAGGAACCAAACGGAACAATGTGGTTTGGAACTGAACACGGTCTTGTTGTCTATTATGACGGAAAATTTATTGAATACGATGGTTCTCACAAAGAAGACCTTATAAACATAAATAAAATTATAAGGGACCGCGAAGGAAACATCTGGTTTGCAACAGACAGAAACGGAGTCGGAAAAATTTCACACGGAAAATTCCGTATGGACAGACTGAATACGACAGTAAATGCAATTGCAGAAGATTCAAAAGGCTTAATATGGGCCGCAACAGATAAAGGTGTTATCTGTTATAAAAATGATGAACGGATTGAAAACGAGCTTACACGATATACAAAGGATTTAAGAATCCGCCATGTAGAAGCAACTTCGGACGGAGGACTTCTTGTAAGCTGCTATACCAAACCTTCGCAGCTTTACTATGACGGTAAAAATATTAAAAGCTGGACTACAGATGATTTTCTTGCAGGAAATAAAGTAAGGGTTGCAATCGAAACTGATAAAAAAGAATACTATGTTGGAACAACCACAGGACTTTCAATTATTCATGCAGACGGATCAATAAAAACCTATAAGCAGCTTAATGGATTAGAAACAGAATACGTAATGTGTATTTACAAGGACACAGAAGGAATTGTATGGGTTGGAACAGACGGCGGCGGAATTTATCTTTTTAAAGATGAAAAGATTTATTCAAAAATAACCTCCGCAGACGGACTTGCAGGAAACGTAATTTTTAAAATTTCTCAGGACAAAAACGGCGCTTACTGGATTTGTACGGGAAACGGCCTTACACGTTGTACCGGACTCGATAATTACACAAAAAAGCCTTCTTCCTATCAGATTATAAATTCAGAAAACGGAATTGGAACAACTTCTGTATTTCAGATAATTTTTGATACGGAAGGAAATTTATGGCTTACAAGCAATCATGGAATTGCTTCTGTTTCTGAATCGGAACTGATGAATGTCTTTTTAAAAAAGCAGAAAACCGTCTATTCCAAATATTACAGTAAAAATGACGGACTCGATTCAGACGGTCCTACTTCAACCTCTTTATCTTTACTTGATAAACACGGAAGAATCTGGTTTACAATGGTCGATGGAATTGCAGTTTACGATCCTCAAAAGGCTCATATATCTTCCATTACTCCTTTAGTTCTTATTGAATCGGTTTCAATTGATAATGTTGAATATAAAAATCTTGGAAATACTTTTACATTAAAGCCAGGAACAAAACGTGTAGACATAAAATATACAGGAATCAGTTTTGATGCACCGGAAAGAATTTTGTTCTCTCACAAGCTTACAGGTTTTGATGACGATTATTCTGCACCGGCTTTGGGAAGAATTGTTTCTTATACAAACCTTACTCCGGGAAAACATTCCTTCCTTGTTAATGCAACAAACGGAAGCGGAATTAAGTCGGAAGATGACGAAATGGTTTTCTTCTATCAGACTCCGCATTTTTACCAGCGGCCGGGCTTCTGGACAATAATTGTCTCTATAAGCTTTGCAATTCTTTTTATAGTTATCTATACACGTGAACGAAGAATTAAAAAGGAAAACCTGCGGCTCGAAGCTCTTGTTCAGGTAAGAACAATTGACCTCGAAATAGAGAAAGACAAATCTGATCATCTTTTGCGTTCTATTCTTCCTAATAAAATTGCAGACCGCTTAAAAGAAACCGGAGTAAAATCTTTTGGTGAAAATTTTGAATGCGCTTCCATTCTTTTTTCGGATATTGTAGGCTTTACAAATATTTCCAGCGGATACTCTGCAGAAGAAATTGTAGATGCATTAAACTCTCTGTTCTCTTTATTTGATGAACGCGCATCTGAAATGGGTGTAGAAAAAATAAAGACAATTGGAGACGCCTACATGGCTGCCTGCGGAATTCCTGAACCAAATGAAAATCATGCAAAAATTCTTCTTGATTTTGCAAAAGGAATGTATGAGGATTTGGAAAATTATAATAAAAATGCTAAGATAAAATTCCAGATTCGAATAGGCTTAAACAGCGGACCTGTTACTGCAGGAATTATTGGTACTACAAAATTTATTTACGATGTATGGGGAAACACCGTAAATGTTGCCAACAGAATGGAATCTGTATGTACTCCAGGCGAAATAAGGGTTACAGAATCATTTAAGGAACTCATTAATAAATCTGGAACAAAATTCTCCGACGTAATTGAATGTGAAATAAAAGGAAAAGGTTTAATGAAAACCTATGAAATATTATAAGAGAGGACTTCTATGAGAAAATCAACTTTTCTAAATTCAAAAATGTTTTTAACCGCTTCTTTAGCCTGCGGAATTATACTTTTTTCATGCATCTTTGCTTCGTGTAAAAAAAATGATGAATCTGTTGTAAAAGTTGGTATATTACATTCACTTTCTGGAACAATGGAAATAAGCGAAAGCCCTGTAAAAGATGCTGAGCTTCTTGCAATTAAAGAAATTAATGAAAAAGGCGGAGTTCTTGGAAAGCAGATAAAAGTTGTTATAAAGGACGGAAAAAGTGATTCGCAGACTTTTGCAGAAAAGGCCCGTGAATTATTGGAAGAAGATAACGTCGTTACAGTTTTTGGCTGCTGGACTTCTGCATCCAGAAAAGCAGTAAAACCTGTTTTCGAGGAAAAATACGGTCTTTTATGGTATCCGGTTCAATACGAAGGAATGGAAGCAAGCCCTAATATTATGTACATGGGAGCTTCTCCAAATCAGCAGGTTGTTCCGGCAATTGATTATTGTGCACAGAAAATCGGGAAAAAAATGTTCCTCGTTGGAAGTGATTATGTTTTCCCAAGAACTGCAAATAAAATTATAAAGGCTCAGTTAAATGAATTAAACGGAAAATGTCTTGGCGAAGAATATGTTCCTATGGGTCACACAAATTTTAGCGCCATTATTGCAAAAATTGTAGAAACAAGACCGGATGTAATTATTAATACATTAAACGGTGACTCAAATACATATTTCTTTAAGCAGCTGATTGATGCCGGAATTAATTCAACCAACATTCCTGTAATGAGTTTTTCGATAGCTGAAGAAGAAATTTCTCAGATAGGTACACAGTATTTAAAAGGAAACCTTGTTTCATGGAATTATTATGAATCTACTCCAACTCCAATGAACGAAAAATTTGTTTCTGATTATAAAACAGAATATGGTTCAGACAGAGAAACAGGAGACCCTATAGAAGCCGGCTATATTGGAGTTTATATGTGGGCTGCCGCATGCGAAAAAGCAGGCTCGTTTGATGTAGAAGCCGTTAGAATTGCTGCAAAAGGTTTGAGCTTTACGGCACCGGAAGGAACTGTAACAATTGACGGCTCTAACCAGCATCTATATAAACAGGTTCGAATTGGAATTATAGACGAAAGCGGACGAATTGACGAAATATGGGCAACCTCTGGAGCGATTAAACCGGATCCTTACCTGAGCACATATGCCTGGGCAAGAGGAATTGAAGAAGACTAATGAAAAAAGAACGCTCCGAGAGGAATCAGACATTAACACTTGAAGAAAAAGAAATTCCGATTCTCCGCAAAACGCTTTTAACGCTTTCTGATTTGGAAAAAAATCAGTGTGAATCTGATTCTATAAATTCCGCTGCGCAAAAGCATGATTTTTTTACGGATAAAACAATCCATGGAGACATGCTTTCGGTTCTGAATTATATTCCGGATGAATTTGCAGATTTAATAATTATTGACCCGCCATATAATCTTTCTAAAGATTTTAACGGTAATAAATTTTCTGCAATGAAAAATGATGAATATGAAGAATATTTGAATTTGTGGTTTCCGAAGGTTTGTAAAAAATTAAAGCCGGATGGCTCGCTTTATATGTGCGGAGACTGGAAGTGTACGGCAGCAATGCAAAGGGTAATTGAAAAAGAGCTTACTGTTCTGAACAGAATTACCTGGGAAAGAGAAAAAGGCCGCGGCGCAAAAACAAACTGGAAAAACTCTATGGAAGATATCTGGTTTGCAGTTAAAAATCCAGATAAGTATTGCTTTAATGTAGAAGACGTTATGATGAAAAGACGCGTAATTGCGCCGTATAAAGAAAACGGAGCTCCAAAAGACTGGGAAGATTCAGAAGACGGAAAATTCCGTTTAACTTTTCCTTCCAACTTCTGGAATGATATAAGCGTACCGTTCTGGTCAATGCCGGAAAACACTGACCATCCTACTCAAAAGCCCGAAAAGCTGTACGCTAAATTAATTCTTGCTTCTTCGAATAAAGGTGATATTGTTTTTGATCCTTTTTTGGGAAGCGGGACTGCAAGCGTTGTTGCAAAAAAACTTGGACGCCATTTTTGCGGAATTGAGCAGAACGAAGAATACTGTCTGTATGCTCAAAAAAGACTGCAAAAAGCAGAGGAAGATAAATTTATTCAGGGCTATAAAAATGGAGTTTTTTGGGAACGAAATTCTATTGAAGCTAAAAAATCATAGAGCTTACAAAAAGCTCGTATAAATCGCGGTCAAATTTAATTCCGTTTTTTTCCATCCAGTTTGTTCCTTCGCGGCCATGCTCTGCAATTCCAAATGGTCCGCGGAAATTCCACAGTGCAAAACCAAAACCTAATTCATTGCAAACGCTAAAAAAATCCTTGTACCATGCAAGCGCAAGTTCATTAGAAACCTTATTAAAGCAGCCCGCTTCTCCAATATGAACGGTACAGCCTGAATCTTTTAATGCCTTCCAAGGTGCATAAAATTTCTTTAATGCTTCGCGGTTCCAGGTTGTATTGTCGCAGAACATTCCCGGCCATTCAGGGTATTCCCATTTATCTGAATCGGAAACCCAGTCTGCATTCCAGTGCGTAAGACGGAACGGCATATAACCGCGCCCGCTTAGTACAACATTTAAATCTGCCAGTTCAGGGCAGGCAATATGTCCGCCGCCAAGACCGTCGCAAATAATTGTTCTGTCTGGTGTTATGCTGCGTATTTCTCCGGCAGCCCGCGCCATAATTGCTTTGTGAATTTCTCTTGTTAATCCGTACTGGCCTTCTGCAGGCGGTTCATTCAAAAGATCAAAACTCAACTGATCTTTTGTATAATTATTATAACGGTTTGCAAACAGCTTCCAGAGATTAACAAAAGCATCCTGCGCAATTTTATCTTTCCATAAATTATGCTTTTCCAGATTGTTGCCATTTATACAATAGCCCGGCCCGCGGTGAACATTCAGCGAACAGTGAAGTCCGCGGCTTACAATAGTTTCTATACAACGGTCAAGAACTTTGAGCATTGTTTCATCGGGATTATCATATTCAAAATCGTGAATGAAAAATCTGTAATCAACAGGAAGCCTTACAAAATTGCAGCCCATTGCGGCCATTGCATCAATGTCGTTTTCGCTTATATGAACGCTATCAGGATTTTTTGAGCCTTCTGCACCGTCTGACCAGAACATCCACAAAACGTTAAAACCATACCACATAATTTTCTCCGGAATATAATTCTTTATTTTATAATTTTATCTGATTTCTGCACGCTGCGGTTGAATAAAAATAGATTATTGTAGTAATAAACGCCACCGGCTCTTCAGGTTATTCAGCAGAAACTTTTTCTTGTAAAGGCTTTAGCACAATTGCGTTAGGCACTGGAGTGGCGCGAAGCGCGTGCGAAGCACCGACCGTAGGGGAGCACGGAAGCGCCGACCGCCGCCGAAGGCGGCGGGAACGCCCTTTGCACATAAAAATAATTTCTTAATCAACACTAAAAAACTTTATTAAAAATTAATATTTTTTGGTACTTTACTACTTTTCATAGAAACATAGTTTGTGGTATATTTATTCCTTGGAAATGCATAATTATGCAAAATGTGGCTCAGGCCTGCCGATTGCTGAAACGCCGCTTGCTGGTGCATTTGCCGAGGAGTAAAACGAAATGAAAAATGCTTACGTAAACCGCGTATGGGAAGAAGTAAAAGCAAAGAATGCCAACGAACCTGAATTCTTGCAGGCCGTTGAAGAAGTTTTGACAACTCTCGATCCTGTTGTTGCTAAAATGCCAGAACTTGAACCAAA
>JAEEGL014269919.1_pt1 | contig 13658 bp, 11 predicted proteins | sample 9134231 | NCBI WGS metagenome assembly JAEEGL01 (sample SAMN16246548, study PRJNA631951) | gut metagenome | biome: gut microbiome; feature: rumen; material: fiber-attached | host: Bos | place: Iran: Karaj | collected 2018-10
CAGTGTTCTGACCTTTGTCAAAACCGGTCAGACCTTCCTTAGTCTCTTCCTCATAGAGGAACTCATACGACGGATTGTGGGCAATCACGGTGCTGCCAGTGATGCCATACTGTGTCAAATCTAACTTTGCCATACTTTTGTAAAATTATTATTAATTGTGAATACTCGTTTCTACCTTAAAAACCGAGTGCAAAATTACTCATTTTCTCCATAACTGCCTAACTTTGCGCACATATTTTTGCGTGTGCATAATTCTTTTTAGGTTAAAGTTTTTAAAATCCCACTACTCGCTCACCTTTTTGCAACGCAGAGTTAGCAAATTATTGCAGCGAGTTTTGTATATTTGCACCATCTTAGTATTTTGCATATTGGAAGTTATTTGTAGTTATTGGAAGTTAAGAGGTCTGCGACCTCTGGAGTTTACGGACATTAGCGCTCATATCATGGACTATTGTCAATTAACTTCACGAGCTAAGGCTCGTTAACTGCCGCTAACTCCTATAACTCCCTGCAAGCGAACTCCCGTGGCTCACGTGACAGGAATACCATTGCGACGTGGGCCACGTCGCCTCCTACAGCAAAACGAAACTTAAAAAACAATACCACCATGAACATCATCAACTTCGCTGAACAAAACAGCATCATCAACCAGTACATGGCTGAACTCAGAGACAAGAAATACCAGCAGAACCGTCTGCTGTTTCGTAACAACATCCTGCGTATAGGCGAGCTGATGGCCTACGAAATCTCTAAAACGCTCAGTTACAAGCCCAAAACCATCACCACTCCGCTGGGCACGCTCGACATTCAGTTGCCCAAGGACGACGTACTGCTGGCCACTGTGCTGCGCGCCGGACTCCCCTTCCACGATGGATTCCAGCACGTGTTCGACCATGCCAACAGCGCCTTCGTCTCTGCCTACCGCATGTACACCAACCGCGAGCACACCGAAGTGGGCGTGCATGCCGAATACATGGCCACGCCTAGCATCAAGGGCAAGACGCTCATCATTGCCGACCCCATGCTTGCCACCGGCGGAAGCATGGCCGCCGCCTACGAGGCCCTGGCCAAAACAGGTTCTCCCACTCACGTCCACATCGCCAGCGTCATAGCCACTCCCGAAGGCATCGACGTGGTGAAGAAAGCCCTGCCCGAGGATAAAGCCACCATCTGGTGCGCTGCCATCGACCCGGGTATGAACGAGCACAAATACATCGTGCCAGGCTTCGGCGACTGTGGTGACCTCTGCTACGGCGAGAAACTGTAGAGTGTTAAGGATTTAGAGGGCAACTATTTTTGCCTAAGTAAAAAGGGGCTGGCGTGTCACCACGCTTGCCCCTTTAAACTAAAATTCACTTTAACTATTATTTTTGCGTTTTGCAGTGGTTGGCTGTGTTAGCACAGCTGTTTTCTACTCTCAAATGTTACTCATCCCACATGGGATTCTTCCACCGGTCGAAGATAGGCTGAGCGTCCTCGTCGATGGCTGCATCCATTTCTTTAGCATGAAGTGGCGGACGGGAAGGAGCACCAGCGTATGGGTCATCGCCCGAACCATTACTCCACAACAGCTTCTCTTGGCTATTTTCTACCACTATCTCTGAAAAAGGCTTCATATATTTTTTCATAATCATACCCTCCTTTTTTATCGTACAACAATCTTGGTTCCATTCACAACATAAACGCCCGAAGGTACTGTTACCACCTGCGATTCGCCGGCATTCATCTCAATCTGTCGCGTCTTGATGCCGTTCATACTGTAGATGTCCACAGTCTGGTCTTTCGTGGCAGTCAAAGTAATGGTACGCTTGCCTGTACGGAGCATCAGGTCAGCCCACTGCGGCATGTTCTTAATGGCCGTTGTCTCGCTCGTCTCAGTGGGATTCTCTCCATAACAGATGTTGAATCCTCTCATGAACTTAGCACCTGTTGCGTTACCTTCCTCTGTGTATGTGTAATAATATACACCACGGAAAGGATACACATAAAGATATCTGTATTTACCACTCAGTGTGTGCAGATCCACGTACTTGTTATTGGTGGTACCAAAGTAGAACACATTCTCAGTAACTGCACGGTCGAACTTGTTACCAGAATACGAGGCATAGTTGGTAAAGCTATATGTCTTTACATAGGCTGGCCCGTTGTCGTTAGGAATGGTATACGTTCCTTCTGTATCAGCACCTTTAAACAGCTTTCCTGTGCAGATTGCAACTACTTCACCATAATCATCTTCATCTACAACATTTTCATCCTTCTTTTCTTGTTTTGGTACTTCGTCAAAATCAGGTGTTTTATAAATACCTGAGCCTTTCTGGCTGACTGTAAACTCGAGTTCAGTTGCATCTGTGGGAATGTTTGCTTTCTCGATCTTAATCATATAAGGCTTATTAGCCTCGGTTGTGGTCGTTTGAATTGGCTTAAAGTAAGCGTTACCCCAGTTGATGCCCTCAACACTCATTTCATTTTCTCCTTCCATGGTGTTGATAGAGAATGACATTCCTGCGCCAGGTGTATCTGTTTCATTGGTGTGGGTACCTCCACTATGAGTCAGCGTGAAGGGCAGCATTACCGTTACGTTCTTGTCCTCGCCTTCTGGTGGTAGAGGAATGGTACGTGAGTAAGTGGCAAAGTCAGCAGAACCAACCTGAATATCATATGGTGAGTAGAATGGCTGTTTGTCTGTCAGCACAATGTCTTTACCAGCACGGAATGTACCACTAATAGTTTTGAAGGCTGTATTGTCAAGCGTTGAAGTAGTGTTCTCTGGCAGGAACACGAGATTGTTAACAGCCAGTGAATCCTTCAAGTCCTGCAATCTTTTAATAATTGAATTCTCACTACTATTGAGCATCGCAGAAAGTGGAGTTCCATCCACATAGAGAATCTGTCTCATATATTTTGGAGCATTCGAGTTTGTGGGATCCAGCGTGGGAGCAATATAATTTGCATCTCCTTGCTTACCACGACCTTGAATATGATCAATGATTTCCTGATAGGTGAAATAACCAATAATTTTTTCTCCTGTTTGACTATTAAATTCTTCTTCTGCATCATGCTTTTATCCCCACATGCTGTCCTCAATTTCCTTTTCTTCATACTTTACCTCGTTATTCTCGTCATATTGGATATTTCCTTGTTCGTCTCTTTGGGGTTCTTTGTGAAGTTGGAAGGTCTTATCGTAAATCTTAGTATAAGTGAATTTCGGCGTGAAAGTTCTTGCCTCTAACACTATATCCATACGATAGAAGGCATATGAGCGATGCTGCAATCCTGTTGTCGGGGCAATATTGTAACGCGTTTCGTCAGCGGTAAAGACGTAGAAAATGTCAGATTTTTGATATTGGGTTCCTGACGGACTAGCAGCGGGATTTGCAATCAAAATACAAGGGATGAATGCTCCTGTTTCTTGAGGTTTACCCGAAGATTGCTTCCAATCAGGATCTCCATAATTGCTCAGATAAGTAGTTGCAGAGAAAGGATATTCTATCAGACTACCTGTTGAGCTAGCCAAGTCCTCTGCATTGTTGAATTTGAAGCGGACATTACCAGCGGTAGAAGTAAACACTTTTGATGTGTAAGGGAAGAAATTACCCTCACCTGCATCAGGACCATTTGAACCCTTATTATTTGTCAAATAAGCAGTATCATACAAACCTCCATTAACGGGGAATCCTGTAATACCTGTTACTTGATTTCCGCTAAACTGTTTGAAATAATCAGAAGTGACATAGCTATAGCGGGCATTACCATTCATTTGCATATGCTCTACATCATTGTAATAAGTATTGTCACCATATTTACTATACAAGTCAGAGAAAGTAAACGTTAACGGCACATCTGAATAGTCATCCGGGACATAGAAGATAAACTTACCACCACTTACGGAGAAGTCATTTGCTGTAAACGACTGCGTGAGTTCCAGATTTGGCTTACCTGTTGTTGTATTTATCTCATCGTGACAAACGATGTCCATCTTGTCAATATAAGGATTCAAAGCCTCCAAATGCAAAGTTACATTTACAAGAGCCTGACAATTATCTGCAAGTCCGGAAATCTTAAACTTCACAGCATCGTTGTTTAGGCCTTCAAGCTTGTATTTTGCAGCATCGGTGCCGGCATTGCTCTCGGTCACTTCGATTGTTTCAACAACCGAAGTACCTGTCTTATCATATATTTCAAGAGTGTAACTGTCTGGTGTGAAAGCAGGTATAGGTATATTCACGTTTCCACCGGTCGAATTTGCTGTTGCCCTACCTGTATTTTGATTCAATGTTACATAGCCTCTGTAATGGTCAGCTGAACCTTCTTGCTTTTGTACTACATGCAGATAGTATTTATTATGACTATCACTTTCATAATAGAGATAATTGGTTGTAGCTTCGATTTTTAAGTTCCATGTTGCTTCAGTACCAGAAGCGCTCGAACTCAGAGATAACATACGTGTATCACCTTCTCCAAAGCATGCGAGATACTTTCTATAAGTTCTGGCTGAACTTCCACTTCCTACTGTGGTTTCAAAATATAGATTATGATACTCATCCTCATGCCATATGAAATTGTTGTTAGAGACAAAATCCAAATGATCATTCAAATAGCGATTACCAGAACCAGACCGAATTCGATATCCGCTTGCAACTTGAATATTTCCAGCAGGAGTAGCCGATCCCCAATTACATTTGAAGTCGGCTCCCACAACTCTAAAACCAATTGGCGATTCCCAGCCAGAAGATGTGCGTATGGTGGTTGGAGGCTCTACAAAATATGTGTCATTGCCAAAAGCAAAAACACCGTTACCGTCGACCACCAGCGGGTAGATATTTTTGTTTGTTGCATTATCTGCAGGCACTCCATCAGCAACTGCACCTTGTTGATATATCCAGTTATAAGCTATGAGGTCTTGCACCTTGGTATAGTCATAATAGTATAATTCAGTATCTTCATTATATTGAAGAGCACCAATATCCATCTTACTCGTAGTGAAAGGAGATTGCACAGCACTGACAGCCGCTCCTGCTTTACTTGGTGTCAACTCAGCATTAAATGTTCCCTCTGCTGTAAACCAAATTTCAAACGACTTGATGGTAACGGCATACTGGTAAGGGCTGTCATGTCCATCTCCATGTGATCCGAAGAAAAAGTGGAGTTGGTTGTTCATGTCCCATTCTCCCTCTGAAATTTCTGTGGCTTCGCGTTCAATGACAAATTCTTTTGCTCTATTTGCCTCGGTATCATTGTACATATCCAAATTACCTTTGTTCCCAACTTCGTGGGCAACAGTAATAAAACTGTAACCGTGTGCTCCAAGGTCAGTTATGTCGCAGTGGGTGTTGGAGCTATTACCATTATTGCCTGTCGTATAAGGCGCGATGAGACTCCATGGTTCAGTCTCATAAATTCTCATGTGGTCATTTGTTTCGATATCCCAAGCTTGCTTTCCTTGATGCAACACGATACCATTGCCATATACATTGGGTTGTACAACCAGTTTGTAACCAGTGATACGGTATCCTTTAGGCAAGGATACAACGATGAATGTTTGTGTCTGACCAGCACCGAGGAGCAAACGCTCTTCTTGACCAGCAGCAGTATACTTGTCAATAGCGCAGGAAGGGTCTGCCAATTCACCGGCAGATGTAAGCATGGCAATGTCAGACGTGGTCATCGTCAAAGGCAACTGCTCATGGCGCCACATAGAACCCATGCCTCTTTTAATACCAGAGTCATCGACATTACCACCAGCCTGACCGGTAATAATGCTACCATTATTCGGGCCAATTGTCACATTACTTTGCGCTTGCGTAGGAGCTGCGCAGTAGAACAGCATGAAGGCAATCATGCTGCATAATTGCTTGATTGTAATTCTTTTTTTCATATTATTTTTTAGTTTTATTCTTGAATAATTAGTGAGAATATTGTATTTTTCGTTTGAGCTATTAAGATTGAGTTAAAAAGTAATGAATTATAGGGCCTCTCAGCATGATAAAATGTTATTATTTGCCGGCAGAAAACAGTTAATTGTTTACGATTGCACGGCAATACATTGTAAAATGTAAGCACACCCGCACAATTTTCGATGCAAAGATATGAAAAGATTTCCAAACGATGCGTAACACGGGGTTCAAAGGCGAAACAATTATTTCAAATACGCAACAATCGGTTCAGCGGAGCGAAACAATGGTTTCAGGAATGCTTAAAAATGGCCGAATTCATCGGAATAATCCACTATCTACTCTTCGAGGCGCTTGCGCACGCGGTAATACGACTGGCGGGTGCTAAAACCAGAGGCTGAAGCCACTTCGTCGAGGGTGGCCATGGGGTGCTGGCGCTTGTATTCTGCGGCATAATTGAGTCGCAGACGATTCACATAAAAGAAGAAACCACCCAGTTTGTTTTTGAACACCCACGATACGTATGTTCGTCCAAATCCGCATTGATCAACCACGTCTTGCATTGACAGGTGTGGGTTAAGATAGAGATTTCGGTCTTCCACATTTTCGTGAATGGTCTTGATAATGGCGTTAATGGTAGATTTAGAGGGTGCGCTGCCAGCGAGCTGCTGTTCGCCGGTTTCCTCTGGTGTGCCGTCATCGGCCTCTGTTACCATCTGGCTTGTGCGATGCGGATGGAGCACCAGGATGAGCAGCACCACATTGCTGATTGTCATTAGCAGTCCAATCAGTGCTGCTCCCACCTTTGATTCGGTATGGACAATAACGAAGGTGATGAACACAAGAACAAGTGCGAACAAGAGCAGTTTGCGTGCAAAATGCTCGGGAAAGTCGTCTTCATTGGAGTAGTTTTCGTCAGAAAGTTGCCGTATCCAGGAGTATATCTTGAGCATTGCCCACAGGCAGAAGACGAGCGAGAGAATGCTTTCGGCAATGATGACGTAGTTGATGACTTGCTTAGCTTTTGACTGTATTTGGTCGTTGGGAACGACGGCCACGGCAAACAGCCCCAGTACGGTTAACAGAAATGGTACACTGAGGATAAGGGTTTCGCGCCGCCATTTATACCATTGCTTAACGGTTCCGAAGTACTTGTAGAGCAGCAGTGCAATGAAGAATGGCAAAAGTATCAGGTAGAAAGCCTTGGCCAGCGACCATGCGTCTGTGCTGCTAGGGTTGACGGCGAAGGGAATGAGTAAAAGTGTGCTCAGCATAACAAAGATTGCAGCAACTCTGCCCGGGTAATAGTAATGCGGGTTCTTGTCGTAGGGGTGGCACATGTGAAACCATCTCACCGCAGCGAAAAAGATGCTTGAGAGTATAAAGGCAAATTGTGCCAAGCTGATATAATGGTCTGTTACAGTGAACATGATGTTTGTTTTGCAGGTGTTATGCAGTTATTGTTATGTTTGTATGCCAACTGTGATAATAGGAAAAGACAACTCGTGTCTGCATTTGCTGTGCTGCAAAGCTGTGATACAAAGATAAACAAATACGAGAAAATAGAATTTTAATCTCTTAAATAATTAATATTTTATAACTTTTTTCTGTGGTTTTATCCTATTGAAGTACGGAATTCTTGCTCCCATGCCGTGCGCGGCTTTGGAGAAGCCGGCCATGCGTTTTTATGGCTTTATATTGTTTTTAAATTGCCAAGCCCGTATTTTCATGCCCCCCGATGCGCCAGCCGCTCCCCAACCCTGCAGGGGAGGGGTGGCCGTAGGCCGGGGTGGGGTCAGTATTGTTTTCGCTATATATCAACATTACAGACCCCACCCCCGACCCCTCCCCTTGAAGGGAGGGGAGCTGCTCCCGTCTTGTGGCGTTATGGATAGTCTAAGCTTGAGTATGTCAGCGTATCTCCCGGCGTTGTTTTCGTGGCGTCGTGAGTTATGAAAATATCTCTCGGCGTTGCTTCAAAATTTTCTAGAAAATTTGAACGCAACGCCGAGAGATAGAATTGTGGATGCAGACTTCCTGCTGACAGTGACTTGCGATGAACGCAGAACGCCGTAGTTATCAGAGCAGGTGCATGACTCCCATGGTGTAGATGAGGCCATAGCCGAGGAGCATGCTGATGATGCCCACGATGATGCCCACGCGGGCCATGTCTTTCTGCTTCACCAGATTGGTGGCGAAAGCGAGGGCGTTTGGCGGAGGGGATATGGGCAGAATCATGGCACTCGACGCGGCGATGGCCACACCGATGAGCACGGTGGGAGTGCCGCCAATGGTGCTGAGCTTGTCGCCCATGGCGCCGCAGACGAAGGCCAGAATGGGCATGAGCAGGGCAGCGGTGGCCGAGTTGCTGATGAAATTGCTCAGCAGATAGCAGATGAGTCCGCCAATGACGAGTATGAGAATGGGCGAGAAGGTGCCGAAGGGAATGCTCTCGACGGCATTTTCAGCCAGCCCGGAGGCGTTGAGCCCGTAGCCTAGTGCAAAGCCGCCAGCCACCATCCAGATGACGCTCCAGTTGATTTGCTCCAAGTCGCGGCGGTTGATTACACCGGTGAGCGAGAACACACAGAAAGGTATCAGGGCCACAGTGTAAGAGTTGATGCCAGTAACGCTGTCGAGCAGCCACAGAGCCACGGTTACAATGAACGTGCAGATGACAATGTAGGTATGAGCATCGCGTTTCATCTCGCCGTCGATGTGCAGCTCAATGGTTTTCTGAGTAAAGGGGAACAGGCGCAGCAGCAGTCGCCAGCTGATGAACAGCAGCACCAGTACCAGCGGGAACATGAACAGCATCCACTCGCCGAAACCCAGACCGAGATTCAGTCCCTCGGGGTCGTTCAGGTATTTGATGGCGATGGTGTTCGGGGGAGTGCCGATGGGGGTGCCCATGCCGCCGAGGTTGGCTGCGATGGGGATGGCCAGGGCCATGGAGATGCGCCCCTTGCCCTCGGGAGGCAGCTGCCTGAACACGGGAGTGAGGAAGGTGAGCATCATGGCTGCGGTGGCGGTGTTGCTGACGAACATCGAGAACAGGCCGGTGATGAGCAGAAATCCGAGGAGCACCATCTCGCTGCGCTTGCCGAAGGGGCGGAGCAGCACCTTGGCCAGCTGTGCGTCGAGGCCGGTCTTGGTGGCGGCAATGGCCAGAATGAATCCTCCGATGAAGAGCATGATGACGGGGTCGGCAAAGGTGGCCATCACGGCCTTATAGCTGAGCAGTTTGCCCACCTGCGCCTCATCCACCATGGGCGCAATGCCGCTGTCGGTGCAGAAAAGCAGCATGAGTACAATGATGCCCACGGAAGTGGCCCACGAAGCCACCACCTCGAAAATCCACATCAGTGTGGCAAAGGCGAAGATGGCAATGATGCGCTGCTGCACCACGGTGAGATTGTTGATGCCGAACCATTGGGCGGGCATGTTCCAGAGCAAAAGAGTAACGATAACGACAATGGCCAACTTCGTATAGTTGGACACTTGCTTGCTAGGATGAAAAAACTTGGCGTGCGAGGCCGCATGAATGGCCTCAACGAGGTCGAAACCTCTGTAATTGTTAAACATTTCTCAAGGTTTATTTATGATAGTGAAGAATATTTCGTCGTTCTTTCTCCTGAAAAAAGGTATGTACCGTAAAAACGGTTGCAAAATTACAACAAAATTCTTCATAGGCAATGCGCTGACAGCTTCTATTTTAAGGTTTTGAAGCTGCGCAAAGGGCAAAAAAATCTGCCATGTCTGTTTTTGCAAAGCAGACATGGCAGATTACAGTTTGTAAACGTTATCGTTTATTTCACTTCCCAGATGTCGTTGGTTTCGAGCAACTCCATGAAGTTGTGGTACTTCTTCTGTGCTTTCACCTCCTCAATCTGCTGGTTCACGGCATCGTTGTAGGTGGGAGCCTCCACATCGCGTATCACGCCGAGGGCAATGGGGAAACCGTCCTCGTTAGACATCATGGCGAGCTTCAGCTGCAGGGTGTCGTCCTCGCAGTGGGCATCGTGCACCAGCACATCGTCCAGCGTATAACCGTCCTTGCCAATCTCCACCACCTTCAGGCCAAAGCCCTGCTGCACCAGTCCGTACTCGTTGTTCTCACCGAAGACGAGCTTCTCGCCATGGCGCACATAGATGGCATTCTTCTTGCGGCCCTCCTTGTTATATACGGCTGCGTGGCAGCCATCGTTGAAGATGACACAGTTTTGCAGTATCTCACAAACGGCAGATCCCTTGTGCTCGTAGGCAGCCTTCAGGATAGCTACTGTTTCGGCAGCATCGGTGGCCACACTGCGGGCAAAGAACTTTCCGCGCGCACCGAAGCACAGCTCTGCCGGACGGAACGGGTCCTCAACGGTGCCGTAGGGGCTCGACTTGCTGACGAAGCCGCGGGGGCTGGTGGGCGAGTACTGACCCTTGGTGAGTCCGTAGATGCGGTTGTTGAGCAGTATCATGTTCAGGTCGATGTTTCGGCGCATGGCATGAATGAAGTGGTTGCCGCCGATGGCGAGTCCGTCGCCGTCGCCGCTCACCTGCCAGATGGTGAGGTTGGGATTGGTCACCTTGGCACCGGTGGCGATGGCAGCCGCACGACCATGAATGGTCTGCATGGCGTAGGTGTTCACGTAATAGGGCAGACGGCTCGAACAGCCAATGCCGCTGATGACGGCCATCTCGTGGGGTGCTACGCCCACCTCGGCCATTGCCTTGTGCAGTGAGGCCAGGAAGAAGTGGTCACCACACCCGGGACACCACCGTGGTTGTCCCTTCTTATAATCTTGTGCTGTATATTCCATGTTGTTCTTGAATAAATATTAAATGTTGATGTGTATGTCTTAATGAACCACAGATTACTCAGATTTCTCAGATTCTTTCATTATTTGTTATTCAGGAATATTCTGATTTCTCAGATTTTCTCTTCTTTGCTAGTACTGATTTCTCAGATTATTTAATCACCGAACGACAGAACCTGCTAGTATTGTTTATAGTCTCCTGTTGCAAAACGCTCGAACCTTAGTGATGTTTCTCCAAAATTAATCAGCAGAGCCACACTGAAGCCTGCCACTTTTGCGTAATTGATGGCCTGTGAGCGATGTACGTCGTCTAATTCTTTTACTGCCTTCAATTCAACAATCACTTTGTCTTCACAAATGAAATCAGGAATAAACTCCGTTTTCAGCGGCACGCCCCTATACATCACCTGCAAAGGTTGCTCGCGTTTAAAAGAGATTCCCTTCACTAACAGTTCTTGTTCCAAGGCATCTTGATACACTTTTTCAGAAAAGCCACAGCCCAAATACCGATGAACCGTCATGGCTGCACCAATGATATCGTGTGTGAGCTGTTTAAACTTGAATTCTTCCATTCTCTTTCTGAATCTGTGAAATCCTTTGAATCTTGGATTCTTCTTCAGTCTCAATGAAAATCTGTATAATCCGCGAAATCTGTGGTCTTAAAAAGAACTATTTCTGCAATATCTCTTCGAATGCTTTTACCAGTTCGCTGACCACGAAGGGTTGGCCTTTCACCTGGTTGAACTGGTAGGGAACGAATCCGTCTACTTTTCCACGCAGATAAATGGCCAGCTGACCGAGGTTTTGTTCGGCCACCACCACTTTCTTGTACTTCTTCAGCACGTCGGCGGTGTTCTTGGGCAACGGGTTGATGAACTTAAACTGAGCCTGAGCCACCTTGTGACCTTTCTGTCGCAGCTCCTCCATGGCACTTACCAAGTGGCCGTAGGTAGAGCCGAAGCCCACGATGAGCAGGTCGGCATCCTCCACGTCGCCCGCCACCTCGAGGTCGGGAACTTGAATTTTTGCCACCTTCTCGGCTCGCAGACGGCACATGAGGTCGTGGTTCTCGGGATCGGTGCTGATGGCGCCGGTCTTGCCGTCCTTCTCCAGTCCGCCCAGGATATGGGTGTAGCCTTCCTGTCCGGGTATGGCCCAGTAGCGCACCTTTGTTTCCTCGTCGCGGAAATAGGGAGTGTAGTTACCCTTCATCTCGGGTGTGACGTAGTGCGGACGAATGGCGGGCAGCTCGTCGATAGTAGGCAGTTTCCAGGCACCCGAGCCGTTGGCCACGAAAGCGTCGGTGAGCAGGATGACCGGCGTGAGGTGCTCCAGTGCAATCTTTGCAGCCTGATAGACGGCGTCGAAACAGTCTGTGGGGCTCAGGGCAGCGATTACGGGCATGGGACTTTCGCCGTTGCGGCCGTACAGGGCCTGCAGCAGGTCGGTCTGCTCGCTCTTGGTAGGCAGTCCTGTTGAGGGGCCGCCGCGCTGCACGTCGATGATGAGCAGGGGCAGCTCGTCGATAACAGCCAGGTTCATGGCCTCGCTCTTCAGACATACGCCGGGGCCCGAGGTGCTCGTGGCTGCCAGCGCGCCGGCAAACGATGCACCCACGGCACTGGCACAGCCGCTGATTTCGTCCTCGCACTGCACAGTGATCACACCCAGCGACTTATGCTTCGACAGCTCGTGCAGGATGTCGGTGGCAGGAGTAATGGGATAGCTGCCGAGGAAGAGCTTCAGTCCGGCCTTTTCGGCGGCGGCAATCAGTCCGTAGGCAGTGGCTTTGTTGCCTGTGATGTCCATATAGCGTCCGGGCACCTTCTCGCGGCTTTCAATGCGATAGGTGGCGGGGACGCTCGAGTGGGTGTTATGGCCGTAGTCATAACCGGCCTGCACCACTTTGATGTTGTTTTCAGCAATCTGCGGCTTCTTGGCGAATTTTTCGCGCAGGAAATTGTTCACCAGCGTCAGGTCGCGGTTGAAGAGCCAGCACACCAGTCCCAGTGCGAACATGTTGCGGCACTTCAGAATGGCCTTGTTGTCCATGCCCGAGTCTTTCAGACAGTCTTTCACCATCTGAGTGAGCGGACACTGAATCACGCGGTCGGGGTCGATATTCATCTCGCCCAGATAATCAGCGGTCTGAAAGGCAGCTTTCTTCAAGTCGTTTTCACCAAATGAGTCGGTGTCGATGATGATAGTAGCCTGGGGCTTGGCATATTTGTACTGTGTCTTGAGTGCTGCTGCATTCATGGCCACGAGCACATCGCAGAGGTCGCCAGGCGTATAAACTTTTCCGGCACCAATATGAACCTGAAAACCGCTCACGCCCGTCAGCGAGCCTTTCGGGGCGCGGATGTCAGCGGGATAGTCGGGAAAAGTAGAGATGCCGTTACCCACGGTAGCGCTCACCGTGGAGAAGATGTTGCCGGCGAGCTGCATACCGTCGCCGGAGTCACCAGAGAAGCGGACAACGACTTGGTCCAGCTCCTTCACTTCTAATTGTTCTGCCATATAAATATATGTTTATTATATAAGAATAAATAAGTCTTTACCGTTTTCTGGCTTATCTTTTTACCTTTTTCCCCTTTCTAAGCCAGGAAAAGAGTGAATCCCTTGATTTTCAAGGTGCAAAGTACGCAAATATTATCGAGACTACAAAATCTTTTTTCGAAAAAGTGTTATTTTTCCATTATTTGCGGTTATTTATGCGCAATTTGTTCGTAAAATCACGAAAAATTGCGCAGAATGTTCAAAAATTCAGCGTTTGCGTGCTATCTGGTAAGGTTTAAACCTTTTTCTTTGAGCATTGTCACACAGATTACACAGATACCACAGATCATTCTACATTATCCATTCTTCATTTCTCATTTATCATTTTTCATTTTTCATTTATCATTTCTCATTTATCATTTATCATTTAGCGAAGCGCCATCCCCCCCTCCCTCGG
>JAEEGL015998384.1_pt1 | contig 13658 bp, 15 predicted proteins | sample 9134231 | NCBI WGS metagenome assembly JAEEGL01 (sample SAMN16246548, study PRJNA631951) | gut metagenome | biome: gut microbiome; feature: rumen; material: fiber-attached | host: Bos | place: Iran: Karaj | collected 2018-10
CAAGTGGTTTAAGAAGAAGTGCTCCGATCTCGGTCACCGCAATGAGAACTGCGGCAGCGATAAGATAGTCCAGCCATACAGGAAGTTTTTCATTGAAAGATTCCCCGACTACCCATCCGGTAAAAAGAATACCGGTCAGAGCTTCCGCAATCATTCCTCCCGGGCGTCCTGCTTTCATGAAGCTTCTTGCGGGAGCTGTCTTTCTTTTGATAAAGCTGAAAGGCTTTTTGATTCCTCCCCATACTTTCTTAAAAAACTTTTTCATCGATCAATAACCTGCTTTCAATTTCTTAAATGCTTTGATCAATTTCTCGGGACTCTTATTGCACTCATCAAAATATAAGTGCTCGTTTCTCTCATAATCTTCTTTATATATGATCTCGAGGAATTGTCTTCTTGTGGATTCTTTATCCCTGTGAAGTGCACCCTGTCCTTTTTTTCCGAAGGTGAACATACCGCCGAGAAGTCCCTCGGACCAGAGTGGTTCAACAGAGGATGTCTTCTGTTCTCTTTTATCCAGAGATTTGGTCGAATAATCTATGGACGTTTTGTAAGGCATATCGAGCTTCATCTCGGATATCTGAGGAAAGTCGATTACATAGTGATCCTCAAAAGTTCCGTCGTAATTGTCTTCCGAAATGAAAAGATGACGGGAGGTGAGTCTGATAATAACCCTGCACTCGGGAATTCGCTTATCGGTCGGATAAATCTTTGCGGTAAGCATTTCTACTACTTCTTCGCTTTTGTATGTTTCCATATTATTCACCCTTTATCAATTAAGTCCCATTAATATCTCTACTTTTACGGGATTGTTAACAAGTGATGCAAATTGTTCGCCGTCCTCCGGGCTTCCTACAATGCTTCCGTAATGTGTGGGAATTGCAATCTCCGGTTTGATCTCATTTACAAGCTCTGCGGCAGCCTTGGTATCCATCGTGTAATATCCTCCGATCGGAACCAGTGCAATGTCACACTTTACAGCTTTTGCTTCCTTTGTCGCATCCGTGTCGCCCGCAACATATACGCGCTTACCGTCAGCTTCGAAGATGTAACCGACCCATCCCGCAGATTTCATATGGAAAGGTTTCAGAGTGTTATATGCCGGTACCGTCTCCAAAACAAAACCGTCAATATCTTTGGTTTCTCCCTGAACGATGGTTTCGATCCTGCGCAAGCTGCAGGTTACATCACCTGCTTTCTTCGCCATCTTCTCCGGTAACACCAATACGGTTTCTTCTTTTGCCACTGCGGCTATATCCGAAGGAGAAAAATGATCGTAATGATCATGAGTTATCAGGATAAAATCCGCATCATGAGGGGCCTGCTTCATTTCAAAAGGATCAATATAAATCGCCTTATTGCCGCTTTGAATCCTGATGCTGTTGTGGGTAAATACTTTAATATTCTCTACCATAATAGCCCCCTATCCATATGCAGGATTAATATAATAGCCCGTGGCTCTGATTATCAGAACTACGGGCTATATTATACCATTTTTGAATTTCCGATTAAATACCGGTCAGATCCCTGTACTCCTCGAGAAGATCGTATATTCCATCTTCCGAAAGCACTCCTCTTTTCATGTCTTTGGGAATAAGCCCAGCCTCATCAGCAGCATAATCCTTCTTCCACTCATAGCTGAGGTAGTACTCTTCGAGTTCGCTCATCCAGCCCTTAAGCTTCTTGGAGCTTGCGGCATCAGGCCTACCCATGGCCTCCTTGGCCTTATCCATTATCTTCTCGTACTTTGCGATACGTTCGAGAGAATATCCGGAATTCCACTGAAACCTTTTAAGATCGACTCTTCCGTCAACGACTTCGATTCCTTCTTTTTCAAGAAGCTCTGCCTGTCTACCCGCGCCTCCGAACGCAAACTCCCCGGAGAGTTCTCCTTTTGAATTAACAACTCTGAAACAGGGAATGTGATCGGGATCGGGATTTTTGTGAAGAGCATTTCCCACAGCACGTGACATCTTCTTATTGCCCGCAACCTCCGCAATCTGTCCGTATGTTGCAACCTTGCCGTAAGGAATCTTCTTTACGGCATCATAGATTTTCTTCGATGGACTGTAAGAGACAAGATCGTAGCTTTCCGCGATCATCAGCTTGATGTCTTTATCGGGAATGCTTCCGTCCAGTGCAACGGAGTTCCAATTATCCTTGTTCTGATGATAACCCGGAGTTACTGCTTCATATCTGTCGCGCCAGAAGAATGCCTTATCCGGATCCACCTTTACATTCAGATTTACGACTCCGTCTTTCTCATAAGTCCATAGGAATGCTTTCTTATTTCCTTCGTATCTTACGAGTTGCCAATTATCATCATGAAAGGGTGCATCCTGATATGCGCCCGGAAAAGATAAACCGTATTTTAATGCCTGTTCACGTGTTTTCACTTCTTATCCTCGTTTAGATCCTGAATCTCTTTAAGAAGGTCCTGCTGCTTCTTCGCATCATCCCACAGTCTGTAATAATACAGTGCAGCTCCGATTATATAAGGAATGGTAAATGATCTGAAAAGTTCAAACCATCCCCTGGGAGTTACCGGTCCGTAGAAAAATGTTCCTATATAAACAGCAAGAGCACACAGCGCACACGCCACCACATACTGAATGATGATCATTGCGAGCGGGCTGAGCTTTTCAAAGAACTTATGGATTGAAAGGACAAATACCGCGATATTACAGAAAATAAACATCATCACGACATTTACATTGTTGGTTTCCGTACCTGCGATCATGTTGATGATGGCACCGCAGACAGAGACTATCGTATAAGAGCAACAAAGTTCTATCAGATAATTCTTTATGAACTCTTTCATCAGGACATCCTCCTCATCTTCTGCAGGTACTCCGTGAAACTCTTCTTGTAACTTCTGTTGATGCATATCCTCTCGCCGTTATCGAATGATACATAAACCTTCATGTTGATATCCGGCTTGAGTTGTTTGATCTTATATATATTTACGAGATTTGATTTGGATATCCTTACGAAGCCGTATGGTGTTAACTGCTCTTCGATCGATGCAAGTGTCGTCATCAATCTGTACACACCTTTTTCGGTATACGCGAAAAGTTTTCTCTCCACATGATCGAAATAATATATGTCTCCGGGATCAAGAAAGATCTCTTCTCCGTCATCCAGATCTTCGTCTGCAGGCCGCCCGGGTAAGGACGGCCTTTCCGATTTGATCGTATCAATCACCTGCTTAATGACAGGTCTCATTTCACTGTAATAAATGTCTATGTGTTCGTCTGTTGTCTTCTTATCCTCAAAAAGATTTATCTTCATCTGACTCAATTACAATCCGTAGGTTCCGAGGAATTCCAAAACTCCGTTCATATAGCCTTCGGGATCGTCGATAACTCCTTCAATATGTGCACTGTCAACACTCATGATGACTTTCTCGTCTGTGCCGATATTATTGTACACTTCCTGAACCTTCTCGGGAAGACATGTCCTGTCTTTTTCGGAACGGATTATCATGGTAGGAAGCTGATCGTTTGCTACAACTGCGATGGTATCTCCGTCTGCAAAATCAACATGATAGATAAGCTTGGTCATGATATTTCCTGTAAAGATCAAGAAATTGGTATTTGAATCGTACATTTCTTCTTCAATTTCAGTCTCAGCGAAAAGAGAACGAAGCATGTACTCCATACCGGGAACGGGTGAATCACAGATAACCGCATCTGCTGCATTTACTTCTCCGGGAACTACATTTGAAGCGTAGATTGCTACGGTCTGTCCGCCCATTGACTGTCCGTGTACGATAACCTTTTCGGCACCGAGTTCTTCTCTTGCGTACTGAACCATTGCAGCTACATCCTTGGATTCATTGATTCCGAAGGTAACCTTTTCATCCTGATTGTCTCCGCATCCTCTCTGATCGATGGAGATGATATTGTAACCTCTGATAAGATACTGCTCTGCAAGGGGATATACGCTTACTCTGTCTCCGCCTGCTCCGTGTACAAGGATTACGATCTCTCCGTTATCCTCATCTGCCTTAAAGAAAGTTCCGGGAACAACATTTCCGTCCTCAGCAACTGCGCTGACCTCGGTTCCGGTGAATCTGCTGTTAAATCCGTCAAGATCGTATCCCCAGCCTTCGGTAAGCTGTCTTACGCTGGCGGTCTTGGTATCTGTGTTTTCATTCTGATACATGATTCCATCCGCTACCATCTTTCCGATGACTCCGGAAGCAATGATTCCGATAATAGCAAGGATGATAACTACTACTGTGACGATCTTTAAAACTTTCTTTTTCATAATGTTTAGCTCCTTTGTTGTTTGCTTTGATGATCATACTCTAACAAACAAAAATGCAACTTGTGGGCAAATATGCACAAGTTGCATTTTGGGATGTACAAGTTGCAGTTTTATTTGGTTTTGATAACCGCTGCAGGTACAGCCGCAGCTACTGCCGCAAATACAGGGATGCATGCAAGTACCGGCCAGATTACGAATCTGTAGCTGAACATCATCATTCCGCCTGCAATGGCATTTACGATCAGGTAATTCAGAAGAGTACCTACCGTAAGTACAAGGGCAAATGTCAGAAGGATGTGGATAAGTCCCTCTCCGACAAGCATTCCCTTCTGCTGCTTACGGGTCATACCGATTGCTCTGAGAACATCAAGTTCTTTCTTGCGCTCATGAATAGAAGTATAAGTAAGGTTAATGAAATTCAGGATTCCGATAAGAGCAAGGATTCCGCTGAGAAGTCCGCCTACGAGAAGGAACATGCCGATCATCTCTTTGAAATCTTCAAGGAAAATCTTTCTTGAAGTATATCCAAGTTCAGGCTTATCCTCTTCGCAATATAACGCTATCGCCTCTTCAATAGTATCAAGCTTCTCTTCATCGGCATTTATGAAATACTTTAAAGCGCCCGCGGTATCAACGTGATTTCTGTACTCATCCGCAGGAATGGTAAAGTAAACATCAAGGCTGTGAATGTGCTCGGGACCCATTGCCCAATCAACATCACCGATTGCCATTACTTCATATTCAGCAGATGTTCCGTCCGGGAAATCCACGTTTACCTTTTCACCGACTCTGTAGAAAGAATACTCTGTATCATCATCGTTACTAGTAACTGCAGAAGATACGATCACATATTTGCCGGTTTGGAATTTCTCCCAGTCCATATCTCCGCTTTCGATGTCCATCTTATCAAAGACGATCCTATCAACTCCGTATATATGGGAAGTGATCATTTTCTCCTCATATATTAAATAATCAAAGTCCTCCTTTTCATCCATGCTGAACATAAACCATTCGGGGTGTTCTTCATACATTGCTGTCAAACGATCAAAACCGATTTCATCCATATACTCGAGACATTCACTCATATAGATGGCACCGCACTCGGTAATTCCGTCAAAACTTTCAAAGTACTCGATATCCTCATCGGATACGCCGTCATAAACATTTGTAAACAGATTTCTGTTCATAACAGTTGCATCCTGTACACATATATCCGAATTGGCAAAATTGCTGACATACTTATTTTCATCAAAACTTGAAGTGATGGATACAGTCACGTTTATCATCAGAACACTGAGTGCAAGTGACAGTACGACAACAAATGATTTTTTCTTATTTCTCTTAAGATTCTCCCATGCCATGGATGCGGGAGTTACTTTTCTGGTCTTTTTCCTGGAAGAAAGATTTGTTCCGGTATACTCGCTGTATCTTACAGCCTCAACAGGTGAGATCTTCTTGATAACCCTGCAGGGCTTAATGCAGCTGATCCTGATGGTTACCCATGAGAAGAATGCGCTGAGTGCAAAAACCCATACATTCACACTGACTTTGCAGGGAATATCCATAAGCGACTCGGTAATGACAGGGAAAAGTACCATCGAAACAAAATATCCGATCAGCATTCCGACAGGGATTGCAATAACAGCCAGCATGGTTGCCTGCTTTAAGATAAGTCTCTTGAGCTGCTTGTCGGTAGTTCCTACCGTTTTAAGAAGTCCGTAATATCTGATATCGGAAGATACTGCAATGTAGAAGATGTTATAGATGATCAGATATCCCGATCCGATTATGAGAAGGAGCAGGAATGCTACAATGATCACAGATGTGGGATCAACGCTGGTTGTCATGTATGCCCAGTTTGTTCCACCGTTCATTTCATGTCCAAAAGGAATTCTTGCACAAAGCTCATCCATCTGTCCGTCAATATCAACTGTCGTAGGGAAATTAAAGCCTGTATTAATGGATCCTGCATAGATTCCGTGATCAAGTGCGGACTCTTTATCCTCATAGGTTTTCCATTCGGGAGTAAATTTTTCCTGAAATGCTCTTGAAACATAGATCTGGTTAGCCATTGTTGCAGTGGGCTTTTCCCAGTATCCGCTGAGGACAAATTCACCCTCATATTCCTCGTGGCCGTTAGAGATTCTTAAAGTAATGGTCTGGCCGATCTCATAAGGAACTCCGAAATCATCAAGCACCTTGGTGCAGGTTGCAAGCTCGTTTTCTGCTTCCGGAAGTCTTCCGACCTCGGGATAGCTGAATGAAGCCTTTGCATCATCTTCGGTGGTATATCTGATCTCGGTGTAATCCTCGACAAGTTCCTCACTCACAGGGATTCCGACAATGATGTTGTAGGTAAGATTACTGATCTTGGGATCTTCTTTGAGCAGATCATAATCTTCCTGAGTCATGAATTTAAATCCGGCATGCTGGTTCGTTCCTACCTGATACATGGTGCTGTCCTGCACGGATTTGATAATGCTTCCGCCGATCGTAAAAAGTGTGGTGAGCATGATGGTCGAGAGCATGATTGCAAACGCAAGGATCACATTTCTTCTTACATTCGCATATATACTTTTCTTGCAAAGATTATCTATGCACTTTTTATTCTTAACATTACGCATTTGCTGCACCATCCTTTGTGATCACATGTCCGTCTTCGATACGAATAACCCGATCTGCCATCTGGGCTATCTCTTCGTTATGTGTGATCATGATCATTGTCTGATTGAACTTTGCTCCGGTTGTCTTCAGAAGTCCGAGAACATCCTGGCTTGTTTTTGAATCAAGGTTTCCCGTAGGCTCATCCGCGAGGATAAATGAGGGCTTTGTTGCAAGTGCTCTTGCGATGGCCACTCTCTGCTGCTGACCGCCGGAGAGCTGATTGGGCATGCTGTTTACCTTCTCGCTAAGTCCTAAGATATCAATGATCTCTTTAACGTACGCTTCATCAACTTCGTTTCCGTCCAGCTGAATCGGAAGAACAACATTTTCATATACGTTAAGGACCGGTACCAGATTGAAAGCCTGGAATACGAATCCGATCTTTCTTCTGCGGAAGATCGTAAGCTCTTCATCCTTAAGTGAAAAGATGTCTTTGCCGTCTACGAATACCTTTCCTTCGGTGGGACGATCCAATCCTCCGAGCATGTTGAGAAGTGTTGACTTACCGCTTCCGCTGGTTCCGACGATTGCTACGAACTCGCCCTGAGCTACACTGATGTTAACTCCGTCTATTGCTTTAACAGGTGAAGCACCCTGCTCATAATATTTTTTCAAGTTCTCAGTTCTTAAGATTTCCATTTCTAACCTCCATAAAAATATGCTAAGCACCTTTGATGTACTTAGCATAACAATCCAATCTAACCAGATTATTTCCGAAATATTACAGTTTTGACACATTTGGGAAAAACAGCTCAAATGTGCTTCCCTTGCCCGGCGACGACTTAACCTTTATATATCCGCCCTGTTCCTCCGTGAGTTGCCTTGCAAGGTACAGGCCCACGCCGATTCCGTCATTATCGCGGACTTCGCTGCTTCTGTAGAATCTGCCGAACAGCTTGGGGATTTCCTCTTCTTCGATACCGATCCCGTGATCCTCGACGCTTATACAGGAAAACATTTCAAAAGTATTTATCCGAAGCTTGATCCCCGTTCCTTCGCCCGAATACTTGATCGCATTATCGATTATGTTAAAGACGGCTTCCGTCGTCCACTTGGTATCGATATTTGCCTTCGCATCCGTATCTTCCGAAAGAACAAGTTTTATATTCTTAAGCTTTGCCTTGGGAAGAGCCTGCTCATACGCTCTTTTCAGTACGGTCAAAAGAGAACCTTCCTCAGGCTGAAGTCTGAAGATACCCGTTTCAAGTCTCGACATCTTGACCAGTGCGGTTATGAGCTCTTCGAGCTTTTTACTCTGTGAGTAGATCTCGTTTGCATACTCTTTAAGCTCTCCGTCCGCCTTTTCACCGAGAAGCTCGGAGTACATCATTATATTGGTAAGCGGAGTCTTGGTCTGATGCGAGATATTGGTAATGAGCTCCTCGATATCTCCTTTTTCCTCACGGAGTTTCTTCTCGGACATTGAGGAAGAAGTAAGATATCTCATAAGCTTGCTCTGGAGCTTTGAAAGTTCGCTTTCATCAAAATTGTTTTCGGAAAACTCCCCACTTATCGCATCATCGAGCATCTTATTCAGGAGTTTGTATTCACCGGACATAAACATATTACTGCTCCTGCTTAAATACGTAACCTATACCGTAAACGGTATGAATGAGTTTCTCGTTTTTATCTTCTATCTTATTACGAAGTCTCTTAACCGAAACCGTAAGTGCATTCTCGTCGACAAACTGCTCGTTCTGCCATACATATTCAATGAGCTTGTCCCTGGAGAGAGTCGTTCCCTCATTTTCCGTAAAGCATCTGAGAAGCCTTATCTCCGTCTTGCTCAGTTCGATCTCATTTCCGTTCTTCAAGAATCGGAGTCCGTCAAAATCAAGGCTGAGGCCATGCTTTTCGTAAGCAAATGTATTTACGCTTCTACCGAGAAGCTTCTCTACCCTTAGTCTGAGAGCCATGAGTGAGAAAGGCTTAGTAACGAAATCATCCGCACCGAGGGACAGTCCGGTAACTTCATCCATCTCCGTATCGTTTGCAGTGGCGATCAGAACGGGAACCTGCGAAGTCTTCCTTAGCTTTTTAAGGAAACCAAAACCGCTTCCGTCCGGAAGATTAACATCCAGGATTATCAGATCTGCTTTTTCAGGATCCTTAACATCTTTCAGACAGCGAAATGATGAGAAATCATACAGTTCGCTTCCCAGTGATAATTCTATTCCGTGATTGATCGAAGGATCGTCTTCAATTATGTAAATTCTTTTCTTCATTTTCAGGATCTTACACTGCCTATCCGGCCGTTCTCTTTCCAATACTTAAAGTCCGTATAATCGTCCTCACAAGGCACAATTATAACACATAAACAGGGACCGATGGGGACGGTTCTGGTGGTCCTTGAATCTTGGACCACCAGAACCGTCCCCATCAGTCCCTGTTATCAAAATGAGGAAATATATAAAGTTGTAAATCACTTATAGTAATCGGGATTTACATCCTTATCGAGATGTCCGAGTATGGGATACTTAGCCTTCTGCTCAGCAATCCTCACGGGAAGGGTCAGATCTCTGAATTCTGTAGGCTCGATATACCATACACCCGCAAGATCGTTGTCGGGATTTCTTTCAAGTGCGGCAACATATGCCTTCTCATAAACAGGTCCCTCGATGAGTACTTTTCTGGGAATACCTTTTATCTGATACTCCGTCGCTCCCTGTCCGTGGAATACCGCCGCCACCTCTTTGTCATACCAAAGGCTGTAGGTGAGGTTCTTGCTTGTCTGCGATGTTTCGAGAAGCTCATGCACTACGAGCAGTCCGTCTTCATAATGAAGAGATCCCTTGAATGCAACATTTACTCTTCCGTCCTTATCCACGGATGCAAGTACCTTTTGGGTTTCTTTTGCATTGATCACATCTATTACTTCTTGTGTTAAAGTTACGCTCATATTATCCCCCTTACCAATAAATTCTTCCGATGTCCGTATTGGGATGATTACCGCATCTTCTGTAATCATCGAAATAAGGTTTAAGGTTATATTTTACATTTATCTCGTTAAGTCCCTTGGCAAGAGCGACATAATAATCAAGTGAAGGGACAACCTGATTATGGAATATTCCGCATACGCCCCATACGATGTACGCGATCGAAACACCGTGCTTTGCAAAATCCTCAGCCTCTTCAAGATATGCCTTAAGGGCCTCTTCCTCGGTCTTAAATCCGTTAGGCTGAGCAAGCTCAACGCCGCCTACTATTCCGGAGTTTACATTGCCCTCTCCGAATACCTCAACAGCATCGAAGATTCTCTTTTTCCACTCATCATATCCGATATGTGCTGCCTTTCCGGGGCAGATCCACTCGAAGAGTTCTTTGTTCATTACTTCGATATCCGAAGTATATCCGATGATTCCGGTAGCTTCCTTGAGTCTCTTGAGCTGCTCCTTATCATATGCGGATGCGATCAGCTGAACCTTAAGGTCGTTTGTCTTGAAGATGGGCTTGATCTTTTCAAATGCCTTGATGATCTCATCGACTTCATCGTCAAAGACCTTCTCACCGGTAAGGATGGAACCGGTTGTTACCATGATCATTGCAAAGCGGCCCTTTTGCTTAACCGCCTCTGCAACAGCTTCCGCTACCTCATCATAATCGAACAGATCGGGGATACCTTTCTTAACAGAATCGATTCCGTTGATTCCGACGTTACAATATTTGCACCCTTCACCGGGCTTATCCCAGAAGTGGCATACACGGCTAATTGCAACATTAAGTCTCTGAGGTCTTACATTTACGACCTCTCCCATGGGAGTGCCCTTGCTGGTCTTTTTTCTATAGAAGTCGGGCTCTCTCCAGAACTCAACCTCCTCATAAACCTTGCCGTTATCAGTCAGGAAAAACTTTCCGTCTATATCGTCGATAACATAAGGATCTCTGATACCGTAGTTTTCGTAATACCCTCCTACGAGTGATGTTCCGTCACGGAAAACAAGACCGATGGGAATCTTATTTGTTCCTTCCTTCTTGCCGAAGATGGTGTCTGCCTGGCTCTGATAATCTCCCTTGTTAAAAAGTTCGTGAGCCTTTTCCGTCAGGATATATCCTCTTCTGTGCACATCCGTTTTAAGGATGACAAGTTTGGGTATTTCAGGATATTTTTCGAAGACAGCTTCGATGGGTAATTCCTTCTCCCTCCAATTTGCTATTTTTGTTTCCATTTCAACCTCCGTTTTTAAATTGCATAATCTACTTCGTGTTCGTTGTCTTCGAAGAATTCTTTGTAGATCTCTTTGGTGTAATATGCGAAATCTTTGGATCCTCTGATCTTGGGATAAGCAAGATCTATGTTCAGTATCCTCTTGATATGTCCGGGTCTTTCCGAAAGGATCACAACCTTGTTGCTCAGATAGACCGCTTCTTCTATATCGTGAGTTACCAGGATCATCGTCTTGTTTTCCTGTTTCCAGATCTTAAGGATCTCACGCTGCATATTTATCCTTGTCAGCGCATCCAGTGCACCGAAGGGTTCATCCAAAAGTAAGATATTGGGGTTTGAGATAAGAGCTCTCGCTATACTCACTCTTTGCTGCATACCACCCGACAGCTGTTTCGGAAGTGCATTTGCAAATCCGTTAAGCCCTACCATTGCGATGTATTTTTTTATCAGTTCATCTCTTTCCGACTTGGGCACGCTTTTATCAAGTCCGAATCCGATGTTCTTATATACATTCAGCCAGGGAAGAAGTCTTGCTTCCTGAAACGCCATCTTACATTCGGGCGCCGGTCCGCTTACTGCCTTGTCATTTATCAGGATCTCACCTTCTGTTATCGTCTCCAGTCCCGCGATCATCTTAAGCAGTGTACTTTTACCGCATCCGGAAGATCCGACTATCGAGACGAACTCTCCTTCTTTCACATCGAAATTGATTTCGTTAAGGATCTCTTTGGTTTCTCCGTCTATGGTGAATTTCTTATTCACATTTTTTATCTGTACTATCGTTCCCATATCCGTCACCTGTACCTGAATAAATATTTCTGAAGTTTCAGAACAAGAAGATCCACAACCAGTCCGAACAATCCGATCTCGATAATTCCTACAAACAAGATTCCCGGCATCGCCATATTTCTCGCATACATGATCCTGTATCCGACTCCTGCGGATGCTGCGATCATCTCCGCAGTTATTACGAATCCGATGGATGAAGTGATGCCGATCCTGATTCCCGTATATATTGAAGGGAATGCTGCAGGGAAAACAATCGACTTAACGATCTCTTTTTTACTCTTTCCGAGATTGATCCCGAGTTCTATCAGCTTTTTATCGACACCTTTTATTCCGTCTATTGTATTGATCAGAAGTGCCCAGAAAGTTCCGAGTGCGATGACCATTACTTTTGATTCTTCACCGATACCGAGCCACAGGATAAAAAGTGGAATAAGTGCAATGATGGGAACCGGCCTGAAAAGTGCGATAAATACTTTTGTGAGATTGTCCACTACAGGGAGCATTCCTACCAAAACACCGAGTACGATTCCTACGCTCGCTCCGAGGGCGAAGCCTTTCAATATTCTTGAAAGGCTGCAGAGAGCGTCCTCGACGAAAATGTTTTTTTCAAGCAGATAGGAAAGGGATTCTTTGACAGTCTTCGGTGCAGGGATGATGGAAGCTTTGACCCATCCGAATTTGGTCGAAAGAAACCATAACAGGATAAGTGCTATCGGAAAGAAAGAGAATGTAAGCAGATCAAGTATTCTGTTTTTACTTGCATTTGCACTAAGCATCTTTACTCCTCATACAATCCGACCGCCTTTACATAGCTGTCATCATAGATATCTTCAACATTTACCTGAACCGTGATAAGTCCGTTGTCATACATGAATCCGATATATCCCTCAAGATCGGATGCGATTTCGTTATTTCCGTGATTGTTGTAATTCTGTACGGGAAGTGCATTTCTGATAATGTCGGGATCTGTTCCGTAATAATCCGATGCTATGCGAACCGTCTCTTCAGGATTCTCTTCGATGAACTCGATTGCTTTTCCGAAGAGTGCGACAATGTTAAGTACGATATCGGGATGCTCAGCAGCAAACTCATCCTTAACGGTAAGAATGCTCTTGGCGATTCCGAGTCCTGTTGCATCTGCGATGATCCTGAATTCCGTTCCGTTGTCCTTGGTTGCATTGTCAAAGATGGTCTTATATCCGACAGATACATCTACCTCACCTGCTTCAAGCACCGTTGCTGCAGTGTTGAAGTCTATATTGATAAGCTGAATATCATCTACGGTAAGTCCGGCTTCTTCAAGTCTCTTGATCAGGAAACTGTGTCCGTTGGATCCGATGGTTACCGCTACCTTCTTGCCCCTAAGATCTTCAACGGTCTGAATATCCGAATCTCCTCTTGTCACGAGAAGGATATTCTGCTCCGCATCGTCAACAAGACTTATAGTCGTGATATCAACCCCGTTTGCCGCACCTGATACAGCGGGTTGAAGTCCAAGCTGTGCAAAATCGATGGCACCTGCGGTATATGCTTCAAGCATTTCGGGTCCGTTATTGAACTTTGCGATATTGATCTTGATTCCGTAAGGAGCAAACACTTCATCAAACCATCCCTTTTCCAGAATTATGGGAACAATGTAATAGCCCTGCTCCGCAATGGTTACCTCAATATCTCTTGAGGTAACTTCTATTCCCGTAAAAGGAACTCCCGCAGCTGAATCACCTGGTTCCTGCGCAGAAGCTGTGATCGTAGTGGAGGGAACCGAGGC
>JAEEGL016283554.1_pt1 | contig 13658 bp, 6 predicted proteins | sample 9134231 | NCBI WGS metagenome assembly JAEEGL01 (sample SAMN16246548, study PRJNA631951) | gut metagenome | biome: gut microbiome; feature: rumen; material: fiber-attached | host: Bos | place: Iran: Karaj | collected 2018-10
GTCCTCAACAGCTGGGACACCACGATGGTCCCCTGCATCAGCGGCTCCTACTACCGGCTCATGGACGAGGTCGCCAAGGCCGTCGAGGACGAGTTCCCCGACCGCAAGATCGGCGTCTCGATCTACGCCGGCCGCGTCACGCCGCCGCCGACATTCTGGAAGATGCGGCCCAATGTCGTCGGCTGCTGCGCCTTCATCGAGCTCTCGCTGATGCGGCCGATCGACGACCCCGACAACTGGGAGTCCGCCATGATCCGCGCGCTTCTCGCCAGCTGGAGGAGCCGCATCTCGCATGTCACCTACCGCCCCTACTACCCGAACTTCCTCGTCAACCTGGCACTGCCGCTCCCGTTCTACCGCAACAACGCGCGCGATGCGAAGTGGCTCCACGCCCAGGGCGTCGAGGGCTTCATCTGGGAGAGCAACCCCAGCTACGGCACCGACCTTCTCGGCCCCTACCTGCGCTCGCGCATGATGTGGGATCCGTCGGCCGACACCGAGGCGGTCCTCGACGAGTTCTACTCCACCTTCTACGGTCCCGCCGCCGCGTCGGCCAAGGCCTTCTACGACGCCCTGGAGAAGGCGCTCGTCGCCTCGCCCGTCAACGGCCACGAGTCGGAGTTCATCCACGAACTCTACACTCCGGCCCTCGTCGCCTCGCTCGCGGCCCATGTCGACGCCGCCGAGAAGGCCGTCGCCGACGCCGGCGAGCCGCTCGCCACGCGCGTGCGGATGCTCCGTCTCCAGTACACGCAACTCCAGGCCTTCAGCGAGATGCGCGAGGCCGCCGACCGCGACTACGACTTCGCCCGCGCCGCCGCCTGCGCCAAGCGGATGACCGACGCCGAGGACGAGATGCTGGGCATCTGCCCCTCCTGGATCCATCCGGTCAAGCGCGACTACGATACCCGCAACCTCGCCTCGCAGGAGTTCAACGGCAACTTCTCCTCCGTGGGCAAGCACATCATGTACCGCCGCATCGCGGCGCTCGTCGACGGCACGCGCGGCCGCATGATAACCCCGCTGCCCGAGACATGGAAGTTCAAGGCCGATCCTTTCCAGCTGGAAGGCTCCGCCGGGCAGTGGTTCGCCCCGGACACCGACATCTCCGGCTGGCGCGACGTCAAGATCGGCCATCCTCTCGAGTTCCAGGGCATCTCCGGCGACACGAAGGCGTGCCGGCCCTTCATCGGCGACGCCTGGTACGCCGTTGACTTCGACGTCAAGGACGGCTTCGACGCCGACAAGGCTGCCCTCTTCGTCGGCGGCATCAACAACGAGGCCTGGGTCTGGCTCAACGGCACGGCCGTCGCCTACCAGCCCCTCCACCCCTTCTGGGGGCGCTGGGGCTACTCCTGGACCCGCGACCTGCCGAAGGGCGTTCTCCGTCCCGGCCGCAACCGCATGGTCGTGCGCTGCGTCTGCAACGACCAGTACGGTTTCGGCGGCATCTTCCGCGGCATCTTCCTCTACGAGAACAACGCGCATGGGACGACCCGCGCCAAGAAGGCGAATGGCCTCAAGACGACGCAGCAGACCACCGTCCAGATGCTCGTCCACGGCTCCGACGTCATCGAGGCCACCGAGGACGACGTGACCTTCCTGCCGGCCTGGACGCGCGGCCTCGGCGTCTTCACGCTCAACCTGAAGGACGTCGCCCAGCCGGTCTTCAAGGGCGGCGCGATGCTTCCGGGCTACGCCTGCGGCCCCCGCGCCCGCTCGAAGGACGGCAAGTACCTCTACTACACCTCGCTCTTCAGCCTCAACGTGCTGGTGCGCAACTGGGGCGGCTGGATGCCCCTCCGCACGGTCACGCTCAACTTCTCCCCGGGCGACGGCCCCGCGAAGGGCGCCTTCGTCGACGGCGACCGGCTCCTCGTCAAGGGCAACCGCACGTCGCGGCTCTTCGACATCTCCGAGCCGGACGCCCCTGTCCTGATCAAGGACGGCTACGAGCCGGCCGAGGGCGAGTTCGCCCCCGCCGCGAAGCCGGTTCCGCCGGAGGCCGTCGCCGCGCAGTGCCCCCAGAAGCAGAGGGGTGGCCCCGACCTTGTCGACTACGCCGAGACGCCGAAGCGCAAGTACGCGCTCGTCCGCAACGCCGACCACGACCTCTACGTCTTCGACAAGGACGGCCAGAAGATCGCCTCCATCCCCGTCATCACCGGTGACGGGCGCATGGCGGTAACCTCCAACGCCCTCTACTTCGCCACCGGTAGCCGCCTCTGCTGGTTCCCCCTCGACGCGCTGGGCAAGGGGCTCTCCCCCTTCTGCGCCGACTTCCCGATGCCGAAGATGCACGGCCGCATCTACAACGTGCTGACGGCCGGTCTCGTCGCCGACGGCGACAAGCTCTACTTCGACAACGCCGTCATCGACATCTCCGACCCGCTGGCCCCGAAGTTCGTCTCGCCCGACGGCGCGCCGCTGACGGAGCTCCAGACCGGCCAGCCCTTCATCAAGACCGTTGCCGCCGGCGCCGTCACCTGCGCCATCGACACCGGCCACCTCTACCTCCTCGACACGGCGACTGGCGCAACCAATGCCGCCTTCGCCGTCGAGTCGCCCCGGACGCTCGACGTCGTCGGCGGCTACGCCTACGTCCCCGCGGCCTCCGAGGGCCATCCGATTCTCGCCTGCAATCTCGCGACGAGGCAGGCGACGTGGATTCGCGGCGCCATCACGGACGGCGTCGGCGTCTCGACGGTCGCCGACGGCCTCCTCTACCTCGCCGACGGAACGACCGTCCGCGCCTTCGACCTCGCCAATCCGCTTGAACCGGTCGAAGTCGCCACCTACGCCGGCGGGGGAAGGGGATATCCCCCCGAAAGCCCGTGCAGCGCCACCGGCGTCGCCGTGGTGGACGGCCGCCTCTATGTCAAGTTCTACTCCCGCATCCTCGTCTTCGACGTCGCGCGGCGCTAGCCGTCGCAGGAGTTCTAGTTCTCAGTTCTAGTCCGAGATTCAGCCATGAAACACTATCCACTCGTCACTCGTCATTCTTCGCTCGTCACTCGTCACTCGTCGCTCGTCACTGTCATCGTGGCTCTCGCCGTCGCGACTGCGGCGAGCGCCGCGACGCCCTACGGTTCCGGCGCCGATGTGGTCAACTCGGCCAGCGGACTCGCCTTCTGCGGCGAGACGACCCTGCTCGCGACGACCGGCTCCTCCGCGACGCCAAAGAAGGGCGAGAAGGAACGCGCGCTGATCGCCTACTCCCTTGCGACGCCCGTGCGGCCCGTCGAGGTCGGACGCCTCGCCCTTGAAGGCGCGCCCTTCCCGCAGGGAATCGCCGTTGCCGGCGACAAGGCCTTCGTGGTCGATGGCCTCAACCTCTGGTGCGTCGACGTGAAGGATCCCGCCAAGATGGCCGTCGTCTCGAAGACCGCGATCTCCGACGCGGGCGAGACCGGCCCCCGCGCCATTGCCCTGGATCCCGACGGCAAGACCGCCTACCTTGCCTGCGGCCGCGCCGGCGTCCGGGCCTTCGACCTCTCGAACCCTGCCGCCCCGCGCCCCCTCTGGGACTGCCCGACTTCCTTCTCGCGCGATGTAGCCCTCTTCGCGGACGGCGTCGCCAGCGCCGAGGAACTCGCGGGCGTCGCGTTCGTCCGCGACGGCAAGCTTGTCGACAAGCTCAAGCTCCCGCGCGACGGCGCCGTCTCGCTCCGGGCGGACGGCACGCGCCTCTTCGTGGCGAACGGCACGCAGCTCCTCGCCGTCGTCGGCCTTGACGACGCGGGCAAGCTGAAGGTGCTCGCCAGCCATGGCGGCGTGGAGCGGCCCTCGTTCGGGACCTACAGCTACTTCGCCCTCCCCGTTCGCAACGCGATTCCCTACGGCACCTCGGCCTACGTCCTCGACGGCGAGTCGGGCATCTTCGAGGTGGCCATCGACTGGCGCGGCTGCCATGTGCGGCGGTCAAGCGGCGCCCTCGCGTATCCCGTCACCAAGGCCGCCGTCGAACGCGACGGCTGGCTCTATGTCTCATGCAGCGGCGTCGACGGTCCGACGCGGCTGCTCGTCTTCGAGCTGGCGGCGAGGGAGCTCCGTCCCGTCGCCGCAGTTGAATGACCGGCTTGCAGGCACCCTTCGGGCATTGAGGCATTATGGCAAAGACACGCATTGAGCAGTTCAACGGCTCGCCGGCAATCGTCATAGACGGGAAGCCGCACCCCCCGATGACGATCACGATCATGAACGGCGCAAAGGCCTTCGCGCCGGAACGGCGCGACTACTTCCGCCGTCTTGGCGAGGCCGGGCTGAAGATCTTCTATGTGAGCGCAAGCACCCGCTGGCACTCGCCGGGCGATGCCGCGGCCGGCGTGCCCGACGGCGTGGAGGCGGCCCTCTCCCGCATTCGCTTCGTGCTGGACGCCGTTCCCGACGGCTATGTGATGCTCCGCCTCAATGTGAGCCCGCCCGCGGACTGGGTCGACGCCCATCCCGAGGAGCAGCTCACCTACAGCGACGGATCGCACCGCCGCGTCATCTGCACGTCGGTCGGCATGAAGCCAATCGACGGGATGCATTCCCTCTGCTCCGAGGCGTGGCGCGCCGAAGGCGACAGGGCAATCGAGGACTTCTTCTCGGCGCTTTCCGCGCATCCCGAATTCTCGCGCGTCATCGGCTCGTTCCTGTGCGCCGGCGGAACGGCGGAATGGTACTACCCGCAGGCTCTCGTGAACGCCGACGGCACCTACGGCGACTTTTCGGAGCCCTTCCGCCGCGAATTCGAGGCCTACCTCCGCCGCAAGTACAAGACGGTCGAGGAACTGCGGCGCGTCTGGAAGCGCCCCGATGCGACATTCGAGCATCCGGCGATCCCGACTCCCGGCGACCGCGAGTTCATCGCCGGCGCCGACGAGAAGATCGTCAAGGCCCTTCGCGACTGGGAGCTCGCCGGACGCGAAATCGGCCTCAAGCTCGACATGGACGCGCTTGAGGAGGCAAATGTCGGCGTCTTCCTGAACGCCAACGGCTACGCCTATGTCGCCGACTTCTTCGACGCCTGGCACGAGGCTACGGCCAACACCATCGTCCATTTCGCTCGGACGCTCAAGCGGCTCCAGCCCGACCTGCTTGTCGGCGCCTTCTACGGTTCGTACGGCTGCACCGACTTCTTCGACGGCTCCACGGCCTCCGGTACGCTCGCCATCCTCGACTCCGGCGCCGTCGACTTCCTCGCCGCCCCCGGCGTCTACAACAACCGCGAGCCCGGCGGCATCGTGGCCCAGCGCGAGATGCAGGACTCCTTCCGCCTTCGCAACCAGATCTACGTCTGCGAGGATGACTCGCGCACCCACCGCTGCAAGCCCTGGATGCAGCGCGACGCCATGGCCCTCTATTCCGTGGAGGATTCGCTGACGACCCTCAAGCGCGACTTCGCGCGCGACATCTGCGAGGACATCCACGGCTGGTGGTTCGACATGGGCGGCGACTGGTACGACGACCCGGAGATCCTCGCGCTCTTCCGGCGCCAGCGCGAAATCGCCGACTTCGCCTACTCGCTCGACCGAACGAAGCGCAACGAAATCGCCCTGGTGTACGACACCGAGAGCGTCCACCTCGTCTCGCGCGACACCAGCATCCAGGTCCTCGACCTCTGGCGTACCTCCGACCTCGGGCGCATCGGCGCGCCGGTCGACTACTACTTCCACAACGACCTCGCGCGTCCGGACATGCCCGACTACAAGCTCTACGTGATGCTGAACCAGTACTGCCTCACGGACGCGGAGCGCGAGGCCGTCTACGCCAAGGCGCGCCGCAACGGCGCCGTGGTCCTGTGGCTCTACGCCCCTGGATTCGTCAATCCGGGCGCTGAGAGGGTGATGGATGTCGCGAATGTCGAGAGAACCGTCGGCATGAAGCTCGGCTTCATCGACAAGACCTTCTTCCCGCACTTCCGCGTCGACCCGTCGGCGCACCCGGCCGTGGCGCGCGCCTCTGCGACCCGCCGCTATGGCGTGATCGACCGCGACGTCCACAGCAACATCTGGATCGGCTCCGTCCTGAAGCCGCCCTACCTCAACCCCGGCTTCTATGTCGACGACCCGCAGGCGACCGTCCTCGGGCGCTTCTGCTCCAGCGGCCTGCCCGCGCTTGCCCTTGTCGAGCGCGACGGCGTCCGCAGCCTCTACTGCGCGGCGCCGCTCATGCGCAGCGACCTCCTCGCGTCAATCGCCGCCTGGGCGGGCTGCCATCTCTACCTCGACGGCGACGACGTCCTCTACGCCAACGAGAGCTTCGTCGCCGTCCACGCGCAGGACGACGGACGCCGCACCATCCGCTTCAAGCGGCCGTGCTCGCCCTTCGAGGTCTACGAAAGGCGCTTCTACGGCCGCGACGTCGAAAGCATCGACGTCGACATGACCCTCGGCCAGACGCTCATGTGGAGCCTGGCGGGGGAGTTCTAGTCGTTCGTCTCGACGTCAACCGCTCGCCGAAGCGTGGTATCCTAGTAGTGGATTGAAGGAAGGCACTGGCCGACAGCAACCATAAAAAACAGGACATGGTTATTCATATGAAGACAATGGCGAATAGCGGCCGGAGCGGCCCATGGACGAAGGACCAGGCCTGGGAATGGTATCGCGCCCAGCCGTGGATTCGCGGCTGCAACTACATGCCCGCCAGCTGCGCCAACCGCGTCGACCAATGGCAGGAACTCGGCTGCGAGGAGCGCTTCGCGGAAATGGACCGCGAACTCCAGGTTGCCGAGGAAATCGGCTTCAATACGCTTCGACTCCTTGTCGAGCTGCAGGGCTTCGGCGTCTGGCTTGCCGACCGCGAGGGCTTCATGGAACGCTTCGAACGGGCGCTTTCGGTGATGGCGGACCACGGCATGCGCGCCATCGTCGTGCTGGGGAACGACTGCATGCGCCCGAAGCGGATTTGGCAGCTTCCCAAGCCAGGACCGCAGAGTTTCGACCTCGGCTATCACGGCGGCCGCAGGCTGAGCCAGCACGGCAGCTTCCCCGGCGAAATGGGCTATTCACAAGTCGACGACCCGGAGCTGAAGCCGAAGTTCTTCGAGATGTGCGCGGAACTGCTTGGCAAGTACCGTGACGACGGCCGCATCCTCTTCTGGAACCTCTGGAACGAGCCGGGGATGTCCGGCCGCGGCACAGTGAGCGTCGAGCCGCTTCGCGAGCTCTTCGAGCTGGCGTGGGCGATCAACCCGGTCCAGCCGCTGGCGGCAGACGTCTGGGGGGGCGACTACGGCTGCGACCCCTCTTCCGTCAACCAGGCGCAGGTCCTGGCCGGCGAGCTTTCGGACATCGTCTCCTACCACTGCTACGGCAACTACGAAACGCAAGTTCGCCTCATCCGCACCCTGCGGCGCCACTATGGCCGGCCGCTCGTCAACACCGAGTGGCTCGCCCGCATCCTCCACAACGACGTCTTCTCGGCCTACCCGCTTTTCTACATCGAGGGAATCGGCTGCACCTGCTGGGGCTTCGTCGCCGGCAAGTACCAGACCTTCGAGCCGTGGGAGTGTATGTGGCGAAGCTTGGAGGCGGGGGCGGCCGAAAGCCGCGACTGGGACTTCTCCAAGTGGTTCCACGACCTCTACCGGCCGTCCCTGCACCCCTACGACCCGAAGGAAATCGACGTCATCAAACGCTTCAACGCCCTGGCCGACGAGGATGGAAAGTAAATCGGCGGCGGGGTCGCCTTGAAATGGCCGCCTTCGGCGGCTTTAAATCGGCGCTTCGCGCCTTGAAATCGCCGCCTTCGGCGGCTTTAAGTGGCCGCTACGCGGCCTAAGTGCGGCTACACCGCTAAGGGGCACGCTTCGCGCGACGGCGAGACCGCCGCCGCTCCCAAAACTTCGCCCGCCATGGACGGGCCCAACTTCGCGCGCGCAGCGCGCCCAACCTCGCCCCCAGTGGGCGTTACGTCGTCATCACACCACCGCGCTCCCACTAGGACTCGCCGCTTGCAACTTCCCAGGTGGACATCGCTTACAGGTTCAGTAGTCGCCGGAATGGTATGACCGCGTCGAAGTAGCCATCCGCCTCGACGATGGGGGCAAGGTGGCCTTCGTAAACCAACGCCGTGCGGACCGACACGCCATCGCGCCTGGGCAGGCGCTTGACTTTTTCCGCCACCTCGTCTATCACTTCGCGACCGATTTCCCTTCGCCGCTTTATCTCGACGACGCATATCATCCGTCTGGCCTGAAGCAGCAAATCAATCTGAACGCCTGGAAATGCCCCCTTGCGTCTGCTGTATGGTGCGGCGGAAAGCAGGTGTACCGCGCCCAATCCAAGGGGTTGCACCAGTTCCCTGACATTGCCGACGACAAGGTTTTCAAAAGCGAGCCCCATAACGGACTCCCAGCCGTCTAGACTTTCCAGTGAACCGAATGAAAAGGTGCCGCCATCGATTACATCCTTCGCCGGCTCGATGTATTTGAGGTAGAAGCGTGAATAATTGTCTTTGAGCCTGTATTTCGTCTCACGAGACTCCTGTCCGGTGGCAGGGTTCTTGCCGGTGTCCGCGGCGACAATTCCCGCCTCCTCAAGTTGCCCAACGGCCTCGGATATGCGCCCCCCTTTGTGGATGGCAAGCGAATCGGCGATCTCCGCCACAGATTTGGAGGAATCCACTAGCGTCCGCATGACCTGCGCGGTGAATGCCGGCTGTTTGGTAATCACGTCGCTGAACATCTCGTCGAAGTCTTCGCGAAGCACCCCCCTTGGACTGTAGCAGAGACGCCTTATGTTTTCGGCCGCGCCTGCACCCGGGTCGATTTCCTCAAGATAGCGGGGGACTCCGCCCGTAACCGACAGGATGTCGATGATTTCGCGCCGGTCAATGCGGGAAGCTGCTTCGCCCCAAAACTTCACGCATTCGGAGAGCGGCAGCTCTGGAACGACGATGTCCAACGATCGGCGCCCATAGAATGAACCATCCTCGATAAGACTGTCGCGAATCCATGTCGAAACGCTGCCACACACCACGAAAACAAGTGCCGGGTGCTTCTTGAAATAATTATCCCATGCAATCTTGAGTGTTCCCGAAAATGTTTGGTCGTAATGGGCCATCCAAGACACCTCGTCCAACAGGACTACAGTCCGCTCTCCATCCTTGATTTCCCGGTCGAGCCTGATAAACGCGTTGAGCCAGTTCGACGGTGTCGTCGATTCGCAGTTCGTTTGCGCGGCGAGCTGGGAGGCAAAATTTGCTAGTTCGTCCTCATTTTTAAGGCCCATCTTGGGTTTCAGCCCCTCAAGTTTGATGAAACGAGCCTCGGCGCGTCTGGCGAAATTCTCGACAAGAGTCGATTTGCCGATCCGCCTCCGGCCCCGGCATGTCACCAACGAGGAAGTGCGCTTCCGAAAAAGGCCTGTAAGGGCGTCCATTAGGTCTTCCCTGCCGTAGAACATAGAAAATCCTTTCTGATTTCGTATATCCACTATACCACATCCACATCCAAAACACAAGCAAAATTTAGCACCTAATCGAGAAAGGCAAGAATAGGTGCCAACTTTTCAAGGAGATAATGTTAGCACCTAATTAATGAAATTCAAATTAGGTGCTAAAAGATGAGGGGCTTGAAATCGGCGGCAGAGCCGCCTTGAAATCGCCCTGCGGACTTTAAATCGGTGGCGGGGCCGCCTTGAAATGGCCGCCTTCGGCGGCTGGAAATCGGCGCTTCGCGCCTTTAAGTGGCCGCTACGCGGCCTAAGTCGATGTGGCGATGGCGTCTCGCCATCGCGCGACGGCGGTGACGCCGTCGCCACACCAAACCTCGCCCGCCATGTGCGGACCCAACCTCGCGCCGTCAGGCGCCAAACTTCGCGCGCAGAGCGCGCGCAACCTTGCCCTAAAAAGGGGCGGGGATACTTGACAACCACCATAAAACACGATATGCTTATTCATATGAAGACAATGACGAATAGGGGCCGGAGGGGCCTATGTGCGGCTTTGCTGCTAAGTTGGGTGCTGGCGGGGACGGCGCTGGCGGCGGAGGGAGGCGGGCAGTTGTCGGTGCGGACGTTTACCGTCCAGCCCGGCATGACATGTCTGCCGCCTATCCAGTGGGACACGCCGGAACAGCGGGAGGAGAACAACGCCAAGTGGCGCGCGCTCTTCTCGGAGGGCGGCGTGACATGGCCCGAGGGCTCCTATCGCTGCCATGTGCCCGCCTTCGACGGACTGGTCGTGAAGAACACCGCCGAAAACCTGGACATCATCGCGGCGCTTTGCCGATCTGTCGAACCGAAGAGGATACACGTTTCCGCGCAGCTTTGGCTGCTGGAGCCGCAGACTGCCCGCGAACTAGGCCTGGATGATGCCGTGCCGGCAGTCATTCCAGCCGCGGATTGGCTGAAGCTGCGTAATCGTCTCGCCAGGGAAGGGGAGGCCGGGTTCCTGGCTTCTCCGTCCGTTGTGGTCGGCAACCATGAGGAAGCCACCCTTGATGGCAAGTACGAGTGCCGCCTGCCTTTGACTGGAAAAGCCGCGACGGAAAGCGACGGCGAGGCGGTGGCGGATGGCGACGAACCCTATGAAGTCGGCGGAAGGCTGCAGGTGGTGCCTTCGGTGGGTCGCGATGAAGAGTGGACATCGCTTCAAGTCGCGCTGGCATACGACTTCCCGCCGATTCTGTCTGGCGGGTCGGAAACGGGGAAGGTGGCGGCCGTCCATTGCCCCGCTTTTCGATTCCAGTCAACCCTGACGCTCAAGCGGGACGAAGTCGCCGTGGTCGGTGGCTTCCCGGTCGAGACCTCCGCCGCCTCCGGTCGCCGTCTGCTCTTCGCCTTCCTGCGGGCGCAATGACCGCATCAGCGCCTCCCATCCCCGCCTTCAATGCCAGTCCTCCCTTGACAAAAAGCTCGAAGCGCAATATATTTATTGCCATGAATCGCAAAATTGGCGAGAACTGGACGCCCAAGGACGTCCCTTTCAAGATCAGCCGCACCGCGCCGGGAACCCTCTCCAAGCAGATGACGGATGGTCTGCGCGAGGCCATTGTCTCGGGCCACTTCAAGCCGGGCGACATCCTCCCGACGATCCTCGAGTGGTCGCATCTCCTCGACGTTTCGATCCGCGTTCCCGAGGCCTCCATTGCGGCGCTGGTCCGCGAGGGGCTGCTGATTGCCCAGAAGGGCGTCGGCTGCATCGTGAACCCGCGCCGGAAGGATGTCTGGCTCGGACGCGTTCTCGTCGTCATCCCGGACGGCGACCACGTCTTCTACCATAATGTCCTCGTCGGTCGTCTGCGCGCCAGGCTGACCCTGGCCGGCTACCTCTTCTCGCAGGTGACCGTCCTTCCGCGGGCCAACGGCCGCTACGATTTCCGCCAGCTCGCGCACGAGCTCCGAACCCGCCCCGACTTCACGCTTCTGCTCGAGAACCGTCCGGCGATCATGCGCTTCCTGTCGAAGGCCGGAGTTCCGTTCGGCGTCTATTCGGAGGCCACCTGCTCCCTGCCCGGATGCGTGGCGAACTTCCACATCGACCACGGGGGCGCCGTTCCGGCCTTCGTCGCGCACTGCCGCCGTGCCGGCGTGAAGAGCGTGTTGCAGGTTTCGACGAAGACGGTGCACATCTTCAATGCCGTTCCCGCCCTGGAAAAGGCCGGCATTCCGGCCGCAACGATGGATGTCGAGAAGCTGGCCGACTTCGAGGCGGGCGAGGCCATTGCGCGCGGGGCGCTGGCGGCCTTCCGCGAACGCTTCGCCGCCGAGGGTCGCGCCTGGCTTCCCGACCTTCTTCTCTTCCAGGACGACTTCCTGGCTATCGGCGCCTTCGTCGCGATGCAGGAGGAGGGACTGCGCATCCCTGGCGACATCAAGGTCGTCACCGTCGCGAACAAGGGCCTGGGGCCGATCTATTCCGTTCCGCTGACGCGCATCGAGTACGATCCCTACAGCTTCGGCGACATCCTCTCGGAGGCCGTCTGCGCCTTCCTCCTCGGACGGAAGATCCGCCGGAAGATGTCATACCTCGCGCCGAAGTACATCGTCGGCGAGTCATTCGAGTAACCGGTTGGCCGATGGACCGACTTCGCGACGCCAGGCACCTTCCCCAAAGACAAGATTCACAGAATCACCGGGATTGAACGGCATGAAGACACTCTTGCGTGCGACTCGACTAATCGTGGCTTTTGCGGCGGCGCTCCTCGCGGCCGCCGCGCCGGCGCGCGGCGCGCAGCGCTGGAGCGACTGGGCGTCCAAGGACGGCGACGCCCTGACGGGGTCGTTCGTCCCGTGGGCCGATTCGCGCCACCAGGACTTCAACCGCCATCTCTGCGGCTACGCCAGCCTCTATTATCCCTTCTCGCCCTTCGTCGGCGAACTCGTCCTTTCGCCCGGCCCCAGTGCGGACGGGGACGGAACGACCTTGAAGGACGAGCTTCTGCTCGTCGTCGAAACGGCCGTCCTCCATCAAGGCGGGGCCGGCGCCCCTTCGGTCGCGAACGACGCCCACCACGCCTCGAACCCCTTCCTCGCTTTCGGCACGCCGCCCGGCGAGTCCGGCGAGTCCGTCTTCACCTTCTCCTCCTTCTTCCCGGGAGGTTCGCCCCTCCCGCTTCGCGCCCCCGTCTTCGCCGCCTCGGTCCCCCTGACGGAAAGGAGGGCGTATGGCAATTCCGGCGATTTGCTGATGCGCGTCCGGTGGAAGGTCCTCGACCAGGGCGGCGCGACGGTCGCGCGCGGCATCATCCCGGACGCCTTCTCCGTAAGAAGCGGGTTCGCGGGGAAGTCCACGGAGCTCTTCGCGTGGAAGGGCGAAAAGGGTTCCGCGTCGTGCGAGTCCAGGTCCGACACCGCCTTGGCGACGGACGCCTCGTTCCGCGCCTGGCCCATGCTCGCGCACGGCGTCAAGTCCCTCTCCCTTGACGCAGAAATCATCGACCGCGTCTTCGGCGACGATCCCAAGGCGTTCGCCGACTTTCTTCGCCGCGCGCGTCTCGTCGGCGTGAAGGTCGCTTTCGACGAAACGGCCACCCAGTCGCCGGTCTTCAAGTCCGCCGTCGCGGAGGTCCCCCTCGAACCGGCCCTCATTGGACTCGACGCCGAAAGGTATCGGTGGACGCACGCCCTTTCCGGGGAAGCCCCCTGTGACCAGCCCGGCCATTACCAGAACGAGGCGTTCTGGGCGCACCTGCCGGAGGACGAGAAAATGATCGCCCCGGCCCGCATGCCGGGCGACGCCCTTTGCCGCAACACGACGGCCTACGCGGTGGCGACAGGCCTCTTCATGCTTCTCTTCGCCGTCGGAACGGCGGCGCTGCTCATCCGCTTCTTCGCGAAGCGGCGCGGCGAGGCGCGCCTGGCGGTCTGGACGGCGCTGCCGGCGTGGTGCGTCGCAGCGTCCGCGGTGGCCTTCCTCGCCGTGCGGCCGCTTCTGGACAGGACGCCGCGCGCAGACGTCACGGAATGGCGCTTCGCCATCGCCGGCGAACCGGAGGAACTCCGCGTCGAATGCGGCCGCGCCCACTCCTTCTCGCGCTCGCCGGCCATCTGGACAATGGCCGCCGACGGCTGGTTTTGGGAAGGGGCGATTCGCGAGGGCGCTTCGATCACAAGGGGGATTCCCGCCGGGAAGATGACGCTTTCGGGCGCGCCGCTCGTCCGCGGCGAACTTCAAAAAGTTTTCGCCATGCGCTTTGCGCCGCACGCGGGCAGTCCGGTCTCAATCAC
>JAEEGL016999573.1_pt1 | contig 13658 bp, 19 predicted proteins | sample 9134231 | NCBI WGS metagenome assembly JAEEGL01 (sample SAMN16246548, study PRJNA631951) | gut metagenome | biome: gut microbiome; feature: rumen; material: fiber-attached | host: Bos | place: Iran: Karaj | collected 2018-10
ACACCAGCCGATACATCCTGGCGGCCCGCAGCGCCCTGGAAGGCGGCATCTTTGATTGATCATCGGGCTTCCGCGCAGTGAGCAAGCCTTACGGCATCAGGCGGTCGGAACGATGGGCCGACCGGTTTTCGCGATTTGGTGTCGGATCTGAGTATAGCAACGCAAAAACCAAAAGGTCCATAGAGAAAGACCGAATAAGAGCAGCCCGGTTCGCGCCGCCGGGCTGCTCTTGCAATGTATATGGGTAACTGTTCAGTCCGCTCTGTGTGCTGTGTCAGCAGATGATCTCCAAACCGTTTCGCCCCATCCCCCTGCCCCTTTCCCGAGGGAAGGGGGAGAATAGAGCGCGGGCCTGCGGCCCGCACCCGCCATACACGGCTCGCTTGGCAGAAACCCGATCTGTGCGTTTCCTGTCCATCCGTGCGGGTCTGCTGACCGACTGAACAGTCACGTATATGGTTTGATCGATCCGGATCGCTCGGCTTCGCATGCCGGCTGCCATCCGGCGAACCCGACCGGCGCTTCATCCGTGCTCCATTACGCGACAAAATTCCGGGTTTTCGACAGATCTGGTTTTCTCTCTTGATTTCTGCCGGATTTGGTATATAATCTGTTAGGTGTTTCTAACTTATCGGCGGATCCGGCTTCGATGGGTAAGCATCTCAGGAGGTGACGATGAATGGAACCCTTTCTGTCTGAGAAACAGCAAACGTCAGAATGCCCCGATCTGCCGGGCAGCCGGCACATGCAGGAAGGCCGGATCCCGCGCTGCGAGCAGTTGCCCGGGCCCGGACGATTTCCGGGGACGCAAAGAAACCGGAACGACCGGAACAGAGTGTGAACAATGCCGTTCTGTCGGATCAGGCCAAAGCAGGCGCTATTATTTTGAACCATGGTTAGTGTATCCTAACAAAGGTTGATACAGGAGCGTGCGCTTTATGAATGACAAAGATCGATCCTTTGAAATGCCGGACTGGCCGCGGATCCGGCATCTGCTGAAGCTGGGCATCGCGGCCGCACTGACGGTGCTGGTCGGGGACATGCTGCTGGGCTGGGGCATGCATGACGCTTCCAAAGGCGGCATGGAGGGCTTTCTTTCTGCGTATCTTGATCTGCCTGACAGCAGGATCTTCTGGTCTGCTTTTCTGGGCTTGGTCGGGATCCCGCTGGAAGCGCTGTGCTATTTTGCGGTCCGGCGGCTGATCAAGCCCTATTCCGAAAAAATACGCCCATCTGTACCGCAGCGGGATCCTGGGCATTCTGGCCTTCGGCGGATGCGGGGTGCATGTGCCGTGCCTGGCCAGCGTGTTCTTCTACAAACACATGATGGCTGCCGGCCCGGATACCGCGCTGGAGCTTTCCATCCGCTTCGGACTGTACTTCCTGCTGCCGGGGATGATCCTGTTCTTTATCTTCTGGGTGGTGCACCACATTGCACATATCGGGGCTTTCGCCAAGGGACTGACGCCCTATCCCAAATGGTGCTGGATCTTCTGCCCGGCGGTGGGCATGGCGCTGACCATGCTGCTGAAGCTCCTTCCGGAGACGGCGCTGCGGAATGCCGTCACCGCCGGCTGGATCAGCATCGGCAGCCTGTGGATGTTCATCGGATTGCTGATCCTGTCCCGCAAGGCGGAAGAAAAGCCGGAAAAGGGGGCTGAAAACGCATGAGCGTCCCGATCCTGATTGTTGAAGCGCTGATCTTCGCCGCCCTGTTCACGGTACTGGTGTTTATCAACTACAAGGGTGACAAGAAATATTCCGCCGCCGCGATTCACAACTATCCCCCGGACATTCAGGAGGAGTATTTCAAGACGCATCCGCGATTGGATGTATCGTATCAGTCAAATAGCGTCCTGCTCACCAAGGGCCTGGGTGTCCTGCTGTTCACCGCCATCCTGACGGCCTGCGCGCACTTCGCCGGGGCAAAGACCTTCTGGCAGGGCTTCGCCGCGGCCTTCGGGCTGATGATCTGGATCGGGTGCTATGACACGTTCTTCATTGACTGGGTGCTGTTCGCCAATATGAAGTGCTTTCGTCTGCAGGGCACGGAGCATATGGACAAGGCCTATCACCAGAAATGGTTTCACCTGAAGGGCATGGTGTTTCCGGGTATCGTGTTTGCGTTGATCCCCGCCGCGCTGGTGGGCTGGTTCATCACGCTGATCGTTTGAAAGAAGGGCTGAAGGATGGCAAGAAAGGATTCCGAGCATCAGAAGAAATCCATGAGCAGGCTTTTTCGCGGCAAAGCGATCTTCAAGTCCCTGAACACGGGCCGGATCGACGATCATGTGGCCTGCGTGCGGGAATGTATGTGGAGATGTTTGAGGCGTACGGCATCCGGGGGCTGTGCAAGATCTTCTGCAGCACGGATACCCGCTCTTACGCGGGGCTCACGCGGCATGTGCGGTTCGTCCGGCACTCCGACCTGTCGGACGGACCCTGCTGTCGGGACGAGATCCACAGGAAGACGCGGAATCGGAAAGAAGGCATCTGACATGATGAAAACGGTTCTGAAGATCGAAGGCATGATGTGCGGCATGTGCGAGGCCCATATCTGCGACGCGATCCGCAGGGCGGTCCCGTCTGCGAAGAAAGTTGCCGCCTCCCGGGGCAAGGGGGAAGCCTCTTTCCTGACGGAGGAGACCGTCGATGCAGACGCCCTGAAGGCTGCCATCGGCGCAACGGGGTATGCCTGCCTCTCGGTGGAGACTGCTCCATACAAGAAGCGCAGCCTTTTCGGTTGATGAAAATGCCGGGAGGAATATGGATATGAACTCGCCGAGGATCATCGTGGACGGACTGGCGATGTCCCTGCTCTTCAACGCCGCGGTGGGCGTGGGCTTCCTGCTGTGGCCGCAGGCGTACAGCACCATGTTCCCAAAAGAAATAAAGGAAGCCGCCGCGCCGTATGTGGACAAGGGCGAAGTGCGGAAAATGAAGCTGCTGCTCTGTCCGCTCTACCTGGCGCTGTTCCTATGGTGGGGCGTCAGCGCGGGGCTGGCCGGCATCCGGGGCTTCTGGCCGCTGTTGTGGACGGGTTATGTGGAAATGACCATGGTCAGCGTCAGCGATTTCATCATCCTGGACTGCTGGCTGCCCGGCAAAGTAAGGCACATAATCCGAGGTGCGGAGCACTGCAAGGCCTGGGAACGCAAAGAGTGGCTGAAGGCCCTGGCGATCCCGGAACACGCGCTGGGCTGGACGCTGCTGGTGTGCCCCATCGCGGCGCTGGCCGTGGCGGGCATCGGGAGTCTGTTCTGATGGAGGGAAACAGCAATGCAGTTTGACGAAATGGGTCTCACGGCGGGCAAAGTCCTGTTCCTGCTGCCGGGGACGGCTTGTGATTACCAGACGAATTTCGCATCCGTGCTGGACAGGCTGGGTGAAAAATACCACCTGGTCTGCGTCAATTATGATGGGTTTGACGGCAGTGATCTCATCTTCCCCGACATGCTCACGGTGACCGGGAAGATCGAACAATATATCGGGGAGCGCTTTGACGGCCGGATCGACGGGGCCATCGGCTCCTCCCTGGGCTCAAGCTTCGTGGGGCAGCTGATCCAGCGGCAGAGGGTGCATCTTGATCACGGCATCTTCGGCAGCCCCGACCTCGACCAGAGCGGCAAGCTCAGCGCGTGGCTGCAGTCGAAGCTGGTGGTGCCGCTGCTGACCGGCTTCACCAAAGGCGAGAAGAAGAAAGCCAGAAGCCGGGAAAAACTCAAGAGCTTCTTTGAAATGAGCGACGAGACTGCGGACAGGTTCATGGCCTGCTTCGAGAAGTTCTCCCCGGAATCCATCAAAAACGAGTATTACACCGACCTGCTCACCCGGCTGCAGGACGACATCCGCGTGGAGCACACAAGGGTACACTTCATCTATGCCAAAAAGATGGGAGAAAAGTACCTTGCGCGATACAGGAAACACTTCCGCGACCCGGAGATCCGGGCCTTCGATATGCAGCACGAGCAGTGGCTGTTCGGCGGGGACGAATACGCCGTCCCCGTGCTGAAAGCCATCGATGAATTCATGGAAACGCCGGTGTAGATCCATCAGACTGCTTTCGGAGGGATGTCATCATGCTGCTGACCGTTTTCCTTGCCGTCGTGTTCTGCGCGGCGATCACGCTGATGCTGCTTTCCGCGGTGGCGTTTATTCAGAAGAAGGAATTCTTTTCTTCGGCTCCAAAGGAAGCGCAAGAGGTCATCAGACCCAGAGAGACCGAATCGTTTTACGGCGCGAGAGCCATCGGATGGACGCTCATGGTTTTCGCTTTCCTCATGGTCCTGGGTGTGGGGATCGTTTCTGTCTGGGACGGCTTCCGTAGCGGATTCACCTTCCGGCAGTTCTTCCTGCGGTTCGTGCTCATTTTCACGATCTACAAGGTCTATGACATGATCTGCTTTGATTACTTTCTGCTGATGAAGTTCAGATTCTTTCAGCACTACTATCCCGAAACGGAGCGCGCTTATTCGGGAAGGAAGTACGGATACAATCTCAAAAGCCAGCTGCTGAAGCTGCTTGTCATCTTCCCGGCCGCATCCGCGCTGGCGGCGTGGATCTGTACCCTGTTCTGAGGAGGTCAGCCCATGATCCTGATTCCCGAATGCCTGGTCGTATGTTTCATCCTCTTCCTCCCTTGTGTGATCGCCATTGCCAACGGGACCCACAACGCCGCCTTTCTGTTTGAACGGGACGTGCAGGAACGGGTCGTCCTGATGGGCCTGATCACGAAAGACAGGCTGGACCGAAACAAAAAGCTGTTCAAATCCATCACGCTGCCCGTTATGATCGCTTTCGTTCTGTGGGCGGTCTACGGCATCAACGGCGCAAGAGGGTTCTGGACGCCCTTCCGGCAGATCCTTCTTCTCGCCATGGCGGAAGGATTGTTTGACCGCTTGTTCATCGACTGGTACTGGGTCGGTCACACCAAAGCCTGGACGATCCCGGGCACGGAGGACCTGAAGCCGTACATCCCCCGAAAGACACTGATCGTGAAATGGCTGGCCACGATCGCGGGAAGCCCTGTCATCGCGGCGGTCCTGGCAGGGATCATGTTTCCCCTGTTCGGGCAATGAGGAGGCTTACGCATGAAAACCGCAAGGCAGATGCTGAAAAAGAAGCGGCCCGTCAAGGCGGAGATGGACAGGCGGTTCCCGCGATCTCTCAGTGATGAACTGTGGCGGAAGGCGGAAACCCGGCTGGACGGCATTTTGAAAGAGTACGGTCCGCTGTCCGGCGGCGTGCGCACGCATACGGATCTCCATGGCCTTCCCGGTGGACGTGTACAGGAGCACCGATGAAGCCGGAGAGTTCAATTACTTCATGATGCGGGAAGACACCATGGACACCACCTGGCATCTGGAATTCCGGTATGGCAGGAGTCTGGAAGAGCTCTAAGGCTATCTGACAGGCCCCTATGCCTACTGGCTGGCGGCAGGCATCGACGCGGACGTCGATGAGGAGACCATCAGGAACGTGATCGCCCTGTTCTGCCTGGAGAACATGGATTATTCCGCGCACACCGAAACCGCGCTGAATCAGATCACGGACCTTGGTTTTGTGGGATCCTGGCAGGCAGACATGACACCCTTCGGCGAGACCTATGCCGGGGTGGAGCTGACCATGACCATCGACGAAGCCGGTCACGGCATCACCTTTATGAACAGCGTGCAGACCGCCGATTTCGAGGCCTACGCCGTGGACAACGGCGAAAAGGGCGACGGTATCGGCCTGTACGTTGCCTACAGCAACCTGGAGTATGAAGCAGAATCCGCGCCCTACACCATGACCGTGAACGAAGCCGGCCAGACCGTGCTGACGCTGACAGCGGAGGACGGAACCATCAGCTGGATCCGTCAGGACTCGTCTGATGTCATCGAGATCGCCACGGCGGAGGACCTGGCCGCCATCAACAGCAATCTTTCCGGCAGCTACATCCTGACCGCCGACATCGACCTGGACGGCATCGAATGGACGCCCTTCGGCGCGTTCGTGATGGGCGGCGGCGAGGAAGGCGAGGTGCCGGATATGGCGGCTGCCTTCACCGGCACATTCGACGGGCAGGGTCACGTCATCCGCAATCTGACCGTCAACCGGCCCGAAGGCTGGGCGCTGGGCCTGTTCGGATGTGCGGCGAATGCGCGGATCGGCAATTTCACTCTGGAGAACGCGGCTGTGGACGGCAGCGTCATGACCGCCGACGTGGTGGGCTGCGCCTATTGCTCCACTGTCCATGATGTGACGCTGATCAATGGCAAGGTGACCGCTCATTGGACGGAGATGAGCGAGGAGGGCATGTACGGCGGCATCGTCGGCGCGGGCCTGGGCAACCTCATCATCGGCTGCAGCGTGCAGGCGGATATCGTGATTCCGGACGGCACCGCCAACGCGGGCCTTGTGGGCAGCGGACTGCAGATGACCAGCGTCGTGGACTGCAGGGCCACCGGCTCCGTGACCGCCGGGAACAACTGCTACGGCATCGGCGGCATTTCCGGCTGCGGCTTTACCTCCGAGCAGTTCACGAACGACACGGCGGAGAACGTCATGCTCACCGTGGGCAGCGATTGCTTCTGGATCGGCGGCATCACCGGCTACGCGGGCGGCTATCCCGTGGAGGAACTCGGTATGACCGTGACCGTCTTTACAAACTGCGTTGTCCGCAATGTATCGGTGACGGCCGGCGAAAACGCGGAGGGTATCGGCGACATCGTGGGCAGCGGTTTCTACAGTGACGAACTGGCCGCGAACGGCGCGCCTTTCGATCAGCCGACGCAGTTTGAGCTGGTGGATTGCACCGTGGAGTGATACAGCGGAAACAGCAGAAATCGCCGGGCAGCCGGCAAAACGCCTGCCCGGCTTACACGGCGGCACGATGCGGGGTGCATCGTGCCGTTTTCAGGGGGATCTGCCGATGAAGCTGATCGCAAAAACGAGTGCCCGAAGGGATGATCCTTCCCTGATTGAAACCCATCGCCCTTTATGCTATACTCGATTTGACTCTTTGTGTCCCGATCCGCCCGGCTCCATTCTGCATCCGCACCGGGATGTGTACAGGTTCGGCCATGCGTCCATCGGCGGAAGCCTCAAAAAGCGGCGGCAATGTGATCGCGAATGAGATGCCTGACAGCACAAGCCGGGTCCGTTCCGAGCCTGTGCCCGTCCGGAAACACCCGGAGCCGCGGACAGCCTCCGCACGGCACGCAGACCTACAGGCGAAGGGGGCGAGAAAGAACGATCAGGCTGAGATACGGAAACACCAATACATACCTCATCCGTGGCAATCGCGGCAACCTCCTGGTCGACACCGACTATGCGGGGACGCTGCCGGGCTTCTACAAGGCCATCAAGCCGCACGGGATCCGGGTGCGGGACATCGCTTATGTCCTCGCCACGCACTATCATCCCGATCACATGGGCCTGATCCCGGAGCTGATGCACCAGGGTGTGAAGCTTCTGCTGATGGAGACGCAGCGGGATTCCGTGCACTTTTCCGATCCCATCTTCGCCCGCGACAGGCTGCCATTTGCGCCGATCGACGAGACAGCCGCAGCGGTGATCCGCTGCGCGGACAGCCGGGGATTCCTGGAGAGCCTCGGCATCAAAGGCGAGATCCTCTCCACGCCGAGCCACAGCCCGGACAGTGTCTCTCTGCTCCTGGACTGCGGCGACTGTTTCGTGGGTGACCTGGAACCGATCGAATATCTGGACGCCTGTCCCGGGACCTGCCCCTTGCGGGACGACTGGGAGAGGATCCTGCGCCGCCGCCCGAAGAGGATCCTGTATGCCCATGTGAACGAGAGGGTCTTGGAGAACGAAGGGCAATGAGACCCGGCGCCGCCTGTTCCCCGTTCGCGGGCGCGGCTGTCGTCCTCGGGCAGGATCCCCGGGGCAAGCGTTCAGGCCGCTTCCGACAGAAGAAGGACGTCCTCTTCCGAACGGCGCGGATCTGTGCTATGATAGGAACCGGCAGGACAAATCTCATGCAATGCGCGGCCAAAGGAGCGGAGGCGCACTGCGGCAAGTCAGGAGGCGGCCATGGAACGGGCAGAGCGGGTGATCCTCACCAACATGTGTATGGTCAGCGATGGGTCCAGAGTACTTGTGGAGGAGAAGGTGGGACGCGAAGCCGGCGGCATCACCTTCCCCGGCGGCCATGTGGAGGCGCATGAGCCCGTCACGGATGCCGTGATCCGCGAGATCAGGGAAGAAACCGGGCTGACGATCGAGAGCCCGAAGCTCTGCGGCGTCAAGGAGTGGATCAATGAGGACGGATCCCGATACATGGTTTTCCTGTTCAAAGCGGACCGGTTCTCCGGGCAGCTTGTGTCATCCGATGAGGGCCGGGTCTTCTGGATGGAGCGGGACGAGGTGCTGCGGTCCCACTGGATCTGGCATATGGACGGACTTATGCGGATCATGGCGGACGGAGCGTTCACGGAGCTTTACCTGGACGCGGCCGACGACTGGAAGCCGGTGCTGAAATAAGGTCCGGAGGCGAACGCATCCGGGCAGGGAGCCGCTGGCGTCGGGATCGCAAGCGGCCTGCATGAATGTACGTGCTCATCCGGAGGAGGACGATCATATGGAGCTGTTCGATCTGTATACCGCCGAACGGGAGAAAACCGGAAAAACGATGGTCCGGGGCGATCCGGTGCCGGGAGGCTTTTTCCGGCTTGTCGTTCACGTCTGCATCTTTGATCCGGCGGGCCGGATGCTGATCCAGCGGCGCCAGCCCTTCAAACGGGGATGGGCCGATCTCTGGGACGTCACCGTGGGCGGATGTGCGATCGCCGGAGACAGCAGCCGGTCCGCCGCGGAGCGGGAGACCCGCGAGGAGCTGGGCCTTATCGTGGATCTGTCGGGTGTGCGGCCGACCATGACCATCAACTGGGAACACGGATTCGACGACTATTACGTGCTGACGCGGGACGTCGATCCGGCCTCCCTGCATCTGCAGCCTGAGGAAGTGCAGGCGGTGCGCTGGGCGGGCAGGGACGAGATCCTGCGGATGATCGACAGCGGGGAATTCATCCCCTATGAAAAGAGCCTGATCGAGCTCCTGTTCTTCCGCAGGGACCACCGCAGTTCACACACCCGAAGCGACTGGACGCGCAGCCGATGAAATCGCCCAGACGTCAGCGCATAACAGAACCGAGGGGGAGCGCGTATGACAAGGACCGTACGGACCTCCGCAAAAGCCCTGGTGGTCCGGGATGGCCGCATGCTGGCCATCCGGCTGCGTGACCGGGACGGGGAGTTTTACATCATGCCCGGCGGCGGGCAGCGTGCGGGCGAACTGCTCCCCGCGGCCGCGGAGCGCGAAGTGGCCGAAGAAACCGGCATATCGGTCAAGGCCGGCAGGCTGCTGTTCGTGATCGAAGGCGCGGAAGGCGAAGCGTGCCACCGGGTGGACCTGGTGTTTCTCTGTGAATACGCGGGCATGGCAGCCGCCGATACGCTGACCGATGAGAACCAGGTCGGATGGGACTGGCTTGAGATCCGGGAACTGAACAGGCTGCCGCTCTATCCTTCAAAACTTCGGAGGCCGATCATGGACTGGCATTCGGGAAAAGAGGTCCCCGTCTATCTCGGCAACGAGAATATGGGGGATCCTGAGGTGACCGAATGATCGGCGCCGGTCGGCGGTGTCAAAGGCGGGCATCCTTTGCTCCACCCCCATATCCGGAAAAACGGAATAGCGCCCTCCCCTTCCGATGAACTGTCCCGCGGCAGAGAAAGCGGCGGGCAGCAGTCTGTTGTTCACCCATTGTCCCCATGAAAGGAGTGTTACCATGAAGAAGCTTGTCTCTCTGATCCTGACCCTGACGATGTGCCTTTCCCTTCTCCCCTGCCGGGCGGAGGAGCCCCTGACCGTCACCGGCACGGTGACGGAGATCGAGCGCTACGGTCATGCGCTGCTGGACATCACCATCGAGGACTTCCTGGCCGCCGGCTTTGACCTGGGCGACATCGTTACCGTCACCGCCGGTTCCTTCGAGGGCAGCATGCCCTTCCTGAACGGGTATTACGTTGCGCATGGCGAGACCATGCTCCGGGCATATCCGGGGCACACCAACATCGCCGTGTGCATCAACTACGGCCGTTTCGCCGATGCTGCCGGCATCGATGCCGGGGACGAGGTGACCATCACCCTGACCGAAAAGGCCGGGGCCCTGACCCTGCAGGAGATCAACTCTCTGGTCTATGATGACGACCCGGCGCAGTATGATTCCGACGCGGCCTACGCCAACTTCCGTGAGGTCACCGTCGGTGCGATCCTCCCCGGGCGGCTCTACCGCTCCGCTTCTCCCATCGACAACAGCCGCGGCCGTGCCGCGGTCGCCAATACCCTGATGGAAGCCGCCGCCGTGCGGACCGTCGTCAATCTGGCCAACACGGACGAGGAGATCCTGGCCTTTGCCGAAGCGGAGGGCTTTGCCTCCGAGGAATACATGGCCATCTATGAGGAGGGCGGCGTCATTGCCCTGGGCATGCCGATCAACTACACCTCCGACGAATTCGGGGCAGGCATCGCCCGCGGAGTGGCGTTCATGGCGGTGAACGACGGTCCCTATCTGGTCCACTGCCAGGAAGGCAAGGACCGCGCCGGCTTCTTCACGATGCTGCTCGAGGCGCTGTGCGGCGCGACGGAGGAAGAGATCGTGGAGGACTACCTGCTGAGCTACCGCAACTATTACCGCCTCGATCCCGTGGCCGACGCCGAGAAGCTGGACGCCATCAAGCAGCGCGACATCCTGCCCATGCTTCGGTTCATCGCCGGCGTGGAAGACGGTGAGAGTCTGGAGGACGTGGACCTTGCCGCGGCAGCGGAGGAGTATCTGCTGGGCCTCGGCCTGACGGAAGAGGAGATCGCCGCCGTGCAGGATCACCTGACGGAATGAGCCCGATCCGGCAATGCTTATCCCGGGCCGCCGCGGACCGCGCATGGATCCCCGGCGGCCCTTTCCCGCCGCCGCATCCTCCCCTTCCGGCATCGCTTCAGGCGCGTTCCCCTGCGGGCGTCTGTCCGGCGGGCGATGTTTTTGATTGACACGCGGGCGGTTCTGGAATATAATGTGTCCAGTGTGAAACAGACCGCATCGGAGAGAGGAGCATACCGCTATGAGGCATCGTTTATTGTCGGGCATCAACGTGGATGACCTTCTGAAGGATTGGACCAAATACTGTCAGGCGCGGGATATGACCCTCGGCGGCCTTCCGGACGAGACGAGCCAGGAAGTCACCATCATCGCGGAGGACCGCCAGTGCAGCCTGAACATCGTCGGCGCCGACGGGCTGGACGCCGAGGATACGCTGCGCCGCTATCTGGACGACTGGCAGCGCCGCCACCCGGACGCCGACGTCGAGAAGATCGAAGAGGAAGCGGAGCTGCGGAGCCGCTGCTGCGACGAGGATCACGTGGGCTTCATCATCCGCTGACCGGAGGCTTTCATGCAGAAGAATTCCGTGCTTTCCCTGACCTGCGAGGCGCTCGGCGCCGATCTCGAAGGCGTCTGCCGGAGCGAGGGGATGGCTGTTTTCGTGCCCGGTATGCTGCCGGGCGAAACCGGCGAGGTTCGCATCGTGAAGGTGCAGCCTCGTTTTGCGTTCGGGCGGCTGGAGCGGCTGACCTCCGCGCCGTCCCCGGATCGTCGGGAGAAGAACTGCCCGGCTTACCCCCGATGCGGCGGCTGTACGGGGCGGCACATGAGCTACGGTCTCACCCTGGAAGCCAAGCGCAGGCAGGTGGAAGACTGCTTCCGCCGCATCGCGCACATGGAGGTGGAGGTCCCGCCCGTGCTGGGGATGGACGATCCGCACGGCTACCGCAACAAGACCGCGCTCCCGGTGGGCGGGACGGCGGACGACCCGCAGATCGGCTTCTTCGCGCCGCGCTCCCACACCATCATCCCGGCCGCCGCCTGCCCCAATGCCATGCCGCCGTCCGGGGCGATCTGTGAGGCGCTGATGGACTGGATGCGCGCATACCGGATCGAGCCCTATCGCGAGGAGAGCCACACCGGCCTCATCCGCCACCTGGTGATCCGCGTCAACCGGGAGGGGGTGGCCATGGCCTGCGTGGTGGTCAACGGAGACCGCGTGCCGCACGAGGGCGAGCTTGTAAAGGCGCTCACCGGCGCCGGAGCCGTCAGCGTGATCCTGAACGGCAACATGCAGCGCACCAATGTGATCATGGGGCGGTCTTTCCGCACCATCAGCGGCGCGCCGACCCTGCGGGACACACTGTGCGGGCTGAAATTCGACCTGTCGCCCGCGTCCTTCTATCAGGTCAATCCGTCCCAGGCGGAAGTTCTCTACCGGACCGCGATCGATTTCGCGCAGCTGCGGCCGGAGGATCTGGTCTGCGACGTGTACTGCGGGGCGGGCACCATCACCCTCTGCATGGCGCGGCACTGCCGGGAAGCGGTCGGCATCGAGATCGTGCCGGACGCCATCCGGAACGCGGAGGCCAACGCCCGGCTGAACGGCATCGCCAACGTTTCCTTCCATGTCGGTGCGGCAGAGGAGAAGCTGCCGGAGCTGGTAGCCGGCGGCCTGCGGCCCGACGTCATCGTGGTGGATCCCCCGCGCAAGGGCCTTGAGCCCCGCGTGATCGAAGCCATGTCCGCCGCGCAGCCCCGCCGCATCGTCTACATCTCCTGCGGCATCGCCACCCTCGCGCGCGACGCCGCCCTCCTGCGGGACCTGGGCTGGCAGGTGGACCGGGTCCAGCCCGTGGACATGTTCTGCTGGACCGGCGGGATCGAGACGGTTTGCTCATTCTCTAAGGTCCAAACTGCTCTACATATTGCAAACACCTGAACAAGACAGCTCCCGCAAGGCACACACGTCCTGCGGGAGCTGTTGCATATTGGCAAGCTTTGAAACGCAGCGCCATCCATATCATTGTGATGTCACCGTGGGGATCCAGACATCGTTCAGCCAATCTTCCAACACTGTTGTATCCGTGATGCTTGCCAGAACCGTTAGCAGCAGATCATATACCTCAGTATGACCGTAAGGGCAGTATGTGCAGACTACGAGACCGGTGCCGTCCGGCAGATTGACACCGATCTCCACCACATCCAGATATGGCATGCGATGGTTTGCATCCCCGTGGACAGCGAAGACGTTCATGCTGTCCGACAGTTCGGTAATCTCGCCGAAATCCCCGATATAGTCATGGACTGCCACTGTGCCGGACAGTTTTCTTTTCGGAATCATCAGGGTCACGTAATCGCTTTCGGTCAGGTACACATATGTGCCGATGCTGCCCTCGTCCACGATCTTGCAGCCAGTGGGGTACTGAAAGGCGACGTGAGTTGAGCCGCGGCTGACGTAGTCAGTCGTCATGTCAGGCATTTCATCCGCGCTGCAGGGCAGAAGAGGAAGCAATGTCACTATCAGCAACAGAAGTAATGATATCCCTCTGGATTTCATGGAATAAGCCCTCCTTGGCATCACTCAGCATTGTTCACTCTCTCCGCTCCAACTGGCCCTGCTCGCCAATGCTGTAATCAAACACGTCCAGAACGGCACCCGTCGGCACAAATTCATTCTGCGCTTCATCGAATACCAGCGGCGAAAGCTGCCGGAAAATGTGCACACCATCCCTGGCATAGCAGGCCGAGCCGTATACCTGAATGCCTGAATTC
>JAEEGL011614248.1_pt1 | contig 13657 bp, 12 predicted proteins | sample 9134231 | NCBI WGS metagenome assembly JAEEGL01 (sample SAMN16246548, study PRJNA631951) | gut metagenome | biome: gut microbiome; feature: rumen; material: fiber-attached | host: Bos | place: Iran: Karaj | collected 2018-10
ATAAAGGACGACGACGGCACTATATATATATATTATGCCGCCTCCGACACACGCCTCCACGTAGCCAAGACATCCGTGGCGCAACTCATCGACTACTGCAAAAACACACCCGCCGACGGTCTCCGCTCCGACCTCTCGGTAAATGCGATTTGCAAATTGGTGGATGCCAACAAGGCTATAAAATAACGCAATAAAACAATAAAGGGCAAAGAGGGTACCCTCTTTGTTTATGGCGGCTTACGCCGCCATAAACAAGCCTGCCAACAAGGAAAACCAACCAAAATTGGTTCTCACAATACAAATCATTACATATCCAATTATTAAAATATCCATAAACACATGAGAAGATTTCTAAAAACCAATCTGCTAAGGTCTCTGCTCGTGCTGCTGACGCTGATATGTTTTAGCGCGGCGTCGTATGCGCAGAAGACAGTGAACGGCACAGTGGTCGACGAACAGGGACAGACTCTTCCCGGTGTCAACGTGATGGAAAAAGGTACTACAAACGGTACTATCACAGACATCGACGGAAAATACAGTCTCAACGTCGGCAACAACTCAACGTTGGAGTTTAGTTACATCGGATTCGAAACCATCGAACTCAATGTCTCCAATGGCACAACATTCAATGTAACCTTGATGGAAGACACCAAGCAAATCGACGAGGTGGTAGTAGTAGGTTACGGTACAATGAAAAAGTCCGACGTTTCTGGCTCGTCCATCACGGTGGGCGCAAGCGACATCGAGGGCTTTGTTGGTTCGGGCATCGACCAGGCATTGCAGGGCAAGGCTGCGGGCGTGCAGATTACAGCCAACTCGGGTCAGCCGGGCGGCGGTATGCAAGTACAGATTCGCGGTGCAGCTACACTCAACGCAAAAGACGCCCAGCCGCTTTACGTGGTGGACGGAGTACCTTTGCAGAATGTCGTAAGCGGTGGCCTCGATTACGGTCTCAACATCGGCAACGGCGCAGTAGGCTCGTTCTCCGGCGTTTCAAACCTTAACCCAGAGGACATCGAATCAATGGAGGTCTTGAAAGACGCCTCCGCAACCGCCATCTACGGTTCGCGCGCTGCCAACGGCGTTGTGCTCATAACCACCAAGCAAGGCAAGAAAGGCAAAGTTCAGTTCAATTACAGCGGAAGCACCGGCTGGCAGACTCAGGTGGAACGTCTTGACGTTCTGGATTTGGGTGAGTACGCACGTTACAAGTCGGCTATGTACAGCGAATTGGACCTCGCCAACCCCGACACTCACTACCTCGACTACACGTTGCTCGGCAGCGGCACCAACTGGCAGGATGCAGTATTTAGGACCGCATTCATGCACAACCACCAGTTGAGCGCATCGGGCGGCACCGACAGAGTGAGATACTATCTCTCCGCCGGCTACTACGACCAGGACGGCACAGTCATTGGAACCAACTTCAATCGTTTCACCACCCGCGTAAACTTGGACGCTGACGTCACCGACTGGCTGAAAGTAGGCACCAACACATCCTACGCCACATCGAACGACAAACTGGTAATGAACAACTCCACCGACGGCATCATTTCATTGGCTTCGTGGTCTGCACCCGACATTCCTGTTTACGACGCCAACGGCAACTACGCTACATCTGTCCGCGACGGATATTCATTCGAAAACCCCGTTGCAAAAGCTCTCGACGTTGAAAACAAACTGGCGCGTAAGAATATCGACGCTACCTTCTACGCCGAAATGCGTTTCATGAAAGAATTGTCGCTGCGCAGCGAATATTCCACAAGCAACCTGTTCACCAACTCATACGCATTCACACCGACATACGACTACGGAAATGTAAAAAACACCGTAAACACCTGTACACAAGGCAAATATGAAAACAGGTACTGGCAGGTCAAAAACTACTTGACCTACACTAACACCTTCGCCGAGCTGCACAGCCTTACCGCAATGTTTGGTCAAGAAACATCCGAATGGAGCTATGAAAATGTCCAGGCATCCAATTCGGGACTTTCGTCCAACTACCTGCACCAAGCCGACTTGGGTACTGGCACCCCCACCATCTCGACAGGCAAGGGTTCCGGCGCAAGGGTTTCGATGTTCGGTCGTTTCTTCTACGGATTCAACAGCCGATACAACATGACCTACACATACCGCCGCGACGGTTCGTCAAACTTCGGACCTGACAAACGTTGGGGCAACTTCCACTCGGTATCCGCATCTTGGAAATTCTCCGACGAACCGTTTATGAAATTTGCCGAAAATGTAATGAACAACGGACGCCTACGCATTGGCTGGGGTCAAGTCGGCAACGACAACCTGCCCGGATATGCATGGGGTTCATACGGCGAATCACAAGACGTCGGTCAAAACGGCAAAGGCTACTTGGTTCGCAGAATACCCAATACCGAAGTTTCTTGGGAAACCCAGGAGTCATGGAACCTCGGCATAGACCTGAACTTCCTCCACGACAGATTCCAATTTGTATTTGAGCTCTACAAGAAAACATCCAAAAATATGTTGATGACAATGCAGCTGCCCTCATACATGGGTACGGAAGGCAACGGCTCATACATAATCCACGCGCCGAGCGGAAACTTCGGCGAAATGAGCAACAAAGGCTTTGAAATCACCTTCAATTCCACCAACATCAACAAAAAAGGGTTCCAATGGACTACAAACTTCCAGTTTTCCAAAAACGTCAACGAACTTGTATCTCTCGAAGGCTCTGGTAGCACGGCATTCTACGGTCGTCCTCAGTGGGATGGCGTAGGTGATTACATTGCAATCACAGAAGCCGGCAGGTCGCTTTATCAATTCTACGGATACGTAACCGACGGCTTGTATCAGAATTATGAGGACCTCGTCAACAGCCCAAGACCCGAAAACACCGAAATTTCAAGAAACGGCGTGTGGATTGGCGATGTTAAATACAAAGACCTCGACGGCGACGGCGTAATCACAGCCGCAGACCAAACTATCATCGGCGACCCGAACCCCGACTTCACTTTCGGCCTCACCAATACCTTCACATACAAGGGCTTTGAATTGAGCATATTCGTCAACGGCAGCTACGGCAACGACGTATTCAACTACAACAAGCTCACCCTTACAGGTATGTCCTCCCAATGGATGAACCAACTTACAGACGTACTCGACCACGCAGTTTTGGTACAAAAGGACGCAAGCGTCACCTACCCGAAGACCATCACCATCCCCAACGCAGCTGGCACCGCCACCATAACCAAGGAGGTGTACAACTGGAAGGACGACCCGACAAACGTCGTAATCCAAAATTCAGGCACAGATGTTCCCAGGATGGTACTTGGCGACCCCGCCAACAACGACAGGCACTCCGACCGCTACATCGAAGACGGCTCGTTCATCAAAATCAAGTCTATTTCGCTGGGATACAACATTCCCAAGAAATACACCAAAATGATAAAAGTTAACTCGGCAAAAGTCTATTGCTCAGTATCCAATCTGCACACATTCACCAAATACACCGGAATGGACCCCGAAATTGGCGTCAGCCAGACTACCGCATACGTAAGCGGCGTTGACATCGGACGCTATCCGTCCCCGAGAATCTTCACGATTGGTCTTAACCTTCAATTCTAATTTTAATTCGGTAACAAAATGAAAAACAAAATTATAAAAACCGCCGTTTTGAGTTGCATGGGCGCAGTACTCGCCCTAAGCTCTTGCGACGAGTTCCTGGACAGGCCTACCGAGGATTCCCCGGTCTGCTCCGACTTCTACTCCAATGAGGCGGAACTGCAACAGGCGGCCAACATCCTCTACGGCTCCCCTTGGTTTGACTTCCAGCGCGGTTGCTACCAAGTGCTTGAAGGCATAGCCGGCAACTCGGTCGGACTCGACGCCGACATCTACCGCAAAATGATGCTCGCATCGGCATCCACCGACGCCAACCTCACTGGCATGAGCAACTCCCTCTGGGCTGTCATCGCGCAAAGCAACGTACAGCTGAAGAACATCAACGACTATTCCACATGCTCCACGGAACTCATCAACAAGTACAAAGGCGAAATGATGGTCATGAAGTCAGCCGCCTACTTCTTCCTGGTGCGCATCTGGGGCGACGTTCCGTTGATTCACAACACCTCAGATGTAGTAGCGTCGGGTTCTTCGTTCACAATCGGCAGGACCAAAAAAGCCGACATCTACAAGTACATCATCTCCACCTTGCAGCAAGCAGCCGAATATCTGCCCGAAACCAACGGAGAAGGCAGGGTGGACAAGTACTCCGCATACGGACTGCTGGCAAAGGTCTATCTGACCGCCGCAGGCGTAAGCGGCTCGCTCGACAAAGCATACCTCGAAAAAGCAAAAGAATACGCTGCAAAGGTGTATGCCAACAAGAAGCACTCCCTCGAAGAAACATACGAGAACCTCTGGCGAATCAGCACAGGCGACAACAACCCTGAAGGACTAATCACCCTGCACTGGAACTCCACATATTCGCCATACACCTCCATCAACATGCTGCACTGCGACATCAACCTGGGTTCCTCGTTCTCCGGCACGGCGGGATGGGGCTCTTCCACAGGACCGTCCGTCGATTTGATTGAAAACGTGTTCGGTCAAAACCCATTTGAAAAAGTGGATTACACCGCTGGCGAAGACCGCCACCAGAAACTCGGCGAAACCGACAAAGACATCCGCCGCAAAGGCAACATCCTCATGGAAGGCGACTACGTTGACTTCTGGTACAGGGACAGCACCCGCAGCTACCAGACGCAAAACTGCTTCTACGCCACATGGCAGTACGAACACGAAGGCGAGACCGACGCAAACAAGGAATACAGGATGATGGGCGAGGCTCAGACCACCTGCATGAGCGGCGGACAGCACATAAAATACATCTACGGCAACGTCAACGACCACGTCGCAGAATGTGGCGCAACACCCAACCAACAGGCATCTTGCGTTCCAATCCACATCCTTCGCGTGGCGGATGTATATCTCTGCTACGCCGAAGCCGACTTCCTGCTCAACGGAAACGTATCGGGCGAACCCCTGGAAGCTCTCAATGCAGTACGCAAACGCGCCGGACTCGCAGACGCCTCGTCAAGCGACTACTCCACCATCGACGCATTCATCCTTGAGCGCAGAAAAGAACTCTGCTTCGAGTTCGACAACTGGTTTGACATCGTAAGACTGTCGTACTACGACGCCAACAAGGCAAAAGAGCTGATGAATGCACGCGAACGCGGCATTTATAATTTCCAATTCTGCGACTACTACAACGGCACGATGACAGTATTTGCAGGTATGACGGCAGCCCAGGCGCACACATACGCAAGGCAAAGCCTGTGGACGGAGGTTTCGGGTTCTACGTATCCCACCAACCAGGCGGGCGAGGAATTTGCAATCCCATATTCCCAAAACGACTACACCGTCAATCCAAAACTCTCGCAACCGGCTGAAGACTACGACTTTTCGCAAGTCGAATACTATGACGAGTCTACAATCTAACCTGTTGTTTTTTTCAAACATTTAATAAGAAAGCAAAATGAACATGATAAACAAAACAAACAAATCGTTGGTGGCGATGATGTTGTTGTTCCTGATGGTAATCGTCGCCCCGACGTTCACCGCCTGCGACGACGACGACGATGAGGGCGGCACACCATCTATCAGGTACTTCCGCATTCCCGACGCCTCCAAAGCCGACAGCATGATTGTAGGCGCACCGTGGGGCACCGTCGTCGCAATCATCGGCGAAAACCTCAACAGCGTCAAGACCATCAAATTCAACGACATCGAGGCATCGCTGAACTCCTGCTACGTCACCGACAACGCCATATTGGTGTCGGTGCCAAATGGCTTCCCCACCGTCGAGACCAACAAGGTCTATCTCTATCCCAAAAACGGAGGCGACAGCATTGTGGCTGATTTTGTATCAATGGTACCCGCCCCCGCAATTTCCAACATCAGCAGCCTGGTTTTGTCGGAAGGAATGACCCTCACCCTTACCGGCAACTACATGACATCCGACCTGAAAATCAGTCTTTCGGGCACAATCGTAGAAGCCACAGAAGTGGCGAAGGATTTCACCACCGCAAAATTCATACTGCCCTCGGGTGTGGAAACAGCAGAAACACTCATCGCCATCACCAAATATGGCAACACCACTTACAGCCAGAAACTCAACGACATCCACGGCAACAATATTTTCATCGACTTCGACAACCTGCCCTACCAGTCTTGGATGGGCGACGCCGTGGTAACCAACGAAAACAAGCCCCTCAGCGGGAACTACCTGCACATCAACATCCCGGGATGGAGCCAATGGGGCTGGGCTAATCCGTTTGCATCCGACCTCACCGCCCCCATCGAGTGGAACGGCGACGTAAGCAAGTCGGCGCTCGCATTCGAGATCCGCACCAACAAGCCATGGAGTACATCAGGACAGCTGTCATACGAGTTTGTTGACAACATCGGCAGCACTCATTGGGAAGGCGACTTCTCGTACTGGTATCCGTGGGAAAAGGCAACCTTTGACACACAAGGCGAGTGGCAGACGGTAATCCTGCCCCTGACCAACCCAATCGGCTCCAAGTCGCAGTCGCAGGTAACGCCTACGTTCAACAAATGGACCGACGCCGACGTCAACAAGAACATCGCCTTCATGCTTTGGGGCGACTATCTGGAACTCAACGGCGCCGGTGCCACAAGCGACATCGACATCGACATCGACAACGTCCGCATTATATCGTTGTCCGAATAGAATGAGATGCCGGCTTTAACGGCAGAGGCTCTTAAAGCCGGCATTAATTTTTGTTTTACATTTTAGAACATTACAACCATGAATAATAAAAAACAAACAACACTTTTGCTTTTGTTTTTGGCATTGTTCTGCGCAAGCACGGTTTTCGTAAGCTGCGAGGACGATGACGACGACGAGGTGGTACTGGAAAGCTTCGGACCATCGCCCGTGGCCCGCGGCGCAGTGCTGAACTTCATCGGACGAAACCTTAGCAAGGTATCAAGCGTCACCTTTGCAAACGGCACGGAGGTGACATCGCTCACAATGACAGACAAGGGCTTCTCTCTCACCGTTCCGCAAGAGGCAGTCTCTGGCAAGCTCACCCTCACATACGGCGGCAACAAAATCGAAACCCTCACAATGCTCGGCATCACAGACGGCATCAAGGTTTCGTCGATTTCGCCCAACCCTGCACGCCCGGGACAGGAAGTTACCATCACAGGCGAGTATTTCAAAAGCAAAAACATGGGCGACTCCAAGTCGATAATTTTTGCGAACGGACAGGCAGTGAGCCTCGACGACGTGGAATACACCGACACCGAAATCAAAGTGAAAGTTCCAGCAGCCGCACAGTCTGGCGACGTAATCTTCACCGACGGAATCAACTCCTTCAATTTTTCAGGATTTGAAATACCCGTTCCCACATTCACCTCGTTCTCGAAGTCGGCAGACGTATTCCCCGGCAAGGACGAAATCACAATCAACGGCACAGACCTCGATTTGGTGACAAGCATCACCTTTGAGAACGGCGTAGAAGTCAAGGATTTCAAAGCAGACGCAAAAACATTGAAGTTCACCTACCCAGCAGACGCAAAGGGAGCCATCACCATGAACGTTGCAAGCGGCTTGACAGTCGAAGCCGGAAGCGTTGCGCTCGTCGGTCCAAAAATCGATTATTTTGGCTACAACGGCACCGACGAGACCATTTTTGATCCGGCGGTAGTGTACAAATTAGGCTCACAGATCACATTTACCGGCGAGAATCTCAAACTCGTAAAATCAATTTCATTCGGCGGCGGCACTACTACCGAATTTACGGTAAGCGACGACGGCAAGTCTCTCACTACCACCATCCCGGGCACCGCCACATGCCAAAATACAGACCAAACTACCGGACATCTTATAATGGATGAGGCTCACTCGTGGGGACGCCTGTATCCGGGCTGGCAGTCAGGATTTGTCATTACGGCCAAGTCCACCACCGACGACGACCTCTTCGTAGGCTACGCATACGCAGAGTGGGGGTCTGGCTTCTGGGGAAACATGGGTCTCACCGACGAGAAAGACGGCTTCAAGGCATGGCCTGGCACATCAGAAGCCAACGACTTCATTACATCCATCACATACGACGGAAAAGACGTTACCGAAGAGTACAAGACTACTGGTCAAGTTTTGGTTCCTCTGAGCGCGATCAATTCGTGTCCTATGAAAATAACCCTTACAAACGGCGCGTCTAAAGAGGTGGATTGTTCCAACGACGACCTAAGGGCTACCGTCAACTTCCCGATTGTCGCGACATTCCCCAAAGACGAAACAGCTGGCCATCTGGTAGAAATATCAGGCTGGGCTTTCACCAACGACACCAAATTCGAGTTTGTAAGGGACGGTGCAAGCACGGAAGTTACAGAGCAAGGCTTCAACAGCGCGACATCCTACTACATCAAGTTGCCGCAGAGCCTTAATGGAAAGTACGACCTGAAGGCTTCCAACAGCAACGGCTCGTCCATTTTCAAGGGCATCGAAGTAGCCGGATCAATGGCTGTTTTGCATGAAGGCGACCACCCCCTTAACTGGGAAAAGACGCTTGGCGGCTGGGATTTGACTGGTGTTTCTAAACTGCAAATCACATTCAAAGGCACTTACAGCGGCTGGCTCGGCATTTTGTTCCAAAACAAGGCTGGAAACAATATTTGGGCAGGTCAAAAAGATTTCGGTCCTGCAGACGGCGAATTTACCGTTGAAATCACTGGTTCCGACATTCCTTCTGGAACAGACTGGTACATCTGCGGCGGTACGTCAGGTTCTGCAAGTGTAACCAAAGTTGTAGCAATCTTTTAACAGAGAATTCCCATTCAACTAACTTCTCCCCTGCCCCGGCAAGCAACACCGCCGGCGGCAGGGGATTTTTTTCGCCAACTCGCCAAATTATCGCAAAAAAAATTGGTGGAACAAAAAGATATTCAATCATTTACGCAAAAATTTAGTTCGATATTTTAGGAAGCAGTAGCGAAGTATTAAAAAAAAGAATTAAAAAAAAATTGTAATCTAATTCAGATTATCGTATTTTTTTTTACTTTTGCGAAAACTAATTTAAGCAATTGCAATTATGAGCACCGCAGTATTAAACTTGTGGGCAAAGACAAAACAGAAGAAGAATTTTTGGCGGAACTTGAAGCGGAGGAGACGAAATGAACGTTAACATCATAATGGGTGAATAATTTGAACGCTAAGCACGTCGTTTGTCCAAAAAATATAATACATCGAAAGTCTCATAATGGAAGCGAAAAAATTATAATGTGATTTTTTTCCCACACTCATTGAATTATTTTGAAAAAGTTTTTGCAGATTTAATTAGAATTGTTAGATTTGCAACGTACAAAAACATAATAATTATGGAAGAACTTGCATTAAGAATACCAAGCAGTGATATGAATTTCGTATCGGAACTTGCCACGCGCATGGGATGGGTGCTTACCAAATTAGGATATTGGACAGGCATCACGACATCCGATGATAAAGTTGTAATGCCGAAACAAAAGAAAATCAAATTGCCCAAAGGCAACGGCAAAACAACGCAGGAAGCATTGGAATGGATTAAAAGCCTTGCAATAAAAGGCAGAAAGCCAGTACCTGCGGACGAAGATGGCAGAGACTGTAGAACCGAAAAGTATTTGTAAGAAAGATTATGAGGATGAATTGCAATATTGCTGCGCAATCAATTACAATGCCGACTTTATCATCACACGAGACAAAAAGGGCTTTGCACCATCGAATATTCCCGTACATACTCCACAAGAATTTATTGATATGATAGAGGATGCCGATGGGAAATAAAAACAATAATCCCCCCCAAAAAACTATCTACAACATAGAAAAGCCAACGGCTCAAAATAGTAGAATAATCTAAGCCGATGAGTTATATTAATTCTGAATGACCTTCAAAATGCCGTTATCAAAATACAAATACGTCATCCATCCGTATATCCACTGCTCAAAAACTTTGCCTCCGACAATGGTAGAATTTATATAAATTGGCACTCCCCACGATTCTTCACACATCTCCTTTGTCATATTAAGACATACCTGGCCATTGCAAATCAATTTGCCATATTTATTTCCATATTTCTGCATAATTTGCTTGTTACGTTCAGCACATGCTTGTTCTTCCAATCGCTTTCTTTCTTCTTCTAATCTCTTTCGTTCTTCCTCTGCTCTTTTTCTTTCGGCAATTATTTCATCGTATTCCGCTTTTAATATAAATGCATTACGATAAACATTGTCCTCTTGACAATAGTGCAACTTGGTGAAATCGGTAAACTTAATCATAACCTTGTGTCCATCTTTTTCCAAAAAGAAAAAAGGAGCAACAAACTTCTGGTTCTTAAGATTCACAAAAGTAACATTATAACATTTACATTCATCATCAATATTGATAGAAACAGGCTCGCCAGTATTCACATCAGGAAGTCTTTCAAACGTTGTTGTTGCAACCACATTTTGCCCTTTATATGTTTGTGCCATTTTCTCAAAATACGGCACGAGAAACATCAGGTCGAAATCTCCACTATAAGTAAGCCAATATAATTCCTCTCCTGACGATTCATTTTTAAGTGTAAAGCGCAGATATCCACGGATATTTTGATTCCACTCTTCCAAAGGAATAAATTTACGTCTATCTGCACTAATCTCAATATTTAGAATAGTAAAATAAATATTCTGCACTGAATCAAATGGTGTATATAAATAGTTCCCTAAACGAGAATAAGATATCATACCATTTTTAGGATCATCAAAAGTTGCTTTATACACATCCGTAAAAATCGTATCGTGTCTTAGAACCTTAACCATTTTTGTTCTATCCTTTGCAAGAACTTCATCTTCTGTTGTTATTACGACTTGATGAGGTTCCATATATTTAAATTCCTTCTCTAATTTACCAAATTGTACACCTTCATACTTAGAGGAAAACGGAAGACAATACAATTTGTAACCAATGTATTGCTTGTATTGGATTGGGTCTCTTTGAATGGTGAGATTAGAAAGGCTATCGAAACTTTGAGGCTTAGAAACAATCTTTTCTTGTACATCATCATCCATAATAGTAATCTGTGCGCTGATGACATTAGCAACAAAACAGAACAACCAAAACAAGATAACCTTTTTCATAACTATATTTTTATAGGGTTAAGGGGACTTCTAACATACCATTACATACATTGCATACACCGAGAAGTCCGGTTATCAATGTACACAATAACACCGCAAATTAAATCATTATTTCAATAAGAACCAAATTTTTTTCAATCTTTTTTGCAAAATCAAATAGGAAGCCAACTTTTACAATAACAATAGACTAACATTCATATAATTATGCAAACGAACAACGAAATCAAACTACCCAAAGGCAACGGCAAAACAACGCAGGAGGCAATGGAATGGGTTAAAAGCCTTGCTATAAAAGGTGGAAAGCCAGTGCCTGCGGACGAAGATGGCAGAGATTGTAGAACCGAAAAATATTTGTAAGAAAGATTATGAGGATGGACTGCAATATTGTTGCGCAGTCAATTATAATGCCGACTTTATCATCACCCGAGACAAAAAGGGCTTTGCACCATCGAATATTCCCATACATACGCCACAAGATGATAGAGGATGTCGATGGCAAATAAAAACATAATACCCCCGAAGGCTTCCCACCACAAAAAAAAACGGCTCAAAATCCTATTCCCAGATTTTGAGCCGTTGGTCTCTTAGTTTCCATTAAAACTTGTACGTCAAAGCAGCACCTAATGAAGGAACTCGCATATTCCAACAACCATACTGAGTTTGATAGCATCTCATAGTAAAAGTACCCCAGACGCCCACTCCTGACGGATATTCAAATCCCAAAGCACCCAAACCGCCTAACACAAACTTATTACCAAAGTCTTTTTTCATTTCTTCCTCAATCATCTTATAGGTTATTCCACTTTTCGATACAGAAATATCGTTATTAGTAATCCAACTATCATCCTCTTCATTGTGATATCTTTCTGAAAAATTGCCAATATATAGATTTAAAGGATCGGTAGTAATGGCTACACCACATAGAGGTCCATACATAAGACAAATGCCACTTTTCCTTACACGAATCTTATGTTTGATTAAAAATGACAAGTCTAATGTATTTATCACTTGCTTAAATGAGAAATTACATTCCCATCCCTCAGCATTTACTTGATAATAATCATACCACAACCACAGCATATGCCTATCACGTACAATGCCAATGGTATTAATTTTTTTCGAGAAAAATGTCAATCCAAATCCTATCAAAGTCTTTATTCTTATATTCCTTTTGCATGGACTAAAAAAGACATACGCTCCACCATTTAACTCAACTCTGGAATCGTCAAACCCCAGATAACGACCATCTTTATCATTACATCTATAATACCAATCTTTGGAATCATTAAAGTCATAAAAATCATAGTTCCTTCCTCCAGACAATCCCGCCGACAAGCCAAACTCCCACCTTTCAACCTTTATCAAAACAATATTGTCAAGGTTGACAGTTCCTTCTTCCAATTTGATGACTTGCGTATAGTAACCTTTCATCTTGACAATGAGAGCTTTGCCGTCATAAACTTGGAGACTGAATTTGCCTTCGGGGTCGGTAATGGTGGAATTGGTGAGTCCTTTTTCTTGAACTGCTGCGCCGACAATCGGCATACCATCGATGTTTTTGACAACACCAGTAATAGTAGATTTCTGCGCAAAGACCTGCACCGCCATCAGCAGTACAAGCACAGTCAGCATTATCTTTTTTACACTATACGAATTTAGCATCATTTTGAATATTATGAGTTACAGATGTGTTTTTGTAATCGCAAAAGTAAATATTTTCTACATATTTTAAACAAAAAAATCAGTTTTTAACATTTGTTTGTAAAAAAATGGGCTGTCTAAAAAGTGGATTGGAACGCAGGCATCCTTGCCTGCAGATACCAGTAAGGCGGGCTTGGAAGCCCGCACTCCAACTTTTTAGACAGCCCTTTTTGTATAGAATCCTTATGCCAATCCAGCAAATCCCATGAATGCCATCGCCAAGATGCCGGCAGTGATGAAAGCGATTGGAACGCCTTTCATGCCTTCGGGAACGTCGGCTAGTTCGAGTTGTTCGCGGAGACCTGCGAAGATTGTCAAGGCGAGACCGTAGCCGATGGCATTGGCAGCTGCATAAACCGCTGCTTCGGCGGGGCCGTAGGTCGCCTTGCCCGCTACCTCGATGGCAACACCAAGCACGGTACAGTTGGTGGTGATTAGCGGCAGGAAAATGCCCAACGCCTGATACAACGAGGGCGAAACCTTCTTCAAGACGAGTTCCACAATCTGCACCAACGATGCAATCACGAGGATGAACGAAATGGTCTGCATAAACTCAACGCCCATGCTGACGAGGAGTTTTTGGATGTAGAACGTCACGAGCGTCGCAATTACCATCACAAAAGTAACCGCGCCCGACATGCCGACGGCGGTGCTTACCTTGTTGCTGACTCCAAGAAACGGACAGATGCCGAGAAACTTGCTCAGTACAACGTTGTTGACGAATATCGCCGAGATGATGATGAGAATGTAATCCATGGCTTAGTCCTCCTTCTTGTAAATTTTGTTAGACAATCG
>JAEEGL012043378.1_pt1 | contig 13657 bp, 18 predicted proteins | sample 9134231 | NCBI WGS metagenome assembly JAEEGL01 (sample SAMN16246548, study PRJNA631951) | gut metagenome | biome: gut microbiome; feature: rumen; material: fiber-attached | host: Bos | place: Iran: Karaj | collected 2018-10
ACGTGCGTGCGCGTACCCGTCATGCGTGCCCATAGTGAAGCCGTGTGGATCGAGTGCGAGAATCCCATTACTCCCGAGGAGGCCCGTGCCGCCCTGCAGCTGGCTCCCGGCATCGTCGTTGTTGATGACCCGCGCAGCAACCGCTACCCGATGCCCATCGACTGCTCGGGCAAGGATCCCGTCTATGTGGGACGCATCCGCGAGGATACCAGCAGCGACAACGGTCTGACCTTCTGGCTCTGTGGCGACCAAATCAAGAAAGGCGCAGCCCTCAACGCCGTCCAAATCGGCCAGTACCTCATCGCCCACCGCAAGAAATAACCACGGCCACGCCCAGGCGAGGCCCCACATACAAATGTCATCAAAGGGAAGATTCCTTTGATGACATTTGTATTTTTCAAGCTCAAGTTTCTATGTTAAAATACTGAGGAGGTAAATGAGGCGGGGACTGTGGCACTTGGGGCAGAAGAGCGGATTATCATTGCCTTTCAAGAAATCCTCTTCTTTCTTCCTGATAACCTCGCCACATTCAGGGCAAACGAAGTCTTCGGTCGCTTCACCGAATTTATGATACTCATTACTCTCGTTGTGTTCCACGACAAAGGCATGGCAGTGAGGGCATTGCCGACCTATATCACAGGATGTCATACCATGGATAAAGCTAATGATATCCTGCTCGTAGCCGCAGTCCTTACAATGGATGGTGCCGGCACCGCCCATGTGAGAAAAACACAGATACTCCTCGTCGGGTCCTAAACCCAATTGTTCCTTTATTCTCTTCTCGTCGTCCATATTGAATCCCTTTTGTTACTAGTTCAACGTATGTTAATTAATTATCGTTATCTATGTATCACATATAGGAAGTGTCAAGGGTGTCGGTTGCAGGGACCTCAAAGCGTGAGCCTGTGGACTCATGGATGCGACGGCGAACTTTCTCGCTCATGCCAGGTCGGGTGAGCCTGGGGCGGAAGCCACTGGAGTTACGCAAATACTGGCCGTTCTCCTCCTGACGAATGACGCCGTCATTATACTTCACAATCATGTGGTAGGCCATCTGGCGCCAACGCTTTACCATCTGGTCGCCCACCTCACAACTGTAGTCGGTCAGCAAGGCGATGGCGGCATTGCGGTCATTCTTCGTCATTTCAAGGGCACGAGTCTCGACCTCGGGCTGACGGGCGAAGTAACTGGCCTGTAACGAGTCACGCACCTGCTGCAATTCGGGATACAACAGACTCCAGCGCGGATAGACCATATTGCTCACCCAGTTGCAGACCCAATAGGCGCTCTCGTCACTGAAGGTGTAGGCATCGGCCTTGGGATCATTATAGCAGTGCGGCACACGGTCGGCACAGCAATAGACGGGTGTGTAGGGCACCATGCCACTGTCGTCGTTGCCCCACCAGATGACGCCTCCCACCTCGCGCGGCATGAAACCACGCAACTGGCACACCCAAGTGAAGGCAGTGTGCGTCGTTGCCACCGAACGCTCATGGAACATGGTCGTGCCATCGTCATCGTAGCGGGATGGTTGTGGACGGAAAGGGCTGTCATAGATTCCGGCACCCGGGTCGTCATCCATAGCAAACGGCGTGCCCTCAAAGCGGTCGCGCAGGCAGTTGATGACATCACCCACAGCGAGCGGTTTGTCAGGGATAATCCACATGGGCAACGGTTCGACTTCGTTCATGGGCAGCTTGCCCTCAATGTAGGGCAAGTAGCGGTCCATGCCCGTCGTCAAGTGACGGTAGATAGCCCAGACTCGCGAGTCGCCCAGCCGTCGTCCGCCAAAGGTAGGTGGGTTATAGGCATCACAGAAGCTGAACTCGCTGTCTTTGCCCTTGAAATAGCCTCGCTCACGAGCAAACTTGATGCAGTTGGGTGAAATCATCACATTGGCTTTATCTTTCAGATTCACGCGGCGAATGCGACTCTGGTTGGCATGCGCCATCACAGCGTTATCAGGCACACGCACAGCTATCCAGACCACGCTGTTGCTGCCTGGTCCGCAGCCCGACATTTCAAGAACCCAAGCCTCGTCGGGGTCACACACCGTGAACGACTCGCCCGAACTGCAGAAACCGTACTGCTCGGCCAGGCTGGTCATCACGACGATGGCCTCACGTGCCGTGCGCGCCCGTTGCAGTCCCAGGTCCATGAGCGACCCATAGTCAATGATGCCCTCCGTATCAATCAATTCCTCGCGTCCTTCAAAGGTACTCTCCCCTATCGCTACCTGCCACTCATTGATATTGCCCATGACCAGGTAAGTCTCGGGAGCCTCGGGAATCTCACCGTGATAGACACGAGAGTCGCGGTCATAGATCTTACGCATGGTTCCTTCGGGATGAGTGCCGGCCTCATAACGATACATCTTGTGGCAAGCGCCCCACGAGTCGATGTTGTAGGTGCACATCACCGACCCATCAACACTCGCTTTTTTACCCACCAAAATACTCGTACAGGCTTCACCCAGCGGCAAACACAACACCGCCGCCGCTACTAAAAGCAATAATCTTCTCATCAATTCAAAGTTTTGATTTCTACTCTTGCAAAGGTAGTGATTGCTGGGCACAAAACAAAACTTAGTCTTGTTTTTTGTGTTTGCTTGTTTACCTTTTGCCGGGTTTTGACATAAACGGATAGAGCGCATGTTCAACAACTAAACTTTTAATCACAATGAGCCAACTAGATTTTGACGAGTTCGAGTATGACGAGTACGATGACGAGTACTGTGACAACGAGTACTGCGATGAGGATTACCGCGAGGACGATTATCCCGAGGAAAGGGTGACCGATGAAGACGTGTGGTACGCAATGACCGACGGAATGTATGGTGACTATCCTGGCGGGGATGTCGATTACGACTGGTATGGATTCTAAAAAAATCCATGAGCGATGATATCAATTTAGAAATTAATGCTACTTTTGCCATCGCGAAAAAAAGACAAAGATGCCAAGAGTACCATTTACGATAGATACAGGATTCCTTGCCGAAGTGAGACAGGCTGTGCTTCAGTATGCCCGCAATCACTATGGGACCTCGGGGCTCTCTCCCGAGGACTTGACGCAGGAGACGATAATGACAACATTTGACAACATCCGCGAGGGGAGATTGACCAGGCTCACGAGTAACCTGAAGACCTATGCCATCGGCATATTGAAAAGGAAAGTCAAGGAGTCGCTGAGAGGCCAGGCAAAGCTTGCCACAGTCTCCACACCATCGGGGCAGTCTTCAGATGACTTGCTTGACCCCGTGGACATCGGCATCGCTCAAGAGGCGATTGACCGTTGGCAGAGCAAAGACAATGATGAGGAACGAGACGAGTTGCAGCAAGCTGTATATAACATTGTCGACAACATGCAGGAACCCTGCAAGACCATCCTGTGGTCATTCTATTGGGAGAACAACAGCATGAGAGAGATTGCCGACACATTGCATTACAACAATGCACGTGTCGCTACGACACAGAAGAGCCGTTGCATGACCAAGGTAAAAACTGCGATGGAAGAAATCTTCAAACAAATGAGATCATGACACGAGAAGAAAAATATATTGAATTTGACGAGCGGATTGACCGCTACCTGCGCAACCAGATGGACACGACAGAGCGTGCTGCCTTTGAGCAGGAAGTGGACAACAATCAGGAGTTGCGTGAGCGACTGGTGGCAACCGCCATGTTTGTCAAGGGCATTTCCCATGCTGGCATGAAACGAGAAGGCCAGGCCCAACTCGACGCCATCAGGCAGCTGAGCCGTGAGGAGCTCTTGCAAGCAGCTCAAGTGAAAAAGCCGGGAAGCCCGATGTGGTCATTCATGAAATGGGCATCTAGCATTGCCGCTATCGCCATTATGGTTTATGGCCTATACCTATTCTGGCCTTCGGCCTCTATGCAAAATGCTGAACAGGTCGTAGTGGCCGAGAAAACTCCAGTAGAACAAAAAGTGAATAAGAAACCGGCTAGACCTCTGCTAGCCCGCCTTGCCGATGAATTTAACAAGCCCTTTGACAACGAGCCAGATGAATTTGCTTCCATCAGGCAGCAGATCAAGAAAGGAAATAGCAAGAACATGATGGCCATCGTCCAGGATATTGACAGAGTGGAATGGCCGACAGCAAGGCATGGTTCAAAGGGTGCCGACGATGATGAAGAAATCAAGAATACCACGGATAACTTTAACGATTGCTCCCACTGGTATAAGGCCCTGGCATATCTCAAGGCCAATGACAAGGAAAGTGCCATCAAAGAGCTAAACGAATTGATTGAGGATGGCCATAATGATATCTTGATAGAACGTGCTACCGACCTACTCAAGAAACTGAAGAGGTAGAAAACGCTCCACATTTTATTACAGAATTGCCTGCAAAGCTATTTTTTCTAGCCTTGCAGGCAATTTTCTTATTATCAGATAGATAACCATGTTATTGTTTACCTTTTACCCCATTTTGTCATAAAGAAGAAAGTAACCTTTTTTTAAATAACATTGATTATGAACTACAGTATGAATGATTTGCTCCACGGAGCACAAGTGATGGCAAGCAGCGTCTTCGGACGTCGTCGTGAGTACAACCTCCAGTTCAACCATGAGGAAGATAACTGCTGGTATGTAGATTTTCCGGGATGGCCCTTTGACCACCACAATCTGATGATGGTCGCCGGTGCCGACAAGCTATGCGCCTTCCTCAGCGATGACGACCGATTTGCCTATGTGAATGTCGTTCCCAGCAACAGGCACCTTGACATGCCAGGTTATGCCTGCCTGGTGCAGGGAGAGCATTCGCTCGCTGGTGGCTCGACCTATACCGTGACCGACCTGCCGGGGTTTGAACGCGACATCTGGCTTTGCCCCGTCACCCTGTTTGTCCTGGACCGCTATCCCAAGTATATCTATGTCAAGAAATCGGAGCACCAAACAGCGTGAAAACGACCCCTCATCTTTTTCAAAAAAAAGACTTTTGCAGCTGTTTACCTTTTATCCCGAATCGACATAAAGAGACAAGAACAAGTCTGTTCTAAATAGTTTTATTGTTTAATTTAAGTTTTATTGCAACATGAAAAAGTTAGTTTTTATTTTCGCAGCATTGTTTGTTTTGGGCATCACTTCATGTGACACCAAGCCTGCTAATCAAGGTGAAACTCAAGACTCGACAACTAAGGTAGAGACCGTCACTGCAGACAGCAACCAGGTAGTGGCTACCGACGCAACCCCTGAGGCCGCAGAGGCCGCTCAGAAGGCTGCAGACGACACTACCGCCAGTGTGCCCCAGGAATAAAATTCTACAATTCGTTGGTGTCCGCTTGGACTCTTTGCCATGGCGGACACCAATATGAAACACACACGTAAAACCAATAAAACAAAACTACAATAAAAATGAATTATCGATTACTTTATATCATAGTTTGGGCCCTTCTCGTGGGGAGTCTAGCATGGAGTTGCTGCAATAACGCAAAACGAATCAAGAAAGTTGAGCTCATAGCAGACAGCACAGAAGTTGCGGAATGTACTTGCCCTCATTGCAGGTTGCTCATTCAGCCTTATGGTGATTTCTCACAAGCGAGAGCCCAAGAGGTGTCAAACCAGTTGGTAGCTGCCCTGGACAAACACATGAACGGACTCTCCGTAACCGAGGTCAAGATCCTGCCAGCCAAGCCGCTGACCGTGGGTCTAATAAACGATGCCAAGACCCGTTATCGCGCTAGCAAGATTTTGGACCAACAACAAGGTCAGTTACAGCAGCCTGGTGACGTTATTATCGGCTTGACAGACAAGGACATCTCCACAACGTTGCATGGCCATGACGACTTTGGCATTCTGGGGCTCTCCTACATGAACAAATCTAACAGCGTCATCTCGACTTTCAGGGTGAAGGACAAGTCCCAATTCTGGAAAGTCGTCCTGCATGAGTTCGGGCACGGCTTCCTGGGACTCCCCCACTGCCCCAACAAGGATCGCAGTTGCTTCATGGTAGATGCCAACGGCAAACCCAACCTCAAGCCAGAGCACCACTTCTGCGATTCATGCGCCAAATATATTCCCAAATAACACTTTTAACGTTATGCCACAACTCTTGCAATTTGAGCAGTTCGCTTATTTTGTTGAGCACGCTTCCAGTGATTTAGATATCCTGATTGGCACTTTCAACTTTATACTGGTGTTTTTCATCATTCCCTGTGTTGTTCAAGTGTTGATAATCTATGCGTTGATCAAGATTGTGCTTATGTTACACAAACATTATAAAAAACGCTACATCAACAATGAAAACACGAAATAGTAAACGCATGATAGGCAAATTGCTCATGGTTGTGGTCATTTTTTCACTTACGATAGCGTTGTCATCATTCAACCTGGTTAAAACGGGTGATAGGCAGAGAATCTGTAAACTTTCAAAGTCTCTAAAGGCGCAAGTGGAACAGGAAACTGTGGGCATGAACGTTGAGCAGATCATTGACTATAGCTTAAAACTCACAGCCTCTCGGCTCCAATTTTCAAGATACAATGAGATGGATATTGGAAAAGCCAACTGTGTGGGATATGCCCAGTTGTGTGCCAGCATCTGCAACCAGGCACTAGCTAGAAACGGGATTATCGGCCAAGCGAAGCCTGTAGTCGGTTACATTGAGTCTAACGGGATTAACTGGTGTAAAGTACTCAAAGCAGTTGCTCCAAAAGACAGTTACAAAAACTTCGTGAAGGACCACGACTTTGTGGAGTTGGTCACAGATTCAAGAACCTACTATTTCGACCCAAGCATCTATGATGTCCTGGGCAAGAAATGCTTATCAACAACAAACTAAATCATCAAAAACAATGGAAACTCTTATTCATGTAATTGATGCGATGCTGAACAGGGCATTATGTGCCACGATGAACGAGTATTTCATGATCCGCATCTTTTTCTATGGTCTCATGCTTGCCATGCTGGTGTTTGCTATATCGGCAGTGAGGCTCGGTGTTCAATTTATCATTAATAGAGCAAGAAAATGACATTCCAGGAACTTATCTATTATGCCCTTTGCGGCATGTTACTTCTGACAGGCCTTGTATTCGGACTCGACTATGAGACAATCAGTGTCTATGTCTGTATTTACTTCTGGCCAGCACTGATCACAGCGATGCCGGCTGTGATTACACTCATCGCCTTTTACAACTGGTGCAAGAAACTCACGTTGTGGAACACGATCAACCTGACGGCATCGGGCATCACGACCTGTGGCTTCTGGCTCATCTGCAAGGAGTTCTACCATCTCTACACTCAGCCGAACCTGGTTCACCTGCAGCTCAGTACCATTCATGAACAGTTCATGGCCTGCGTCAATGACCTGAAATTCATTGGCAGCCAACTCAATATGACCTATATCGAGGTCAACCTGTGGATCTATTGCGTGCTGTCCATTGTCATTGCCCTTGTGATGTGGCTCTGGTTTGAAATCACCATCCCACGCAAGTGGCTCCTCAACCGCCTGTGGTACAAATATTTACCAACTAGCAAACCAGACTATGTTTAATCATATCGTGCTGACTTTAGTATTCTTCACAATCGTCTTTATTACCCTGTTTGGGGCGGCTGCCTTCCATAAGGAGAAGACTGTATGGAAATCGAGACAGCATCAGTGCCAGAACTGGAGTTCAATTTCCTTCTTACAAGAATGTGAACTGCAGCTATATGGATGTGGGTCCAGACTGGGGAGAGGATTGGACCATGCTATTAGACGAAAAACCGAGCAAAAAATTCATCCACCAAATCAAGGCTTCATCCGATTGGACACCATTAAAGAACAAACCTGGTTGTTACAAATATAGTAAAACAATCGAATATAAATCGATTGAGTCCATTATCGTGGACGAGAACAGCCGAGTCGTCTGGGCCAACTTCGGCACACTTTGATTAGGTACAACATAGTCACAACAATGAGAATATTTTTACTCTAATTATCAATGATGAAAAAGAAACTTATTATTTTTGCGGCTATCTTGATAGTCATCGTTCTCGTGATCAGTGCTGTTTTTCACCAGAGGCGAGACTTCTCTGTAAATGCGGCATCAGAATACTTAATGGAACATTCACTTGAGAAATCACATAATCGCTGTGCGTGGCATATCATTTGTGCAATGAATGCAGGAGGACAACCGGTGCCGCTATTAAGGGCATGCGATTATAAATGGTATTTCAGAGACTTTTTAGACACTCAGTTCTATGAAGTCCCTAGTGAGAATTACATCCCTGAGAAAGGCGATATCGTTGTTTTCCCAAAAGTCAAAAACCATCCTTACGGTCATATAGCAATGTGGACAGGAAAACAATGGGTATCAGACTTTAAGCAAAAAAATATCATTGTTGCAAAAGAGTACAATAAGCATGACTGCGCTTTTTTCAGACCAATACTTATTAAACCGCAAATGAGTAAGATTCTATTTTTGGATATTGACGGGGTGCTGAATACCGAGCGGCAGCATGACTGTTGCGTGGAAGCAGAGGTGGGTTATGTAGACAACTTCGGCTATGCCTTTGACCCGGTAGCAGTCGCTAATCTCAAGAAGATAGTGGAAGCGACTAGGGCTGACATCGTGATTTCCTCATCATGGAAGTTTTGGGGGCTCTCCACGATGCAGAAATTATGGGCCAGTAGAGGTTTACCTGGCAAGGTCATTGACATCACGCCTAATACGGAGAGTGATGAACTGTTGTTATCTGTAGATTTAAGTTTTATGGAACTGCCTGCAGGAAAAGGCAGCGAAATCAAGGAATGGCTTTCAACTAATGGCCAAGACGTGACCCACTACGCCATCCTCGATGACGTGCCAGACATGCTACCTGAGCAGCAATCTCACTTCGTCCAAACCGAACCAAGAGTTGGTATCAGCGAAGACGATACTAACGAAGTCATTTCGATATTGACTGATTGAAAGATTTTTTGTAACTTTGCAGACAGCTTGAAATGCTCATTCATTTGAGCATTCGGAAATTTACATCAAGAACGCAGTAAAGCTGCGTGCCAACCGAGCTCCGAGGGGCGAGCACCCCGAATAGCCACGGTGGCGAGCTGAAAAGCAGATGTGGGCTTAACGCCAAAAACTCATATAGCTCAGCGAGATAGTAGATTTCCTTATGTGTCCGAGACCAGTGGCATATAGGGATATTCTTTTTCTCCACCAGCAAGTGTTGTTACTTGTCGTTAAACCCACTCAAGAATGGTAATTAGTTTTTGTTTAACGATTTAATCACAACACAACAATGGAACAAGAAAGAAAATCAAGATGGGAAGGTCATGAACATTGGTTTAGGTTTGACCGCAAAGAAGGTTTAAGACGATTTGAAGAGATCGCTTCACTTGGCAACACACCGACAGCTGTGGCCTTGAGGTCATTGAAGTTTCAGTTGGAAGAGAACCTGGGTTTTGAGATTACTGATGCTTTGTTTGTTGAAATTTTCACAAAAGTCTGCAATTTCCGTCCCGTGCCAGGGCTTGGGGGAATGGCCAGTTTGGAATTCATTCAACCGATTGAACGCATCTTCGAAAGACATGGCATCTTCGGTGACTCCAAGCAATTTGTAAGTGCCGTTTGGAATACTTTCAGGATAAAGACTGATGCCCAGAGAAGCTATAAAAACATTGTCCTTCACATTCCCCATGCTTCAACGCAATTCCCTGAGAGCAGCAACCACACATTCAGCGACCTGGATGGTGACGAGTGGTTACTAATAGACTACTTCACCGATGAGCTATTTTCACCAGAGCAGGCAACGGAGCATATACATAGCGTAGTGTTCCCCTATTGCCGCTTGTATTGCGATGTAGAACGGCTCATTAATGACCCATTGGAAAAGGACGGATTGGGCTTTTGCTATGACCGGTTCATCTGGAATTCGCCACAATACGTATTCCCCATCAGATCATTCAACACTAGAGAAGAAGCGTTCAGGCTATATGTGGGACACCACTCGTCAATGTCTCAGAAACTTCTCGGTTTGGGAAAGGGAACGCTACTTATAGATTGTCACAGTTTTTCTAGCCAGCCCACTCTGTTGTGCAGCAATCCGCCCGATATTGACATCTGCATCGGGTTCAATGAAGACGCCACCCGTCCAAACAAGGTTGTCATAGGCAATATCAAGCAGCATTTCAATTCACTTGGCTACAAGGTTGCTATCAACACACCATTCTCTAACAGCAAAACTTTTGAGGTGCCTGTAGAATACCATTCAGTGATGATAGAAGTGAACAAATGCCTATACATGAATGAAGAGACGCTTGAAAAGACTGATGGATTCAACCAACTGAAGGCAGACATTCAATCACTCTATGACAAGTTGTTGTGGTGAAAGCGGTCAAAAACACAAGGGATTAATGCTCGCTGGTCGTTGATATGGGATTTTTTCGTATTTTTGCAAAAATGAAACTATAAAACTAACAAGATATGAAAAAGACGATTTTTGCTTTAATGATGTGCTTGGGGTGCATGTTCGGCAGCCAGGCGAATGACGGGATTGTATTTACTACGGTGCTTGAAAACGGCATCACCCCGGTGAAGAACCAGAACCGCAGCGGCACGTGCTGGGCCTATGCTACCATCGGCTACATCGAGGCCGAATTGCTGCGCACAACGGGCAAGGTGTATGACCTAAGCGAGATGTTCGTGGCCAGCAAGGACTATGTGGACTGTGCCGAGTATCACGTGAGGATGCACGGCAACAGCCGTTTCTCGGAGGGCGGCTCGGCCGACGACGTGTTTGAGGTCATCGAGCGTCACGGCATCTGTCCCGAGCAGGCCATGGCTCGCCCCGGCTCGATGATTGGCGACACGCTGGCCAACTTCACCGAGTTCTTTGCCACACTGGAGCCCTATGTCGAGTCCATCGCCAAGGGCAACAACACCAAGCTGACCACGCAATGGAAGGTGGGTCTGCAGGGCATCCTCGATGCCTATCTGGGCAAGTGCCCCGAGAAGTTCACCTATGAGGGCAAACAGTACACGCCACAGTCGTTCGCCCAGATGTTGGGTATTGACAAGAAGAACTACGTGAGCATCACGAGCTTCACGCATCACCCTTTCTATGAGGAGTTCGTCATTGAGGCTCCCTACAAGTGGCGTCCTCGTCCCAGCTGGAACGTCACCCTCGACGAGATGATGGCGACCATCGACAACGCCTTGAAGCAGGGCTATACTGTGTGCTGGGGTGGTGACGTGAGCGAGGACGGCTTCACCCGCACGGGCCTGGGTATCGCTGCCGACATTGAGCACGCACCCGACCTGACGGGCAGCGACGCCGCCCGCTGGCTCAAACTCACCAAGGCCGAGAAAGCCGAGTCACTCAAGAAACTCGGTGCCCAGACACCCGAACTCGTTCCTAGCCAAGCACTGCGTCAGGAGCGCTTCGACAACTGGCAGTCCACCTATGACCACGTGATGCTCATCTACGGTATCGCACGTGACCAGAACGGCCGCGAGTACTACATGGTCAAGAATTCATGGGGCAACACGGGAGAATACCACGGCATCTGGTACATGTCCAAGGCCTATATCGCCCTGAACACGACCTACATCTTCCTGAACAAGGCTGCCGTAGGCAAAGACGTGAGAAAGAAGCTGGGGTTCTAACAGCTGAAACTGAGGCCGCTGTGTCACAAATCATTCAACATAAATGAATCGCGCTTCGCGCGAGAAATTAAACAAATTTATAAATAAAAATTTATTTTGTTTAATTTCTCGGCCGTTAGGCCGATTAAGAATCTAGAGCGCTTTATGACACAGCGGCATAGGGGACCCTGATGGCGATGTCATCAGGGTTCTTGCTTCAGGTTGCGGTTTTCGGCAATGAGCAGCAGGCAAAAGATAATTTCCACTGCTATCATGCACAAGGCCAGGACATGAGGCGGGAACAGCAGGCCGACGAGCAAGGCGCCCACCGTGATGGCTGCCGTCATGAAGTAATAGACGCGTGAGTTATAGAGCCAGCCGAAAGGCAACAGGTGGGCTCCAAAGACCATCGCCAGCGCCATTACCATCTTGTCAGGCACAGCGGCAAAGACCCACATCACGATGAGCAGATAGGGAATCTGTGCCAACGATAAAACGATGCCTAACGGCGACAGCGGATTCTCCTTGTCGCTGAAGGTGATGCCCAGCGGATTACTCAACATCCATGCCAATGGCATCAGCGGGCACGTACAGCAGAAGGTGAGCAGGTTCTTGGTCTCTATCGGCAACTTGGTCAGATGGACGATGAATACCAGCGTCCAAATAATGACCGAGGCGATGATGAAGTGAAGGCCGCGCTTCTGACCGCGAGCGCATGCCAATTTTGTCTGATTCAATGATTGCTTGTCCATAACCGTCTATCGTTATTTCATTGATGCAAAGATAAGGTTTTTTTGGTCATTTGGCGTTTTTTTTCTAATTTTGTGACAGCAACAGACGTTACAACTAGAAACTAGAAACTAGAAACTAGAAACTAGAGACTAGAAACTAGAGACTAGGGACTAGAAACTAAAACATATGAGTGATTTCTACAAGACAGTGAAAGGCGTCTCGCAGGGCATCTACCGCGAGAAGATGTCGCGTTTCCTGGCGTTTGCCGAACCCGTGTCGAGCGCCGAGGAGGCCCGTGCCGTCATCAAGCGCTATGCCAACGAGTACCATGATGCACGCCACTGCTGCTGGGCCTACATGATCGGCACCGAGCGTAATGAGTACCTGAGCAGCGACAACGGCGAACCCAGCGGCACGGCTGGCAAGCCTATCCTGGGACAGATCAACTCGTTTGAGCTGACCAACATCGTCATCGTCGTCATCCGCTACTTTGGCGGCATCAAGCTGGGCACCTCGGGTCTTATTGTCGCTTATCGTGAGGCTGCCAAGCTCGCCATCGAAGCGGGCGAAATCCTGGAGTGCCACGAGCAGGCGCGGCTGTCGTTCACCTTCCCCTACCTGAGCATGAATGACGTGATGAAGGTTGTCAAGAAGAGCGACCTACGGGTCGTGGAGCAGGCCTTTGACAATGTGTGCTCGATGACTATCGAAGCCGATGCCGACAAGGTGCCGGGACTACGAGAGCAGTTCGCTGGCATCGATGGCACGAGTATCATCGAATAACCTTTCTTCATCCAACACAGACTACGCCATTGACAAAACGAGACAGCGTTATAATAGCATCTTCAAGGCTTTCTTGAAGCTAGCTAAATACTCGTAATGGTGAATACCATAAGAAATCGGTTGAATTACCGCAAAAGTAATCCAACCGACTGATGCCTTAAAATGACATTATGCATTAATTCTGCGGGACACGCACAGCACGGACCGTTAACCCGTAGTAGCGCAATTTCCAGCCCGTGTCAAAGTGCACCGAATAAAAGTGTAATGCTTGACTCACGTCGGAGCCGTCCGTGTAAAAGTAGAGCTCGCACGACCAGTAGTAGCCCCAGGAGCCATCATCGCGGAGCTTACTGTCAGAGCGCTCGCCCGCAGCAGGCAAGAAAATTGTGTTGCCATTCGGACCAGTAACCAAGCGACCGTTCACGCCGTCCAGGGTCGTCCAAGTCCAGGTGCATTTGTCCCTCAACTCGTTCTGCTGCTCCTTCGTCGGCATACGCCACGATGAGCCCCAGTTGACATAGGCGGCATCGTCCTCGGGATCCAACTTCCTTTTGTTGTCAGT
>JAEEGL012362871.1_pt1 | contig 13657 bp, 10 predicted proteins | sample 9134231 | NCBI WGS metagenome assembly JAEEGL01 (sample SAMN16246548, study PRJNA631951) | gut metagenome | biome: gut microbiome; feature: rumen; material: fiber-attached | host: Bos | place: Iran: Karaj | collected 2018-10
CATGCTGCCGAGCGTTTCCCCATCAACCCGCCAAAGAACAAAGAGGAATACTATTATCGCAGCATCTTCGCCGAGCATTTCCCCAGCGACTCAGCCGCCCGTAGTGTACCCTCCGAAGCCTCCGTGGCCTGCAGTACCGCCATCGCCCTCGAATGGGATGCCGCCTTCAAAGGCCTAAACGACCCCAGCGGTCGTGCCGTCAAAGGCGTGCATGAGCAGGCATATTCTTAAGACTCGCTACGCTCATATAAGCGGCAGAACCGAGCGAACAAACAATATTGTTCCCTTTTGCAATTCCATAGTTTTATTATTGAAAGTCCAATGTCAATTTGATGGGCATTGGACTTTTTATAGCGTTAGCATTATTATGTACTATTGTAATTAATGTGGATGGGACTTGATGAGTTTCTTTATAATCTGTTGCTGCTCGTCTTTGATTTCGCTCTTTCAAGTAACTTTTCTAGCTTTTCTGTCAACTTACTCTCACTATCAAGTAACTTTTCTGGTAATAATTCACCTTTTTCTAGTAACTTTTCTGTTCGGTTTACCCTGTTTTCTGTGACGTTTTCTGTGACCTTTGGTATCGTGATCTTCAAGATGAAGTCATCTGTTCGGAAAGATGGGGCTTGGGCACCATTGGCTTCCTGCTCCCGACAAATACGATCCATACCCTCGCCAAATTCCTTCACGTAGTGATAGGCCTTCAGGAATGCCGCTATCTTCGGATTGCGCGAGAAGTGGGTATTGCGGATGTTGCTGGGCTTTACCTGTCCTGGCAATTTACCTGGCGACTCAAACACCAGTCGGTCATCGAACATCTTGATTTGAATCTCTGTTCCCTTGATGTTGTGGACTCTGTGACAACATGCATTAACCACCATCTCTTGTATGACGAACTCAGGATAGTCACGGCGGGTGACAAACTGGCCATGCTGTCCCAAGAAGGTGTGCTCACGTACCTGGGGCTCGATAAACTCTATCGTCTTCTTTACCAGATTCAGAATAGTTCCCTCAAAAATGACATCCTTAATGACGTTCATCTCGGCACCAACTTTATCGTCAACGCCTTCACACAATAATCCTAATTATTTATGCGTTATAAAGAAAATGAAAGATAATGGAAGAAAACTAAAAAGTATGAAATATGCAGCATTCGACCCCGGCTCTGGGTACGAGCTTTAAGGCGAGAGTGCTGCAAATCAACAGATTGCAGCACTTTTTTAAATTATTAGGCGTATGAAAGAAAAGGATGGAATGAATCTTAGCCGTCGCGACTTCTTGCGACGATTAGGAGTAGGAGCCGGCTCAGCAATGGCTATGATGGCGCTGGAGCCGCTGAATGTGCTTGCACGTGAGAAAGAGGACAAGCTTGTGGCTAACCGCATGACCTATCGTGTGCAGCATGGTACGAGCGAGCAGATATCGTTGCTGGGTTTCGGCATGATGCGTCTGCCTGATGATCAGGAGAAGGTGAACAAGCTGGTGGACTATGCCATCGAGCACGGAGTGAACTATTTCGATACGGCTCCCGTCTATATGCAAGGACAATCGGAGGTGCTCACAGGCAATGCTCTTGCCCGTTACCCAAGGGAGAAATACCATGTGGCCACCAAGATGTCGAACATGTGGGGCAGTACTGATGTGGAGAGCGCCAAGCAGATGTACTACACGTCGTTGAAGAAGTTGCGTGTGGACTATATCGACTACTACCTGTTACATGGCATCGGCGGCGGAGGGATGGAGTCGTTCAACAGTCGGTTTATCGACAACGGACTGCTAGATTTCCTGTTGGCAGAGCGCAAGGCAGGCCGCATTCGTCACCTCGGATTCTCCTATCATGGTGACGTGAGGGTGTTCGACTGGCTGCTGGACCATCAGGATGACTATCATTGGGACTTCTGTCAGATTCAGATGAACTACCTCGACTGGCGGCATGCCTCCATCCGAGGAGGACGCAGACAAGATGCTGATGCGGAGTATCTGTATGACAAATGCAAAAAAACGGGCGTGCAATGCGTCGTGATGGAACCGCTCAGAGGCGGAGCCTTGGGCAAAGTATCTTCTGATATCGAAAAGCAGTTGCAGGCGTTACGACCCAACGACAAACCTGCGCGCTGGGCTTTCCGCTGGGTAGGATCTCATCCGAATATCCTGACGGCACTCAGCGGCATGAACAAGATGGAGCATCTGGTGGAGAACGTTGAGACTTTCTCACCACTCGATCCCTGTACGGAGGCGGAGAATGTGCTGCTGGAGAAGATTGCCGACGAGATGGCTGGCGTTCCTACCATCCCCTGCACCACTTGTGCCTACTGCATGCCGTGTCCCTATGGTGTCGATATCCCAGGCAACTTCGCCTACTACAACGAGGCAGTCAAAGAAAAGGTTCTTCCTCTGCCTGAGCGTACTGCCGCCGACTATGCCAGCCGCAAGCAGCAGTTCACAGAGGGTTATCGCAAGGCTTTGGCTGACCAGAAGACATGGGCGCACAGTTGTCAGGACTGTGAGGAATGCCTATCCAAGTGTCCCCAGCAGATACGTATCCCCAACCAGCTGGCTCGCATTGTTGAGACGTTAAGGAAGTAAAATCTGAGTATTTGAATTGAATCAAAGGCACTATCTTCAGAGCCTCATCAGCGAGGGTGAGCATCAGCAACAGGATTTCAAATATCGTGTGACTGATGCTTGCAAGCTGGCTAAGTCTGTGTCTGCCTTTGCCAATACCAACGGAGGCCGTCTGCTCATAGGCGTTAGAGACGACGGACATCTCTCAGGCGTCCGTTCTGAAGAGGAAATCTACATGATGCATCAGGCGGCATACAAATACTGCAAGCCAGAACCAAGCATCAAGTTCGACACGATTCATGCTGAAGGGCGCACCATCGTCATCGCCACAGTGCCACCTTCAGACAATCGCCCCGTCTGCGCCCAGAATGATGAAGGAAAGATGCTGGCCTATATCCGCATCAACGACGAGAACATCGTAGCCTCCCCAGTGCATCTCGCCCTTTGGCGTGAGGTCCAGAAGCCCAAAGGGACCATCATGACCTACGATGATACCGTCCGCCAATTGCTCGATGCGATGCAAGGCCGACAGGCATTGAATCAGATCGTCCGTCGTTCAAAACTACCCCGTCACAAAGTCATCACCCTCCTTGCCCGCCTCATCCATTTCCACATCATCCAGTGGGAATACTCTGATCAGCAGTTCTTATTCTACCTCACGGAAAAGTAATTGCACGACAGTAAGAAATGCCTTGCAAGAGGGCGCAAAATATCAAATTATTTTACAAACAATTAAACCATAGGGCTGTTTAGGAGAAAGGTGGCACCTTTCTGGGAGTTTCATGGCAGGAAAGTGGGGGTTTCCTTAGCCCAAACCCTCAGTTTCCTTAGCCCAAAATCCAGGCGATGTAATGCATTGATTGTCAGGCAGATACAAAACGACATGATTTTTGTGAAATATCTTAACAAAATCAATATACTATATCTATCTTCGATACAACAAAGACGTTGAGTCTCTTGCACGATTCAACAGAAATGAGTACCTTTGCGAACAAATTTTTGCTATCAACTGTAACTATTCCATCATCGATGCGACTAATAGGGCAAAGCGACAACGCTTAAACAAAGTTCAAAGATGAATTGAAATCATGGATACGAAACAATTAGAGAACGATTTCCTGGAAATGATCAGCGCACAGAAACGGGTCATCTACAAGGTGTGCTACGTCTATGCCAACGATCAGGAGGAACTGAACGATCTGTTCCAAGAGGTGGTGTTGAACCTGTGGAAGGGCTTCCCCAGCTATCGGGGTGACAGCAAGCTCACGACCTGGGTCTACCGCATCTCGATGAACACCTGCATCACCTATCTGCGACACGCCAGCACTCGCCCTCAGACCATTCCCATCACGGCGAACGTCATTGGGCAATATGCTGAGGACAACGGAAAGGCCGAGCAGCTTCAGGAACTCTACAGCCTCATCTCTCGTCTGGGGAAATTGGAACGCGCGCTGATTCTCCTCTGGCTGGAAGAACGAAGTTACCAGGAAATGGCCGACATCCTCGGACTCACACGAGTGAACGTGGCTGTAAAACTGAATCGTATCAAAGAGAAACTTAAAAAAATGTCTAACAAGTAAAAAAACTGAAGATTATGGAACTTGAAGAGTTGAAAAATAGCTGGAACGCGCTCGATAAGCGCCTGGCAGACAATGAATTGGTGAACCTGCGCATTGTCAAGGAAATGATACAGCAGAAGACCAAGACGGCTTACGACCACATTGTGGGGCACAACCTCTACGGATTCGTGGTCACCCTCATCATCATGTGCATCGTATTCCCCTTCGTCTGGATGAACACGCCCATCACCCTTACCTCGTTCGTCATCATCGAGTGTGCGATGGTCATTGGTCTCATTCCGCAGATCAGGAAGTTGCTTCTCCTGTCAAAGTTCAACCTCGTAGAGAAGTCGACGAGCGAGCTCAGAGGCCTCGTGCTACAATACAAAAAGGTGTGTCATAACGAGAATATCTGGAGCATCGGAGTCGTCGCTGCAGCCTTCATCGCCTTCTACATCTCAGAACTCGGCTTTAACACCGCTGCTGGCTACTCATTCGACACCAACAGGATCCTGACAGTCGTAGGCCTTACGCTGCTGACCTTCCTCCTGGCCTTTGCCATCGGCCTCTGGCAGCGTCGTCGTCACGCTCAGCAGATGCAGGAGATAGAGCAAGGTCTCGCAGAGCTCAAGGAGTTTGAGTAGTTACACCTTATTAATAATATAAGGCGCGAATCTCAGGGAAGACAGTCCAGTCTTCATTGTTCTTGGGGCAGAGCGTACGGATTCCAAGACTGGCAGCCACTTCGACATTCTTCTGGCTGTCGTCGATGAAGAGCGTCTCTTCAGGCCGTGCGCCCTGCCCCTCTAACATCATCTGGAAGATCTCAGGCGAAGGTTTCATCACGCCACACTCGTAGCTCAGATAGAGACGATCGAAGTAATAATCGATAGAATGACCTTGGCCATCGAAGGCAGCACTCCTCACCCACTCCATCATAATGGGGTTGGTGTTGGAGAGCAGGCACACCTGATAGCCCTTCTTGCGAATCTGCTGGATGACCTCAAGGTTACGCTGTGGCACATGATCAACGAAACAATGGATGATATCAAAACAGTCCTGTGCCGTCACCTCATGGCCCACCAGTTCGCTGAGCCCTATACGGAAATCCTCTGAGGTGATCTTACCTGATTCGAGGTCGGCAAAGATTCCTTTCTGTGTATAGGCATCCAGTTGCTGACGGGCATCCTTAAGTCCTATACGTTCAAAAGCCTGGACGGCTTGTTCCAGATTCAGGGCGATGACCACACCACCCAGATCGAATGCAATATTCTTGATTTGATCCATATTCATTGATTTTGAGTGCTCGGCAAAGTTACGAATAAAAAGCGATTCCTCCAAATGTTCTACCGGTTTTTTTAGGGGCAAGGATGCAATCGTTTGCACCTCTCAATTGACAATATCTGTGCCTTCGCGATAACAACGGGTGGAAATTATTCGTATCTTTGACCCAGAAATAAGCGAAAGCTACCATCAATGTCTAACAAAAACCAATTATAACATGAGAATCAATTTTCACTTAGAGTATCAGACCACCTTCGGCGAGGAGCTGCTGGTGAACATCCTGACGGACGGTAAGCCCGAAGAGCACAAGATGGGTACACTCGACGGTATCCACTGGACAGCAGAGATCAGCAAGGCAGTGAAGACCGCTGGTCACATGGACTATTTTTACAGTGTTATGCGTGGTGATGAACGGATTCGCACAGAGTGGCTCACGGAGCCCCATCGCCTGGAGTTTGCTGCAGAGAAAGGCGTGCGCTATACGGTGTACGACCATTGGCTCGACATCCCTGAAGATTCCTTCCTCTATTCGACTGCCTTCACAGAGTGTGTGGCTGCCAGGAAACTGAACATGAGTCCGCAGACATCGTATGCAAAGACGGTACGCCTGAAGGTTCGTGCCCCACAGCTGCGCAACAACGAGCGACTGGCCATCATTGGCGCTGGCGAGGCCTTAGGCAACTGGGAGGCTCTGCGCGCCATAGAAATGGCTGAGCATGAGAGCAACGAGTGGGTGGTAAGCCTCGATGCCAACACCCTGCCGCAGACCTTCGAGTTCAAGTTCGTGGCCCTCGACGAGGAGAAGGATGTGACGCCCCTTTGGGAGAATGGCGAGAACCGTAAGGTCACCCTGCCAGAACTGGAGCAGGGAGAGGTGGTGGTCTACGAGCTGTCGCAGGCCTACTTCCCCCTCTATCCCTGGAAGGGAGCAGGTACGGTGATTCCCATCTTCTCACTCCGCAGTGAGGGCAGTTTCGGTGTGGGCGACTTCGGCGATCTGAAGATGATGATCGACTGGTGTGCCAAGACCAAGCAGCGTGTGCTGCAGGTGCTGCCCATCAACGATACGAACATGACGAAAACCTGGCAGGACTCCTACCCCTACAACTCCATCAGCATATACGCGCTCCATCCGCAATATACCGACTTCAGACAGTTGCCCGCCATCAAGGACGAGGCCAAGCGTCAGGCATTCGAGGCACTGCGTCAGGAGCTGAACGCCCTGCCGCAGATTGACTACGAACGGATGTTCACAGCCAAGTTGGACTATCTGCGTGAGATCTTTGCACAGGAATGGACAACGGTACAGCGTCGTGACAGTTATAAGAAGTTCTTCGAGCAGAACAAAGCGTGGCTGGTGCCTTACGCAGCCTTCTGCTACTATCGTGACCTCTATGGTACGGCTGAGTTCCCCTCATGGCCCAAGGAGGCAACCCTTCAGAACACACAAAAGACAACTTTCAAGGGAAAGAAAGAACTCAACTTCTGGTATTTCGTGCAGTACAACCTCGATGCCCAGATGCATGAAGCCCATGCCCATGCCCGTAAGAACCGTGTCATCCTGAAGGGCGACATCCCCATCGGCATCAGTCGCGATGGTGTGGAGGCCTGGGTAGAGCCCAAGTACTTCAACCTGAACGGTCAGGCTGGTGCTCCGCCTGATGCTTTCTCTGCAGACGGTCAAAACTGGGGCTTCCCCACCTACAACTGGGATGAGATGCTTAAAGACGACTGTTCGTGGTGGGTGCGCCGTTTCCGTAAGATGGCTGAGTATTTCGATGCCTATCGTATCGACCACGTGCTGGGATTCTTCCGTATCTGGGAGATTCCTATGCCTGAGAAGTCAGGTCTCATGGGACAATTTGCTCCTGCTCTTGGCATGAGTCGTGAAGAGATTGAGGCCTATGGTGTGCCGTTCAGGGAGAACCTGTTCCTTGTAGACCACAAGCGTAATGATCGCTGGCATCCGCGTATCGCCGTTCAATATCAGGAAGGCTACAACCAACTCAACGATGGTGAGAAGTACTGCTTCAACCGTCTCTACAACGACTACTTCTATCATCGCAACAACCAGTTCTGGTATACTGAGGCGATGAAGAAGCTGCCCAAGCTGACACAGGCTACTCGTATGCTCGTCTGTGCCGAAGATCTGGGTATGGTGCCTGATTGTGTACCCTGGGTGATGAACGAGCTGCGCATCCTCTCACTCGAAATCCAGTCGATGCCTAAGGATCCGACCACCCGTTTCGGCAAACTGTCTCACAACCCCTATCGTAGTGTGGACACCATCTCTACCCACGATATGGCAACGCTGCGTCAGTGGTGGGACGAGGACGAGGAGCGTTCACAGTCCTACTACAACACAACCCTGCGTCGTGGTGGAGCAGCACCCCGTCCGTTGCCAGGCTGGCTGGCCAAGGATATCGTGAGCCGTCACCTGACTTGTCCCTCGATGCTCTGTCTGATCTCCTTCCAGGACTGGATGAGTATCGACGAGAAGCTCCGTCTGCCTGACGAGAATGCCGAGCGCATCAACATCCCAGCCAATCCGCGTCACTACTGGCGTTATCGTATGCACCTCACCATCGAACAGCTTCTGGCTGCCGATGACCTCAACAACGAAATCAGCACATTAATTATACATAGTGGAAGAAAATGAAAAGATTGTTTTTAAGTATCTTGCTGGCAGTGCCGATGATAGCACTGGCTGGCAACGTGAAGTCGCCGAATGGCAACATTGAACTGAAGTTTTCAGTGGATAACAACGGACGCCCTGTCTATGAGATGACCTATAAGGGGCGTGAAGTGATCAAACCCTCGTTCCTCGGTCTCGAGCTGGCGAAGGACAAGCACGCCTCGAAAGGTATGAAAGAGACTGATCTGATGGACGGTTTTACGATTGCCAAGGAGGAGACCAAGGAGTTTGACGAGACCTGGCAGCCCGTATGGGGTGAGACCAAGGACATCCGCAATCATTACGTCGAGCACGTTGCTGTGCTACAGCAACAAACATCTCAGAGGGAGATCGCCATCCGTTTCCGTGTCTATGACGACGGCATCGGATTCAGGTATGAGTTCCCCCAGCAGCAGGAGTTGAACTATTTCCTCATCAAGGAAGAGCACACGGAGTTTGCTATGGCAGGCGACCATACCGCCTGGTGGCTCCCTGGTGACTACGACACCCAGGAGCAGGAGACCCAGCAGACCAAACTCTCAGAGATCCGTGGGCGTATGAAGGAAGCCGTGAACTGGGGCAACTCCTCTGTAGCCGTGTTCTCTGAGACTGGCGTGCAGACAGCTCTGCAGATGAAGAGCGACGACGGACTCTATATCAACATCCACGAGGCAGCCTGTCAGGACTATGCCACGATGCATCTTGAACTTGTTGATGCAGAGACGAAGGCCCTTACCACCCAGCTCGGTGGTGGCAGCAATGCCTACACCCCCAATCCCAAACCGTCGCCCTGGCCACTGCCGAAGGCCTTTACCTTCGTCAGCCACCTGACACCTGACGCCACAGGTCTGAAAGGCTGTATGCAGACACCTTGTGAGACACCCTGGCGCACTGTGACGGTCAGCGACGATGCACGTGACATGCTCTCATCGAACCTCATCCTCAACCTCAACGAGCCCTGTAAGATCGAAGACACCTCGTGGATCCATCCCACGAAGTATTGTGGTGTGTGGTGGGAGATGATCGTGGGTCGCGGTTCATGGCACTATACCAACGACTATCCCAGCATCAAACTTGACCAGATCGACTGGACAAAGGTGAAACCCAACGGCACGCACAAGGCCAACAACGAGAACGTGAAGCGCTATATTGACTTCGCTGCCAAAAACGGTCTCGATGAGGTTCTCGTTGAAGGTTGGAACGTTGGTTGGGAAGACTGGGCCAATATGTGGAAGCGCGATGTCTTCGACTTCGTGACGCCCTACCCCGACTTCGATATCAAGATGCTGAATGACTATGCCCATTCAAAGGGTGTGAAGATTCTGATGCACCACGAGACATCCTCCTCGTCGCAGAATTACGAGCGTCATATCAAGGAGGCCTTCAAACTGATGAACAAATACGGTTATGATGCCGTGAAGACAGGTTATGTGGGTGATATCATCCCCCGTGGCGACCATCATTACTCACAGTCGATGAACAACCATTACCTCTATGTCATCAAGGAGGCCGCCAAGCACCATATCATGGTGAACTCCCACGAGGCAACCCGTCCTACAGGTCTCTGCCGCACATGGCCGAACCTCGTTGGCGGTGAGAGTGCCCGTGGTACAGAGTATGAGGCCTTCGGAGGTTCTCGTCCTGATCACACTTGTATCCTGCCGTTCACACGTCTGCAGGGAGGTCCGATGGACTACACACCAGGTATCTTCGTGACCAAACTCTCCGAGTGGAGCAACAATACCTCTTGGGCACGAATCACCATCGCTGGCTCGCTGGCACTCTACCTGACCATGTACTCGCCGTTGCAGATGGCAGCTGACCTGCCAGAGAACTACGAGAAGTTCGACGATGCCTTCCAGTTTATCCGCGACGTAGCTTGCGACTGGGATGACTCGAAGTATCTCGAGGCCGAACCTGCCGACTACATCACCGTAGCCCGCAAGGCAAAAGGCACAGACAACTGGTTTGTAGGTGGCAAGTGCGACGAAAACGGCCACACGGCAGTCGTCAAACTCGACTTCCTCGACAAGGGCCGTCAATACGACTGCACCATCTATGCCGATGCGAAGGATGCCCACTATGAAACCAATCCGCAGGCCTATACCATTACCAAGAAGGTGGTGAAGGCTGGTCAGACGCTCAAGATTCAGGAAGCCCCTGGTGGAGGTTTCGCTATCTCATTGATTGCCAAATAAAACTTTAAACGGTAAGCCACGATGCGTGTGAAACGATCATTCATTGTTATTCTCCTGTTGTCTGGAGTTGTGGGAACAGTCCGTGCGGACGTTCCCCAAGCAGACGAGTCCATTGATCTCAAAGCACTTTACGAACAGATTGACGAGGCTATCAGTCTGTCGCCGCAATACGTCGCAGGACGGGAACGGCAGATCGAGGTTTGCCGGGACAGTCTTATGACGGAGAAGAAGGCAGAGAAACGTATCCGGATGGCAGAGGATCTCTTCCTGCTATATCAGCCTTACAAGAATGACTCTGCCCTCCATTATGCCGAACTCTGCATCAGCCTTGCCGATTCTCTCCGTCGTCCAGACCTCGAAGGACGGTTCCGTTCGATGATGGCCTATCAGTGCTCTAATGCCGGCATGTATACAGAGTCACTCGAACAGCTTCATCTCGTCAAAAAGTCTGCCCTCGACCAGAAAGGTCTGTGCGAGTATTACAATGCCCGGATGCATGTCTATGGCGAACTGGGAAGTTATACTCAACGTCAAAAAGTGCAGCGGAATTATTTCGACATGCAGGATCTTTATCGTGACTCTGTGCTGATGGCGGCACAAGAAGGCAGCGAGGAATGGCTCCATCTGAAAATGGATATCCTGAATGCCCGCCGTTTATATCAGGACGCTCTGGACATCAGCGACGAGTGGATCAAGAAGGTCTCCGACAATACCCATGAGAGCGCTTATGCTGCCTTTTACCGTTCTGTGGTCTACGACAAACTCAAGAATCACGACATGGTCTGCTACTGGTTGGGCAAGTCGGCCCTTGATGACATCCGCTGTGCCGTGATGAATCAGGCTTCCCTACTCTTCCTGGCAGAACATCTCGCTGAAGATGGTGATACGGACCGTGCTTGCCGGTATGTGAAGTTTGCAAAGGAGTGTAACCTCTTTTTCTGTCCTTTCTTACGTAACTATCAGGTTAATTCCGTTGTCAACGTATTTGAGAAAAGCAATCAGACTGTCCAGACTCGTGTGAAGCAGGTCCTCATTGCCTCTGGTGTAATTATCCTGTTACTCTTGATGCTCTTGATTATACTTGTTATCAGAAAAAAATAAAAATGAAGAAATTGATATTTGCAGGTTTATTGTCCCTGCTGTTACCTAAATCAGCAGCAGCCCAGTGGTTTCAGGAAGTGAACTACACCCCTGAGAGTACCCAGTTTGCGCTCTTTGCGCCCAACGATGCCAAGAAAGTGAAAGTACGCATCTATCAGGAAGGTCTTGGCGGAAAAGCCTTGAAGACCGTCAAGATGGTGCGGACTGCCAATGAGCAGTGGACAGCCACCGTGAAGGGCGACCTGATGGGCAAGTTCTATACCTTCGATATGGGTAAGGGCGAGTGTCCGGGTGTCTTTGCCAAGGCCGTAGGAGTGAACGGCAAGCGTGGTGCCATCGTCGACCTTAAAGCCACAGACCCCAAAGGCTGGTCCGAGGATCAGCGCCCTGTCGTGAAGTCGCCTGCCGACCTAGTGGTCTATGAGATGCACCATCGCGATTTCTCCATCGCCCGCAGCGATGCCAAGAATCCAGGCAAGTTCCTGGCTCTCTCGGAGCCATGGGCCATCGAGCACCTGAAGTCACTCGGTGTGAATGCCATCCACATTCTGCCGAGCTATGACTATGGTTCCGTCGATGAGACCCGCCTCAACGAGCCCCAATACAACTGGGGCTATGATCCCGTGAACTACAATGTGCCCGAGGGAGGCTATAGCACCAATCCCTACGACCCCATGTGCCGTATCCGCGAATTCAAGGAGATGGTGCAAGCCCTCCACAAGGCTGGCATCCGTGTGATCCTCGACGTGGTGTATAACCATACCTACGACATCGAGCACTCCAACTTCCAGCGCACGTATCCTGATTATTACTATCGCAAGACGTCAGATGGCGCTTATAGCAACGGCTCTGGTTGTGGCAATGAGACGGCCTCTGATCAGCCGATGATGCGGAAGTTCATGATTGAGAGCGTCAAATACTGGATCAACGAATACCATATCGACGGCTTACGCTTCGACCTCATGGGCTGTCACGATATCGAGACGATGAATGCCATCCGTAAGGCTGTAGACGACATCGACCCCACCATCTTCATCTATGGTGAAGGATGGAGTGCTGGAGCCTGTGCCCTGCCCAATGAGAAGCTCGGCATGAAAGCCAATATCCCACAGATGCCAGGCATTGCTGCCTTCTCTGACGAGATCCGTGATGCCCTGCGTGGTCCTTTCTCAGATGACACGAAAGGCGCATGGTTGGCCGACGGCAGTGAGAGTGAGAGTGTGAAGTTTGGCATCGCAGGTGCCATCGCTCACCCACAGATTAATATCAATAAGGTGAACTACTCGAAGGCACCCTGGGCTATCGAGCCCACACAGATGATGAGTTATGTGAGCTGTCACGACGACATGTGTTTGGTAGACAGACTGAAGGCCAGTATTCCTGGCCTGACTACTGACGAACTGATTCGCCTTGACCTTCTGGCACAGACGGCCGTTTTCACCTCTCAGGGTGTGCCTTTCATGCTCAGTGGTGAGGAACTGCTCCGTACGAAGCAGGGTGTCCACAACAGTTTCGAATCGCCTGACGCCATCAACCAGCTTGACTGGAGCAACAAGACGAAGTATCCTCAAGTGTTCAACTACTACAAGAACCTTATCGCCCTGCGCCAGCACCATCCAGCTTTCCGTCTGGGCAATGCCGACCTCGTCCGTAAGCATCTGGAGTTCCTCGACGCACCCAAGGGCACTATTGCCTTCCGTCTGAAGAATTATGCTGGTCGCGACGACTGGCGCGACATCATCGTCATCCTCAATGCCAACAAGGCTGCTACTGAGGTCAGCATCCCCGAAGGCCGGTATGTGATTGTCTGTCAAAATGGTGTTATTAATGAGCAAGGAATGGGTGAAACGACGGGTTGTAAGGCCTCTGTTGCGCCTCAGTCAGCGCTAATTATACACAATTAACATTTAATTTTGTGGTTGTTCAGAGAAAAATGCTTATCTTTGCATCCGCATCAATTAAGCATTACTTTCTAACAAATACACAATTATGCAAAACGTACCTGTAATTAAGATTGGAATCGTCGCCGTTTCTCGCGACTGTTTCCCCGAGTCATTGGCAGTTAACCGTCGTAAGGCTGTTATCGCTGAGTATGAAAAGAAGTTCGGTAAGGAAGGCATCTACGAGTGCCCCATCTGTATCGTTGAGAGTGAGATCCACGCTCAGCAGGCTCTTGAGGATGTGAAGAAGGCCGGCTGTAACGCCCTCTGCGTTTACCTGGGCAACTTCGGTCCTGAGATTTCTGAGACCATGATTGCTGACTGGTTCCAGGGTCC
>JAEEGL015289641.1_pt1 | contig 13657 bp, 11 predicted proteins | sample 9134231 | NCBI WGS metagenome assembly JAEEGL01 (sample SAMN16246548, study PRJNA631951) | gut metagenome | biome: gut microbiome; feature: rumen; material: fiber-attached | host: Bos | place: Iran: Karaj | collected 2018-10
CCTTTGAATGAGATGAGATCATTGACAGCCAGCTGACGACATAAACGCTTTGTCGCTTCTTCCTCTGGTCCGGAGCCAAACATGTCTATTTGCACCGGATATCCGTCTCTTTTCAGCTTAGCGGCCAATTGAATAACCAGCCCCGGATGTTTCCACTTCAAGAATCTTGAACACCACATAATGTTGACAGGTGCTTGTGCGGCTGAGACAGTTTGAGACAGAGGTTTATAATCCTGTACCTTTGTAAAATACCCCCACTTAAAGTGCCGTCCCTTATAAACACGCAGGATTCGATCATCATGCGCTGCATACGCACTGCAACATAACTTATAGAAAGGACGTTGACGGTAGTAACGCACGTAATTGATATACCACGACCTCAATGCTGGAGATAGAATATTGATTAAACCACGCTTCAACCACCGTTCTCCTACCTCGAATGACAGTCCCTCCGGAAAAGATTTCGCACGCTCAATAGCATACTCTTGCGAACAAGCACCAAAAACGCAAACATCTGATTCACGGGCAAATTCCAATGCTTGAGAATGGGCAGATTCGCTTTCTCCAGCCAATATGCAGTAGCTCCGGGTTGTATAATCTTCTCCCCCTTTAAACTGATCCGCCCTACGTGGCAAGGTAGCAACGAATCGAAAGTCCTCCCCCAACAGATGATAGAACTCATCCATAAGGTAAACCTGATGGATATTGAGATAATTGATATAAAAAACCAATCTCATTCCGAGTATTCCTCCTTTTGATCATAAGCTAACCCAACAGTTAGCCATAGAACAAATGCCAAGAAACTACCACCAGCAAGTGCATAGCCTTCAGCTAACATGTGTATGAAGAACAAAGACAAAACTCCTAATATAATAGGTCCTGATTCTGTCTCTCGCGTCCATACTATTTTGAATGCATGAAAAAAAACTGGGAAAAGAAAGAGTGCGCCGATCAACCCCGTCATTGAAAGAATGCAAAGCCAGGACGAGCCTGTTTCCACCGTCCCCTGTATGAGATCAACATCATCCATTGCTCGGGAATTACGCAGATCCACAGCCGCAAACCCAATTCCAACAAGCGGACTACTCTTAAACTCTTCAAATCGCAATGCCCACTTATTAGTTCTTGAATCCAACATACCACCTGCAGCCACGTTTGCTTCATTTTTAGCAATGACATCATCTAATGCAGAGTCCCATAGAGGAAAAGAAATGGCGGCAGCAACAACGATAACTGCACTAATCCGAAAAAAGTTGCTTGTCGTCCTTGTTTGTTTATATAACATTATTACAACTCCAGCAAGCGTAGCTATAAGTGAAGCTCGTGACGCAGAGAATAAAACCGAGAAAAGGCACGTCAAAGCCCCAATTACATACTTTTTTTCTTTTGTTTGATATGCTAGACTCGTCATATAGATGGCGCCGATACCAGCGATCGGTCCCAAAAGCATAGAGTGGTTGCACAACCCTCCGAAAGTACCAACTGAGAGCAATACAGATTGTGCAGAAGACGCACCATAATTAATCCCAATGAAACGGCAAAAAAAAGAACCAATCCCAAGGACAACGCAAGCCGAAAGTACAATTGTGAAGATTTGCTTTCTATATAATCTAACCTGATTGCCCATCAACAACGGCGATACTGATGTCAAAAGAAGAATGAACAAAATGTATCGCTCCCAAGATTTAAAAACAGGATCCGGTTTAACTGCCAATAAACAAAATGGCACGTACAACAAAAACCCCACCAAAGCGGGAGTCGCACTATGTGGTGTAAGGAAACAATATAGAGCATACAGTATCATTATGGCATAGAAACCGATTGAAGGAATACCAGGAGTGAAACCTATAACTTGGTTGATGATTGCCAATGAAAAAAAGAATGTCGGTTTATCGCAACTCTGATAAAAAGCTTTTATTCTATTGTTCATAATCTCTTGATTCTTTCTATAAATACTTTGATTAATGAATCAATGTCGTAAGTGTAACGGTAATGTTGTTGAGTAGGGTTATTGTAATACTCATCTATCAATTCAGAAAGCTTTACATAATTACCAGGAGTAATTAACCATTTGTCTTTCTCGTCATCATAAATATATTCTGAATACCCCTGCCCGAGACACCCCATAAAAGGTATTCCACATGCGGCCGCCTCAAGATAAACACACCCAAACCCTTCAAAAAAAGAAGGAAGCACAAAAAGATCAAGCGTTTTGTAATAATCAGGCAAGTTCCTATGAGGCATTTCTTCTGGCCATTCAACATACTTCTCAAGCAAATGCTCAGATATGTATTTCTCACATTTTGTCCGCAATTCACCTGTACCAAGTAGAGAAAGTCGAAACTTAGTCGAAGAAAAAGAATCATTAACCTTTGATTTGAGGAACAACTCGAATGCTTTTATCAGGGTAATCTGGTCTTTAAGATCATTAAAGTTTGCGATGCACCCTATCCGAAATGTATCATCTGCCCCAAAATGTGCAAAAGTAGTTGAATGAAACAGCTTGAGATCCACACCATTATACAGCACATAAACGCCTTTCGGTCTAATACTTGGCAACCCCTCACAAAGATTCATTACTCTAATATAATCATCAAAGACTTCACTCGGCCTTGGATGTGGGAACATTAATAAACTATCACGACATGCTTCACTAATACAAATATGTAAATCAACCATATTGTACAATGCGATTGCCTTCCTTGCGCGGAATCTAATGTTGATACGACTATTATTAAATAGGGCACCACTTCGCAAGTTGAATGGATCCAAATCGTGATGCTGAAGAAACACTTTAATTTGGGGATTCAGTTTCTTTAATGCCAAACCATAGGCAGCTGACATGGAGACATGGCAATGGACAAAAGAAACTTCATTAGGATCAATCCTTATTTCATTCAAGCGTTTTATGAACTGACGAGAGTTGAACCGATTAAATAAGCCATTAAAAAGATTTGAAGGCAAACTAAGACTCTTAAAAACATATACTTTTACCCCGTCTATCTCATAATACCCCTTGCTCACCCCGGGACGAAAGACTACCACTTCGTAATCAGAGTTCCGTGAAATGGCTTTAACCTGATCTAACACATATCCCCCCCTCCACGAATCAGGCGAAGGAAAGAAAGGGGTAACTACTATGTATTTATACTTCTTTTTCACTTGTTGAATAACCTCCCAAATAATACAATACTCAAATACTTGTTCGATTGTATCAACTTACCCACAAACATACTACAACCTATGATGGGTAAAGCCAGAAATACTGCAAAAACAAGTTGCCATATAAACGGATTGACACAATCAAGGAAATTATGCATCGCCTCAGATACATCGGGGATGAAGAAGTAATGTATAACATAAACTGGTAGACTCATTGTTCCAATCTTGGCTAATCCTTTTCCTGCTTGTCCTATGTTACCAATATGCTTCTGAAAAAAGCGCTGTACGACGACAATCGCCCCTACGGTGCCTCCGAAAATCAACAGCATATTGTGGTGCTCAAATAAATACCAATTCAATAAAAAAAGTATCAATCCGCCTGCGGCAATGAGTTCGTTATTAAAAAGGAAATCGTTTAATCTGCTATATTTATGGCACAAATAGCCAATAAGATAATACCTATAGTAATTCACCCAATTAGATAACAACGAGTACCATACACCATTTGAACTTCTACCAACTACAATCTTGGCCCAGCAAAGAAGAACAAATGGTAAGAACCATAAAAGAACACTAATCATTGGATTCTCTACCTTTTTAATAAGAGATTCCCAAATCAAAAAGAAAAAAGAAATAACGAATAAATCATAGAGAAACCAATATCCACTTCTACCATATATTAGGTTAGATACGATATTAGACTCATTAGTAAATAGCAAGTATAATGTACTAAATACAATATATGGAACAATTAGAGCGATTCCTCTGTTCATAATTCTGTTCCCCAACTCTTTGAGTCCATCTGTCGGCTTATAAGCCAGGAAACCTGAAATATAAAAAAACAAAGGCATATTGAAGTAAGTAAAACGAGTAACTACGGAGTGGTCAAATCCAAAAGAGAACTGCATTACATGTCCCATGACCATCAGTATCATTCCTAACCCTTTCAGTTGATCAAAATACCCTATTCTTACTCTCATGTCGAAATAATCAGATGAGTTTCTTAAAATACCTGTCTAAAACATCACTTATCTATTAGTTACTCAGAATGGAAAGATTCAACACCACTTTTTTTGCGATTTCCTCATTCCTTTTAGATACTTCCGTAAGTCTGCAAACTTCAGATAAATCGATACTAGAATATGACGGATTTTCTGATAGAAAGAATCATTGACAATTATGGATTGACCAATCTCGCCGATACCGTCAGGATAACTAATGAGATGGGGGACTACTCCATATAGTTCTAAACCTTTTTCCATGAAGACAGACCACGCATCAGCTGTATACTGCACAGGATAATTTAATGATGCTAATAAAGATGCCGCGGCATTATTTATTAAATACCCAGAAGTCATATACCCGTCGTTAACCTTATAAACGCAGTATTGACTATCCAAATCACACAATTTGTCCCGCTTATAATACCAAAAATCCGGGGTAAGCAATATCGCTACTGGTTCTGAGGAAGATAATAAGTCAATATAAGAATCTATTTTTAATTCCCTAGACAATACTGCATCATCTTCGAGAATCAAGGCATAACAAGTCCTCGTCTCCACAATAGTATTGTAAATTCCAATATGGCTCAAAGAACAGCCCGCTGCCGGGAGAGTAGCACTTTTACCATACCGCTGTTTAAACTCTGGCAAGATGAATTGTTTCTGCTCTTGAACGGAAAGCTTTCTTCCCTCGATGGCCGGCCATATCTGATAATTAATCTCAGGGAAATAAGCCAGTTGTTTTTCTATCTGCTCCCGTTTTGTTGTATCCTTGAGCATATTTACAACAAATGCTTTCATGATGGCATTCAATTAAACTGATATAATACTCTTATAGCCATAAAATAGAGGCGAACATCTAAAAACGCCAATCTAATACTCAAATCGTCGAAACCGGAAAAACCAAGTGAGCGGTAAGAAATGACATAGTCACGAAGTATTTGATTCAACTCCTTGGTATCTATATCTTTTATGAGTGCAGCGGATTGTAAGAAACTCTTAGTGCGTTCAGCCATACGCTCGCCTAGCCAGTCACACCCCTTATCGGTCAATGGCCGTACATAATTCAATATATTAGCCAAAATCAACTTGTTGCCTTGCAGGTTGTTACGATTAGAATCTTCATTTCGACTAGCAGAGTTATGACGTTCACGAATATAGTAAAGATCATACGGAATCGCGATAGGTTTCCGGCAATGAAGAAGGTATTTATACTGAAACTCTAAATCCTCGGCCATTTTCATCCCAGGGGTAAAGCGCAGATGAAACGCCTCAATAACATTTCGACTAAAGATGATAAGCGGATTACAATATGAATAATGGGAGCATAGAAACTTGTGCTTATCGCATGACTCATAGCTAAGATTGCTTTGGGATAGCATTCGTTTATTACCAAAAAAAACGGTATCACTCTGGCTCTTATGTATAATAGCATCGAGGTAATCTAAGCAATCTCTTTCAATATAATCATCAGCATCTACAAACCAGACAAACTCACCATTGGCCATCTCAAGGGCAGTATTACGAGCAACTGATACGCCGCCATTGGCTTGGTGTTTCAACTTAATGCGGGAATCTTTCAAGGCATATTCATCGCAAATCAATCTACTTTCATCCTGGCTACCGTCATCAACGAGGCATACTTCAAAATCACTGTATTGCTGATCAAGTACACTATCTAGGCATTCACATAAATAGGGTGCCACATTATAGACCGGAATGATAATACTAAATCTAGGCATGTACAATCTTCTTTACAAACGAATAGCGAATGGTGCACAAAAAGTTGACAAACCTAAATAGAAATCCATTTTTCTGAAAGTCACTATAAAGAGTAGCTCCAACTAGAGTCTGTAGGAATTCGTTTCTGAGCTTACATGTGAAATATGAGGGCGAAAAGAATGCCGATCTGCAATCATGAATATACTCTTTAATCGAATCTGGAATCTCTCCCGTATTCTTAATTTGTTGATAAACTTCTTCTTGGAAAAAAGGTGAGAGTTCTGCTTTACCCTCCCACGAATTGTTGAAAAAGTGTAATACTTTAGCGTGGTGTAAATATTGAATACTAGTGAGTATCTGACAGTTATAGATGCCATCCAACTCTTGGATGAGATGTCCAGATTTACGATTTGCCATCATCAAAGATGGTTGGTCAAAACACTGGTGTTTAATAAAGGCAGCATGCTTCCAATACTCATTCCATGCATCAAAGAAACGATACACCCGTGGTGTATCCTTGACAAACATGACGCCTGAATTGAAATATAATAATTCATCACTAACATCCTCTCCAAAAATGCTAAAGATGCGTTTACGAATGGCATCACCATCAATAAGACTATCAAGAGGTGCATGATAATCCAATACACAAGCCACCTCGGCCTCACAATTATCTATTTCCGACAAATCTTCTGCTATAATAGTATCCGTATCAATAAAAAGAAGATTTCCGGAAACGTACTTCCGATAAGTTGTTTTTATGAATCGCGATCGTTCTTTAGAACTGTATTGACGTGGGACATCCACAACAATAGCCTCTGTTAAATACTCTAGAATCTGGGAACGTTTGCCCACTAGCGTCTCCTTGGTCCTATCATCCGTGAGGAGGATTACTGACGCGTCTGGATTATGCAACCGAAGGGAGAAGAGCGAAAGATAAAGCTGCTCGAGATAATAGTCCTGCTCGTTGCTTATAAGAATATATACTATCTTTGTCTGCATCGTTACCACTAATTAAGTGACCACACATAATCCCACATCTCTCGAGCTTTATCCTGCATGCTTGGCAAGACCTGTGAGAGTTCTTTTCTTATCGCCGCATTCTTTTCTGGGGAGAGATAATCTTGTATTTTCTTTCGGACATCCTCAATATCACGAGGGTCAAGAACACATTCATCTTGATGATAATCTCTGAAAAGTTCCGCATATTTGTGGCTCCAACTAGTGGCCAAACACGGAACGCATGAGTTTAGAGCAGATGCAACACCATGGAATCGTGATGTAACGACCAGCTTCGCTGTTGAAATCAGTCCTTTGATTTCCAATGCATTAAGATTGTCTACGACCTCTATATCGCAGTCAATATCCCTCTGCAACTCTTGGGCTAGTTTCCCATCTGCTTCGCCCTCGTGATTGAGTAAATAAGGCTTATCCCCATGCTCTCGAGACACTTCAATAATACATTGAATAAAATCCCTATACTTATTGTAAGTTATCGACTCCATATCAAGCATTCGCACATTAGGGATGATGCAGACTCCTCCCTTAAGATGATTATATGATATTGGGAAATATCCCTGAACTAAAGAGGTAAAGTCTGGCCATATATGAACTTTTCGCATATCAATGAGGTGCGATGCATTCAGATAGTCATATGATTTTATTTCACGAGCCATCACCGCATCAGCGTATTTGTTCAATAAGGCAAGATTCTTCTTCGTGTTATCTAACTCAACTGGGCCAAATGCTTGAGGCAAGAAAACGATACGAGTTCCTTGTTTAGCTTGATTTTTGTATAGAGCCTCGCGCATTTGAAGTTCATACTCTGTTATCTTCCACTTATCAGCGATACTATACCCACTATCATTCAAAAAGAAATCAGCATCACGAACTGCATATATATCTTCAAAAGGTAGCCAGCTAATCTTCAATAGTTTCAAAACCGAAAACAAATGTATTTTTCGGGCAAACCGCCGCACATATGCGACCGGTTTGTCTTTAAGCGTTAAGGAAGTCTTTATGTATTGAAAACCTTGAAGGATAGAATCTGGTTCAACATAAACAACCGCTTCGGGATAGCGTCTCTCAATTTCCTGGAGAATTGCATAAAGCATCAACTCCGCTCCCTTGTTGTTCGTCTCTACACCTGATAATACTATTTTCATTGTAAAATACCACGTTTAATACGGCCTAGAATAGACCGAAGCTGCACCTTAACTTGGCTCCAATAAAACAATCTATTTACATGATTGATAACACAGTCTTTACTAATAGATTCATGCGAAGCCCAATCAGCACAAACTGCTTTCCAATCTAAACTATGAATATTACGCACACGGGCAGGAATTCTCTGCCCTTCTGCTACTTCGTCGATTGATACTTCTTTTATCGCAATTAAGCCAGCATCTTGCAATGATGCTAATATGCTCGCGCCAATACTACTTCTTACTATAATAACGGAATCACCGTGTTCCTTATCGTATTTTCCATCAAGCCCCCAAGGATCCCCTAATACAATGTCAGCATCTTTATTCAGTTTATCGTAACACAGATTACACTTGGGAACAGTAAAAAAGTCTTTCAAAAACATTCTTCGTGTATTGGGGATGACAGAAACGATTCTATCACACGTTTTCACTACCGTAGGAGCTTCTTGGTATGAATAATACTTCCCTTTATATACAAAGTCCTTGTGCCTGTAATCAATTGTAATCGGAAGACTTGAACTTAATTTCGAGACGATTGCTTCTGCATATGTTTGACTATATGACTTGTCGCAGATGAGTCCTATTTTATATTTTACATTAGCATATTTTGCAGGAAAAACACGTTGTAGATTTGTCACACCCTGTATATGACAAGGAAGGCCGATAATAGCCACAGAACGAAAACCCGAGATCTGCTTAAGGGCAGAGACTATATCAACTTGGGTATAACATGACTTTTGATTCAAATAAATGTCCTTGACAGATAAACAGATATAATAATGTGCCTTTGGCGCATTGATCTCATACTCCATTCGGCAAGAGATAACAGCATCTACCAAGTTATTATCTAATAGATACTTTGATATTGCCGTAACAATACCGCCACTCTGAGAGTTCTCGTAAATCTGTTTGTCAAGTGAATGCCCCACATAACAACCCTTATTCTCGCCAATGATAGAGTCATAATCAATTGTATCCTTCTCAGAAAGAATAGTAGCACTTGGGCACACACGAGCACAAAGGCCACAATTAATACACTTATTAATGTCTAGCGATGCATATAATAATCCCATCGAAGGGGTCACTTCCATAGAAATGGCATCATGGGGGCAAATAGCATTGCATGTACCACAGCCAGAACAAAGCGTATTATTGGTAATACTAAGAATATTCATTGTCTTAGCTTTGTTTTTATATAAGAAATGGCATATCTGCGTTCTTCATTAGTGCACCCCAAAAGGAAAACTGAGATGATAACAGAGACAATACTTACAAGGATGATCAAGGCTAATCGTATCAATCCCGTTTCCATTAAAGAAAAGCATATAAGTGGTGGTATGGCACTAACTGCACTAACCAGACAGGTCGGAATTAATACTCTGTATGTAAAAACCCAATAACCAATTGGGAAATGCTTTTTGTTAAAGTATATTCGCGGATACAATCCTATCAGAGAAACTACGATTGAAACAAGTACGGTTGATTCTGCCGCCGCACCATGTTTTAGTATAATATACACGATTGGTAATACTGTTAAGTTTAATGAGCCAATAACCAACTGATAGGTCTTTATATCACCTGTCGCATTATTAGCATTAATCATTGTTCGAGAATACGTATCAACAAGGGAGAATAATAGGATATATCGAACAAACCATACCGTTGTATCTGGGACATTCTCTAGCCATAAATGCAAAATAAACTCTGTCTCGACTAATACAGGTAAAGAAAGAGCGAATAAAAGGAAAAACGAGAATTTAGATCCTCTATAAATGCAATTCAATAAATACTTAAAATCACCTTGTGCATATGCTTTGGTAATCTGAGGAGTTAGTGCCATCATAAAGTTAGATACAAATCCATTTATCGCACCATTCACCTGCATAGAAATTGCTCGAGCCGCATTAACGATAGGCCCAAAGAAAAGGTTAAGGACAATATTAACACCTTGATCTCTCAAAACACTGGACGATGCACCAATGAAACTCCATGTCGCGAAACCAAACATTTCTTTAAAAACCGCACTATCAAATCTAAACGCATACTTACACTCTTCGAAGTTTCTCCTGCAGTATACCCAGTAAACACATAATTGTATAAGAGCCACTAAGAATAATAGGGCACTATAAGAAATAAGTTTGTCAATGGGGCTAATATTAATTAAATACACGATGAGAAGTTTCGCTACAGCATCTGCGACGCCTATATATGCAAATATGCTCATCCTTTCATGTGATACAATTGATGCATTATATGGGACAGTTAATAGGTTGATTGAGAAAGATAAAATAGCAAACTGTAAGACCCAATTAGCAGCGTACAAACGATCAGGTGGAATAACCATTTTCTTGTTCAAAAACCATACAGCAATAGTTTCGGACAAAAGAACAACAATCGCTATTAAGATAAGCTGAATGTTGACGGACATGTAAAAGACCTTCCTTAACCGATCTTTATTTCCTGTACCTAATTCGTATGTAAGATTTCTGCTAATTGAGGTTGTTAGTGAGCCGGAAATGATGGAAAACAATGAGACAACACCACCAACAGCATTATAAATACCATAATCTTCAACTCCTAGATATTTTAAAATAACCCTACTTGTATATAAAGATACAAGCATTGTTATCATCATTCTAATATATAGAAAGATGGTATTCTTTGCAAGCCTATTACTACTATTACTATCGCTCACAATTTATCTAGAAAGAAAACGTTCTTTTGCCACTATCACCTCCCATTGTGCGTCTCCAAGAGTGATTGTTTTCAGCTATTACGCATTCATTTTCTCGAATAAAGAATTAAAAGATCCTTCAACTCTTCCAACTAAACTATCTAGGAAAAGTGAACATATCCCTTTCCAACTATATATTCTAACTTTATCGAGCAGAACACAAAAAAACAAAAACACAATAGCAAGAATAATGGAGACATAGGAGAATAACAAAACATTCATTCTCGCATTGAGCATTTGAACGATTGACTTGAAATATGGGACTATAATAGGGTGCAAATGTATTAGATACACAGATAAAACAGAACAAGCCATCCAATTGATAACCTTGCTCATTAACTTAATCTTTGTAAAGGATAAAAAGAAGCAAACTGACGCGGAGATAACGAAGGGAGAAAGATAAGAAAGAGGACGAAACTGTGGCCATCCAAATCTGTATCCAACAAATGAACACACCGCCGGAATAATTGTAAAAAGCAAATACAAAAGAAATAGTGTATGAGCACTCATTGATCTAAGTCTCGCTGAATAGAGTCGTATATAGCGAGCGAGCAAGTATAATCCAACGAATGAGATAATAGAGTATCCCGCATTATAAGAATCAGAAACTGCAATCCACCCATAGATAACCTCAACCGTAAAAAAAGCGATGAGAATGGAGAAAAAGAGTTTGTGAGATGCTTTTTCAGCAAATGAATTCAAAACAGGAGAAAGTACATACAGCCCAATAAATGCTATAATAAACCAATAAGAACTGCCAAACCAAAACACTTTCGCTAATGACCTGATCGAGATGCAAACATTACAGCATATACCAGCAATAGCGATTACCCCCCCCCCAGAAGAAAACCTGATATAATAACGAGAAGATACCTTTAATTGATGGCTTGATGCCAAACCAACCGGAAATCAATACAAATACATTAACCCCTATAATGCATAACTGTTCAGCGAGAACTCTCGAGAACGAAGAATAAGGAGATGATAGGACATCTTCCATAGATGGGGGTCCCAACGAAAAGTAATTCGCATGGAGGAGAACAATCATTAACATTGCGATTATTCTCAACAATTCGATATTCGACTCTCGTTCTTTCATATATTTCAGAGCCCAAAGCCAACAATCTTTTCGCCCTAAAGCCAGCGGGAATAAGAGCCTGCATCCTGCACGGGCGCTCTTTCTCGCTACAAACCCTCAACTGGATTATCGGTCTAGAAATCCTCCTCGGAAGTCATATTAGCCCACATCGACACGGTGAAGGAAAAAACGGCATGGCATAAATGGGCAACAACTACTTGCCCTCCCCTATGTATGAAGGGATAAAGATATGTACCGTGTCCGCTGGCGAGGAAGATGCCTTTCATATTGGTTCAGTCCTATTATACGCCGAAAACGGTAGTTATACGAACCTTGCCCCATCATCACTCTTGCAGAAACAAACTTGGAAAGAGCCCCGATACTGCGGGAACTGCTCCAGATACTTCTCCATGATCTCCTTCTCGATGCTTTCCTTTTTCGTAGGATCAACCAGGGCGATGCAGGCGCCCTTGAAGCCGGCTCCGGAAAATCGGCCGCCGTAGATACCATCCGTGGTAAGCATAGCCTGATAGATGGCCTGAAGTTCCGGACTGCCGCATTCGTAGTTATGGATGCTGGAGTCGCAGCTGGCCTTGCTCAGGGAGCCGAACCATTCCAGGTTGCCAGTCTCCCAGGCGGTGATGCCTTCACGGACGCGTTTGTGTTCGCCGTAAAAGTGCTCGGCCCGCCGAGCAAAGCGAGGCGGCATTTCGTCGCGATGACGCTTGTACATGCTCTCGGGGACATCGCGTAGGAAGGTCTTGTCGTGGGTCTTCAGGGGGACGTTTTCGTAGGCCTGAACGATCCACGCAGCGGTCTTACACTCCGTGACACGGAGGTTATAGTCGCTGGACATCAGACTCCGGGTAAGTCCGCTGAAGAAGATGCCCAGCTCGAAGTCCGGCATATTCGCCGCCTTCGGGATGAGCCGATAATCATTGGACTCGCAATCGAGCCTCAGCAGATGGTACTTCTTTCCCAAAGCTATGCAAGCCTGGTCAAGAAGACCATTGTTCAATCCGATATACTCCCGCTCCGCCTCCGACGCAATCTTCGCCACCTCGAAGGGCTCCAGACTGATGCCGTTTGCCTTCGCAAAAGCCATCACGTATGCGATCAGGACAGCAGCGCTACTGCTGAGACCGCCCACAGGAAGAGAGCCTTTGATGGTACCGCAAATGCCGCGGGAGAGCTTAAACCGCTTCTGCAGCGCGAACTTGGCTCCGCGAGCATAATCGCCCCAGTTCCCTTGCTTAACCAACGTAGGGGTCGCGATATCGAATTCCACATGACCAGTGAAAGTCTCGCTATCCAGGATGACCTTGCTGTCCTCCCTGACATCGAACCACAAGTCTACACCCTTATCAATAGCAAACCCCGTCACCAACCCATGCTGGTGATCAACGTGGGCGCCTAAAGGGCAGACGCGGTAGGGGCTGAAAATGTGGTATTGCATTACTGATAGTATTCCTTGTACCACTCAGCGAATTTCCGCAGTCCTTCCCGAAGCGTAATCTTCGGAGTGAAGCCGAAATCCCGTTCAAGGGCGGAGGCATCGGCATAGGTGGTGGGGACGTCTCCGGGCTGCATGGGCACGAGCTGCTTATGCGCCTCGAAGTCGTAGTCCTTGGGAAGCACTCCGGCTCGGACTAGTTCCTCCTGGAGGATATTGACAAAGTCCAGCAGATTCTCGGGCTGACCGCCACCTATGTTGTAGACGGCATACGGGGGGATGGGAAGTCCGTCCTCGCCG